>OBUS01000704.1_pt1 | contig 13906 bp, 10 predicted proteins | sample 1475921 | NCBI WGS metagenome assembly OBUS01 (sample SAMEA2579948, study PRJEB22360) | human gut metagenome | reverse complement strand
ATCGGTTTCATCTCTAGCGTCTGACAAAGTGCGGTCAGAAAATCAGGCATATTTTCTACATGTTCAGCAAGCAGGCTCACCACACATTTTTGTAAGTTTTGTGTACGTAAAATTGCAGGCACTTTATTTAATGTAAGACGTAGCTGAGCTTCATTTTCAATAAATTCAAAACCACTTTGTTGAAAATAGGCTTTTTGTTTTTGCCATTGTTCAAATTGTTTTTCATCTAAGCGGAAAATAATCGGAATGAGCAACGGCTGTTGTGAAATTTCACCTTGTTGTAAGGTTAATTCATAATTTAAGGTTTGCAATTTAGCTAATGACATCAAATAAAACTGCTGATTTTGTTGTAAAAGCAATGCTTTATTTTCAATTAATGCTAACGCGCGTAAATAGCCTGTTTCACTTGTCTGTGGGTGTTGTTCAACGACAGATTTTGTTAAAACTTGAGATGCTTCTGTTGGACGTACTAATTCCCCATATAAGCGTTGTTCGGTCTTTGTGGGTTGTTCACGATAACCATACGACGGAACGTACTCACTACGGTTTGAAAAGTGCGGTCGATTTTCTGATTGTTTTTCACGATGCTGATGATAATGCGAGGCAAAAATATTTTGCCCAGCCGCCGCACGATTGGGTTTCGGTTCATAGTGGGTTTGATATGAAGCCGAAGGCTCTCTTGCCTCATTCATCGCTGGCACTAAATCCAATTCAGCTTGAGGAATGGCATTGAGTGCATTTGTTACGCCTTGGCAGATAAAATCATGAATTAAACGTGCTTGATGGAAACGTACCTCGTGTTTTGTAGGGTGCACGTTGACATCGACATCATGTGGATTGAGATCGATAAACAGTACAAATGCAGGGTATTGCTCAGTATGCAAATGCTCCGCATAAGCCTGACGAATGGCATGGGTGATCACTTTATCACGCACCATTCGTCCATTGATATAGCAATAGCTTAAATCATTCTGAGAACGGGTAAATTCAGGTATCGCTACCCAGCCAGAAAGATGCAGATCATCATGTTTCCAATCAATACGTAAGGCATGTTGAACAAAATCATCGCCACAAATGGCGGCAACACGTTTTAGTTGTTGTTCTTCATTTGTTGCAGGACGATATTGTCGAATAATTTTGCCGTTATGTGTGAGCGTAAAAGCGATATTAAATTTTGCTAAAGCAATTCGGCGAATGACTTCATCAATATGAGCAAATTCTGTTTTATCGGTGCGTAAGAATTTACGACGAGCTGGCGTGTTAAAAAAGAGATTCGCCACTTCAACTGTTGTACCGACTGGATGAGACGCAGGTTTAATTGTAGTTTCCATCTCTCGTCCCTGTGCGTAAACCTGCCACGCTTCATTTTGCTCAGCTGTGCGAGAGGTAAGCGTGAGACGAGAAACCGAGCTGATACTGGCAAGGGCTTCACCGCGGAAACCTAAACTTAAAATGGCTTCGAGATCATCAAGATCGGCAATTTTACTGGTTGCGTGTCGAGCGAGTGCGAGGCTTAATTCTTCTTTAGGAATGCCACTGCCATTATCTCGAATACGAATCAGGCTGGCGCCGCCGTTTTCAATATCTATATGAATTTTATTGGCACCGGCATCAAGGCTGTTTTCCACCAATTCTTTCACCACAGAGGCAGGGCGTTCGACCACTTCACCTGCGGCAATCTGATTAGCCAGCTGTGGAGAAAGAATTTTGATTGCCATAGGATTCCTTATTTTTCTTTAAGTTTGATTTTTTGCCCAGTCACGACTTTGCCGTTTTTCAATGTTGGGTTCAGTTTTAAAAGACGATTAACCGGTACATTGTATTCACGAGAGATAGCATAGATAGTTTGATCGGCTTTCACTGTATGGTAAAGCGGGGTTTCTTTCTTGCCATCATCTTTCTTCTCATTTTCTTTTGAAGAAGTGTCTTTTTTATCGTTACCTTTTTTCTCAGGCTCTTTTTTATTCTCAGCTTTTTCTTGTTTTTGATCTTTTTTAGAAACGGCTTTTTCAGCTTCAACAATCTTGCTGTTTTTTCCTTTGTTATCGGCTTTGGCTTTATCATCCGATTTAGGTTTTTCTTCTACCTTTTTACCTTTGCCGTTATCCGGAATTTTAATGGTTTCATTCAGCCAAAGTTCTTTACGTTTCAGTTTATTTAACTCAATAATTTCACTGACTTTCACATCATATTTGTTCGCCAGGCTACCAATGCTTTCACCTGGTTTTACTTTATGACGTACACCGCTGTCTTTGACATCGGAAGTGCGGTCAGATTTTTCGATGTTTTTCTCTTCTTTTTTAGTTGGTTCTTCTGCTTTTTTGCTTTTGCCATTATCAGGAATCTTAATGGTTTCATTTAACCAAAGTTCTTTGCGTTTCAGTTTATTTAACTCAATGATTTCGCTGACTTTGACATCATATTTATTTGCTAGGCTACCAATGCTTTCACCTGGTTTTACTTTATGGCGAATACCGCTGTCTTTCACATCAGAAGTGCGGTCAGATTTTTCATTGTTTTTATCAGATTTGCTGTCTTGCTCATCACTAGGTGGAACGGCAATTGCTTTTAAATTACCATTACGATAAGCAACCAAACCTTCGTAAATCATATAAGCAATACGACGACGATAAGCAATGGTATTCAGTTTTTGTTCTTCTTCCATATTGGAAAGGAAACCTGTTTCCACCAGAACAGAAGGAATATCGGGTGAACGCAATACGCCAAGGCTCGCGTGTTGTGGCGTGCTGCGACTTAAGGAGGTTACGCGAGCAAAGCGACGTAAAATGCTGTTACCAAGTTCGTAGCCTGTACGTTGGCTGTGACCAAACTGCAGATCGAGTACGGTTTGATCTAAATATTTGTCATTGTTATTGGAAAGTACTTTTCCTGCGCCACCTAAAAGCTCAGAGCGTTTTTCATCATCTTCTAACCATTGACCCATTTCATCGTTGGCACGGCGATTGGATAGCACCCAAACAGATGCGCCACGTTGGTCTGAATTCAGGGAGGAGTCGGCGTGGATAGATACGAGAAAATTAGCTTTATATTTACGTGCGATTTCAGAACGTTCTGGCACGGAAATGTAGTAATCGCTACTGCGTGTTAAGACACCTTTGAAATTAGGATCTTTATCTAATAAGGCTTTTAATTCTCGAGCGATAGAAAGGGTGACATTCTTTTCATAAATGCCGAGGTTTTTTCCGATTGCACCGGGATCTTTACCGCCATGACCAGGATCAATGGCGATTGTCCATTGTGGTGCGGCAAATACGGTGGTAGAAATTAGAGAAAATATTCCAAAAAGAAACGAAAATTTTGCTTTCATGTAAATCAATTTTATAGTTGTGTCAAAATATGCTCACCCACTGAGTTTTGAGCAATTAGCGTAATGTTGCGAGCATCGTCGTAATAATCAATATTCACTAGTAAATCAGCCTCAGGTAGAATACCTTCACCTTTTTCTGCCCATTCGATTAAGCAGATGCAATTTTGGCTGAAATAATCACGAATACCCATAAATTCCAATTCTTCAGGATCGGCTAGGCGATATAAATCAAAGTGATAAATCATTTTCCCTGCAATGCTATATTCTTCCACTAACGTATAAGTAGGGCTTTTGACATTGCCTTGGTAGCCTAAACCTTGCACCATTCCGCGAGTCAGGGTGGTTTTCCCGGCACCAAGATCGCCATTAAAATAAAGCACAATGGCATTATCTTTCGGTTGTTTTACAAGCACTTCTGCGAGTTTTTTACCAAAACGGAGCATCGTGCCTTCATCAGGAATGTATTGGGTTAATTCGGTCATTCTTAGAGTGATTTTTTAGGTTAAAGTTTCTGGGGATTTTATCGTATTTTGAAGGGAATATGTAGGGAAAATACAATAAAAAAATCCGCTGCTTTTCAGCAACGGATTGAGAATTTGGAGCGGGAAACGAGGCTCGAACTCGCGACCCCGACCTTGGCAAGGTCGTGCTCTACCAACTGAGCTATTCCCGCAGGGCATTCATGTGAAAATTTGGAGCGGGAAACGAGGCTCGAACTCGCGACCCCGACCTTGGCAAGGTCGTGCTCTACCAACTGAGCTATTCCCGCATTTCACATTGGTGAATGAGGCAATATTATACGAAAAAATTTATTCAACGCAAGTGCAGATTTTGCAAATGATTGAGTTTGCCTAAGTTTTCATCACCCCAGATTAATAAAGTGATCACGGTAGTAAGCTAACTCTTTTATTGATTCACGAATATCATCAAGGGCTAAATGAGTATTGCCTTTTTTGAACCCGTCTAAAATTTCGGGTTTCCAGCGAGCAGCTAATTCTTTTAATGTGCTCACATCTAGATGACGATAATGGAAATAATCGGCTAAATCAGGCATATATTTATAAAGAAAGCGTTTATCTTGTGCGATGCTGTTGCCACAAATCGGTGAAGCACCTTTTGGTACCCATCGTTTTAAAAAATCTAATGTTTGTAATTCAGCCGCACGTTCGGTGAGTTTGCTCGCTTTGACACGGTCAACTAAGCCATTTGCTGTATGGGTTTTTACGCACCATTCCGACATTTTGTTTAATAATTCATCACTTTGATGCACCGCAATCACAGGTCCTTCCGCTAAAATATTGAGATCTTTATCTGTCACGATGGTTGCGATTTCAATAATTCGTTCTTTTTCGGGATCTAATCCTGTCATTTCTAAATCGATCCAAATCAGATTTTGTTTATCTAATTGCATAATATAAGGTATCCTATGAACATTTTTTAATCCCGTTTATTTTAACGAAAAACATCGGAAAAAACGACCGCACTTTATGAGCAAACGTAAACTAACGCAAAATCAAACTCGTCGAATTCAATCAAATAACGCGAAAGCCTTGCATCGCCACAAGAAGAAAGAAGTGGAATGGCAAGATGATATGCTAGGCGAAAGCCAAGATGGGGTAGTGGTCACGCGTTATTCGGTTCATGCAGACGTAGAAAACGCACAAGGCGAAATTTTCCGCTGTAATTTACGTCGTACACTTTCTAGTCTCGTGGTTGGAGACAAAGTGATTTGGCGACAAGGCAATGAACAGCTCCAAGGTGTGAGTGGCGTGATTGAAGCTATTCACCCAAGACAAAATGAAATTGCTCGTCCAGATTATTATGATGGGCTGAAACCAATAGCGGCGAATATCGATCGTATTATTATTGTTTCTGCGGTGGTGCCGGTACTGTCACTCAATATTATCGATCGTTATTTAGTGATGTGTGAAAATGCGGGGATCGAACCTGTCATTGTGGTGAATAAAGGCGATTTACTGGATGACGAGCAAGAGCAGGAAGTAGAAAGCCAGTTACAGATCTACCGTGATATTGGTTATAAGACCATCATCATTTCTGCTGAAACCGGAAAAAATATGGAAAAATTGACCGCACTTTTAAGTGATGGAACTTCCATTTTTGTAGGGCAATCAGGGGTAGGCAAATCCAGTTTAATTAACCATATTTTACCAACAGTCAATGCGCAAGTCGGTGGCGTCAGTGAAACCTCAGGCTTGGGGCAACATACCACAACTTCTTCTCGTTTATACCATTTGCCACAAGGTGGTAATTTGATTGACTCACCAGGGATTCGTGAGTTTGGTTTATGGCATTTGGAGCCAGATCAGATCACCAAAGGCTATCGTGAATTTCAATATGTCTTAGGTACGTGCAAATTCCGAGATTGCAAACATTTGAATGATCCAGGCTGCGCATTACGTGAGGCTGTCGAAGCAGGTCGGATTTCACCTATACGCTATGAGAATTATCATCGCCTTATTGAAAGCTTGAGTGAGACGAAATCACAACGCCATTTTTCTGTGTAGTATATCTTTTACTCAAATTGGGTATACAAAGGTTTAAATTTTGTGATGTAGCTCAATTTTTTTTGTGTTTTGCCTTGATTATTGGGCATTTAATAGCGATACTACCAACGATTTATAGATTAAATTGCTTAAATTTTACTATTATTAAATAGAGGTAACATTATGTTCTCAAAAGATGTAGAAATTACAGCCCCTAATGGTTTACACACCCGTCCAGCGGCGCAATTTGTTAAAGAAGCGAAAGCCTTTGCTTCTGATGTAACAGTGACCTCCGGTGGAAAAAGTGCAAGTGCGAAGAGCCTATTTAAGCTACAAACCTTAGGCTTGACGCAAGGAACTGTAATCACCATCTCGGCGGAAGGTGAAGACGAACAACAAGCCGTTGAACATTTAGTAGCATTAATTCCTACTTTAGAATAATTTACGATTAGCCATAGGATTTCTATTCTATGGCTATTGTTTATCTAACTTTTAATAAATTATCTCGGAAGGTAAAAGTATGATTACAGGTATTCCAGCGTCACCAGGTATTGTTTTTGGTAAAGCCTTAGTATTAAAAGAAGAAAAAATTGTTCTTGATACGCAAAAAATTTCAGAAGATCAAATTGAGGGAGAAGTTGCCCGTTTTTATGCTGGTCGTGAAGCTGCTGTTGAGCAACTTAATTCTATTCATCAACGTGCATTAAAATCCTTAGGTGAAGAAAAAGCGGCCATCTTTGAAGGCCATTTAATGATCCTTGAAGATGAAGAGTTAGAAGAGGAAATTATTGATTATCTTCGTTCAAACAAAGTGAATGCGAGTGTGGCAGCAAGTAAAATCATCGATCAACAAGTTGAAATGTTGTCTGAAATTGATGATGAATACTTAAAAGAACGTGCGGGTGATATTCGTGATATCGGTAATCGTTTAATCAAAAATATTTTAGGTATGCACATTGTAGATCTTGGTGATATTACCGAAGAGTCTATCCTTGTGGCTTACGATTTAACTCCATCAGAAACTGCTCAATTAAACTTAGAAAAAGTATTAGGTTTTATCACTGATATTGGTGGTAGAACATCTCACACCTCAATTATGGCTCGTTCACTTGAATTGCCGGCCATTGTTGGGACAAATAATGTCACTGCGCGAGTGAATACCGGTGATTATCTTATTTTGGATGCCGTGAACAATCGTGTTTACGTGAATCCGACTCAAGCAGAAATCGATGAATTAAAAACATTAGAAGCAAAACTTGCTGAAGAAAAAGCAGAATTAGCGAAATTAAAGGATTTGCCTGCGGTGACCCTTGATGGTCATAAAGTCGATGTAGTAGCGAATATTGGTACGATTCGTGATTGCGAAGGGGCTCACCGTAATGGTGCTGAAGGGGTAGGTTTATACCGTACAGAATTCCTCTTTATGGATCGCGATCAATTGCCGAGCGAAGAAGAGCAATTCATTGCTTATAAAGAAGTGGTTGAAGCAATGGAAGATCGTTTAGTGGTATTACGTACTATGGATATCGGCGGTGATAAAGAGCTTCCATATTTAAATTTACCAAAAGAAATGAATCCATTCTTAGGATGGCGTGCGGTACGTATTGCCCTTGATCGTCGTGAAATTTTACACGCACAATTAAGAGCGGTATTACGTGCGTCTGCATTTGGTAAACTTGCCGTGATGTTCCCGATGATTATTTCGGTAGAGGAAATTCGCGAATTAAAATCTGTGCTTGAAACCTTAAAAGCAGAATTACGTGCAGAAGGTAAAGCTTTTGATGAAAACATCCAAGTGGGTGTCATGGTTGAAACCCCATCAGCAGCAGTGAATGCGAAATTCTTAGCGAAAGAAGTGGATTTCTTCAGTATTGGTACAAACGATTTAACGCAATATACCTTAGCCGTTGACCGTGGTAACGAATTAATTTCTCACTTATACAATCCAATGTCGCCTTCAGTGCTCGGCTTGATCAAACAAGTGATTGATGCTTCTCATGCAGAAGGTAAATGGACTGGTATGTGTGGTGAGTTAGCCGGTGATGAACGAGCAACCTTATTGTTACTCGGTATGGGCTTAGATGAATTTAGTATGAGTGCAATTTCTGTGCCACGTATTAAAAAATTAATTCGTCATGTGAATTATCAAGAGGTGAAAGCCTTAGCTGATGAAGCATTACAAAAACCAACCGCTGCTGAAATTGAGCAATTAATTCAAGCTTTTTTAGCAGAAAAATCGTTAAACTAGATACAAAAACAGAGTTTTACGTTAAAATACTAGCCATCTTTAATAGATAGGAGATTAAAATGGGCTTATTTGACAAATTATTTGGTTCAAAAGAAAACAAAACAGTGGAAGTCGAAATTTATGCGCCACTTTCTGGTGAGATTGTGAATATCGAAGATGTACCAGATGTTGTTTTCTCTGAAAAAATCGTAGGTGATGGTATCGCGATTCGCCCAACAGGTAACAAAATTGTGGCGCCTGTTGATGGTGTAATTGGTAAAATTTTTGAAACCAACCATGCGTTTTCAATGGAATCAAAAGAGGGTGTTGAATTATTCGTTCACTTCGGTATTGATACCGTTGAATTGAAAGGTGAAGGATTCACTCGTATCGCACACGAAGGTCAAAGCGTAAAACGCGGCGACACAGTAATCGAATTTGATTTAGCAACATTAGAATCAAAAGCAAAATCAGTTTTAACACCAGTGGTTATCTCTAACATGGATGAAATTTCATCTATCGAGAAAAAATCAGGTGAAGTGATTGCTGGAGAATCTGTTGTTTTAAGTTTAACAAAATAAGATTTATAGACTAAAAGATCCGCTTTAAATAAGCGGATTTTTTTATCCTTATTCTTTTTTAAAGAAGGTAAAGATGATTTATCGATTAACTGGCCAAGTGCAGCATTATGCATGGGGCGGGAAAAACTATATTGCATCATTGATTGGATTACATTCAGCGAAAGATCAACCTTGTGCAGAGTGGTGGTTAGGTGCTCATCCATCAGCACCTTCTGAAATTGAGGATGTAACAGGTAAGCAATCCCTTATTGAATTTTTATTGCAAAATCCGACCGCACTTGGGCAAGCAAGCCGTCAGCAATTTGGTGATGAACTCCCTTATTTGTTAAAGATTTTAGATGTTGAAAAACCGTTATCGATTCAATTGCACCCGACTAAGTTTCAAGCTGAAAAGGGCTTTGAGGCTGAAAATGCAAAAGGCGTGGCATTAACAGACAGCACTCGGACTTATAAAGACCGAAACCACAAGCCAGAAATGATGATTGCTTTATCTGATTTCTGGCTTTTACATGGTTTTAAAACAAAATCTCAAATTTTTGCCACATTAAATGCACGCCCCTCTTTACAACCTTTGGCTGAAAAACTCGGCACACAAGGCCTTGCTGAATTCTATGCGGATGTGATGTTGGCGGATCAATCAACGCTCGCAAATTGGTTATTGCCCATTATTGAAGCCAACCAACAGCCTTATAAAAATGGCGAGTTAGCGCTAGATAACCCTGATTATTGGGTGCTTTATACGATGGAAGCCATGGCGATTTCGCCTGAAAAATTAGATGCAGGCTTGGTATGTTTTTATCTCTTTAATATCGTGCATTTAAAAGAAGGAGAGGGCATTTTCCAAGATGCGGGTATTCCTCATGCTTACCTTCGTGGACAAAACGTGGAGTTAATGGCCTGTTCCGATAATGTGATTCGAGGTGGCTTAACACCAAAATATGTTGATATTGTCGAATTATTAAAAATTGTCGATTGTCGTGAAATAATACCTCAAATTATCTCAGCCGCGTCTCAAAATCAGTCAGAATTTACTTATAAAACGCCAGTAAAAGATTTTGCTTTAGCTCAAATTCGTGTTGAATCCGAGCAGCAAACAGAAGTGAATCTTCAAAGTGCGGGTATTTTGTTGGTGATGCAAGGCGAGCTGAAAATACAAGAAAAATCAACCGCACTTACCTTGAAACAAGGTGAGTCAGCATTCATTACAGCGGATTCTAACCTTGAGATAATGAGTGAAAAAGGCGGTTATGCCTTCTTGGCAAAATTACCATAAAAATTAATGTGATAAGTATCACGATTTGTAAACTTATCGCTAGATTAGTCGAAGATTTTAGGTATAGTGGGCGTCATTCAGGCGCCCTTTTTTATATGTCTAAATTGCATTGGGAGTTTTTATGTCGTTGCCTCGCTATTTTGAAGATCCGCAAACCTTGCACGTGAATACCACACCACATCATGCTTATTTTATTCCTTTTTCTTCAACAGAAAGTGCGGTCAAAAAGACACGAGAATTTTCACCTTACTTTACCTTACTAAATGGCGAATGGGATTCTGCTTATTTTGAAAGCTATACTCACTTGCCTCAAGATTTCCTTCATTTTTCCTTTACAGATAAAATCCCTGTTCCTTCTAATTGGCAAAATCATGGTTATGATAATCATCAATATACCAACGTAAATTATCCTTTCCCTTTTGATCCGCCTTATGTGCCCATTGAAAATCCTTGTGGTTTGTATCACCGCGTTTTTAATGTTGAAATCAATCCAGAAAAACGGTATCTCTTAAATTTTGAAGGGGTAGACAGCTGCTTATTTGTCTATGTGAATCAACAATTTGCAGGCTATAGCCAAATTAGTCATTGCACCAGTGAATTTGATATCACTGACTTTTTGCAACAAGGGAAAAACCACTTACATGTTTTAGTGTTGAAATGGTGTGATGGCAGTTACTTGGAAGACCAAGACAAATTCCGAATGTCCGGTATTTTTCGAGATGTTTATCTGTTAGCGCGAGAAAAAAATTACTTACAAGATTTTTTCATTCAAACGCAATTGAATCAAGAGCTTACCAAGGCTGAATTATATGTAGCCTGTCAGTTTGTTGGAAGTGAACAACCTATCTCTTGGCAATTATGTGATCCTCAAGGCAAATTGATAACAGAACAAAAAGGACATGCATTTCATGCTGAAATTGAAAATGCACAATTATGGCATGCGGAGAACCCTCGTTTATACACGTTGATTTTGCGATATGGCTCTGAAGTGATTTGCCAAAAAGTCGGCTTGCGTCATATTGAAGTGAAGAATGGTGTAATGTTATTTAACGGACAAGCGATAAAATTTAAAGGTGTTAATCGCCATGATAGTGATCCGAAAACGGGTTATGTCATTAGTCGAGAACAAGCGTTGCAAGATTTACGCTTAATGAAACAGCATAATTTTAATGCGATTCGTACAGCGCATTATCCTAATGCACCTTGGTTTACTGAGTTGTGTGATGAATATGGTTTTTATGTGATTGCGGAAAGTGATATTGAATCTCACGGCACGAATGCGGTTTATGTAGAGTCGCCAGAAACAAGCATTTTGTTAGGGGTAAAAACAGAGATTGATCATGACACAATTCGTCAAAAAACAATCGACAATTATTGCTATATGGCTCGAAGTCCTGAATTTAATCAAGCCATTTTAGACCGCACTTATGCCAATGTTGAGCGAGATAAAAATCGTCCTTCTGTCGTGATTTGGTCATTGGGAAATGAAAGTGGCTACGGTGAGAATTTTGAGCAGGCAGCTGCTTGGGTGAAACAGCGCGATCCAAGTCGCTTAGTGCATTATGAAAATGCGATATTTCAACATTCAGCCCATCAAAATGACACATCCAATTTAGATTTTCATAGCGAGATGTACACCAGTACGGAAGAATTAGATGCTTATTTTGCCGATACCCAAAATCAAAAGCCCTATATTTTCTGTGAATATTTGCATGCGATGGGCAATTCTTGTGGAGACACCGAAGATTATTTCCAAGCTATGGAACGACATGCTGGCGCTTGTGGTAGCTTTGTATGGGAGTGGTGCAATCATTCGCCTTATTTGCCAAACTCAAGCAAGATGGGCTATGGCGGGGATTTTAATGACACACCGAATGACGGTAATTTTTGTGCTGATGGATTAGTCACGGCAGACCGCCAAATTCAAAGCAATTTGTTGGAATACAAAAATGTGTATCGTCCACTTCGAGCTACATTAAAAAATGGTCACATTGAACTCAAAAATTATTTAGATTTTACGGATGCGGAAGAGACTATTTCGATTCATTATCAAATCACCGAAGATTTTGCCGTTATACAAGAAGACCAAATCGATGATTTAAACATTGCGCCAAAATCAACCGCACTTTTGCCTTTAGTATTGCCAACAAGTAACGGTTCATTACAAATTTTGACCTTGACATATCATCAAAAAACAGAAACAGGTTTAATTCCTCAAGGGCATAATTTGGGATTTGATCAGATTATTTTGTCAGAACAATCGCAATTCTCCACAAATGAACTCAAATCAAGTCATCAGCCGATTTCTATTTCAAAACATGCTAATTTAATTTCAGTTAAAGCAGCAGATATTGAATACCAGTTTGATCAATATAAAGGCATTATTCAACAAATTCGCAAAGCTGGCGAGCCTTGGTTAAATCAATCTACTGATTTCAATATTTGGCGAGCGCCTTTGGATAACGATAGTTTAATGAAAGCACATTGGCTTGCTGCAGGTTACGATCGTACGACGAGTCGTGTTTATAATTACCGTTTAATCGAGCAGGAAAGTGCGGTTGAAATTACCTTTAAATTAGGATTGGTTGCCGTATCAAAAGCGCGAATTTTGACATTGAATGTGGTGTATCGTATTGAGCAAAATGGATTACTTCGTATCAATATTCACGCTGAAAAACAACCGCACTTGCCATTCTTACCACGCTTTGGCTTGCGTTTTTTCCTTAATCAAGGATTTAATCAAGTGGAGTATGTAGGCTATGGCTCAACGGAAAGTTATCTGGATAAACATCACGCCACGGCTTTCGGTCGTTATAAGACAACGCCAGAAAGTAATCATGTGCCTTATTTGAAACCGCAAGAAAATGGCAGTCACTATGGTTGTCGTGAACTGAAGGTGGCGAATTCGTCAGATTGCTTTACCGTGCAAAGTCATACGCCTTTTAGTATGAATGTTTCCCCTTATTCTCAAGAAGAATTGGGCGGTAAAAAGCACCAATATGATTTGGAGAAAAGTGGCAGTACAATCTTGTGTGTGGATTATAAAATGAGTGGGGTAGGTTCTAACTCTTGTGGACCTGCGTTAAAAGAACAATATCGTTTGAATGAAACAGAATGGGATTGGTCGATTTTGTTGCAAATTAAATAATAAAAAAGTGCGGTTGAAATTAACCGCACTTTTATGTTTTTAGCAAAAATTAAGCAACAACGTTAAATTGTTCTTTCATTAATGCTTCGAAATCAGTGCAACCGCCGATTGGTTTTTCATCGATAAAGATTTGTGGCACAGTTTCCACTTCTTTACCGACAGATTTTGATAAATCTGCTTTAGAAATACCTTCAGCAATAATATCAACATAGCGATAATCGAAATCCGCTACTTCACCTTTTAATTTTTCAGCAAGGTTTTTTGCACGTACACAATAAGGGCAGCCTGGACGACCAAAAATAACTACGAACATAAAATTTTCCTTTTATTTAAACAAAATTCCTAATGATTTTACTCTATTTCCACAAAAGCAGAAATCATTTTTCAGGATTATTGTGATTGGTGTAATATATCAACTCCTCTTTTCCTAAGGGTATAACTGAATGAAATTATTGATGCTTTGCCGTGAGCCTCGCCTTTATAGCTGCCAGCGTTTAAAAGAAGCAGCAGAAAGTTGCGGGCATCAAATGGATATTTTGGATCCTAATCGTTGCATTTTAAAACTCGACAAAAATCAACCGCACTTTTCTTTGTATTATCAACAAAATGCAGAAAGTGAGCTTTATTTATTGCCTGATTATGATGCTGTGCTACCACGCTTTGGGACGACAAGCACCCAAATGGGCTGTGCGGTATTGCGTCATTTACAAGGAAAAGGTGTCTATTGTCTTAATAAAGAACAAGCGTTTTTAGCTGCACGCGATAAATGGCGCAGTTTGCCGATGTTATTGGAACAAGGTATTGCAGTACCGAATTCAGTTTTATCCGGTTGTGAAGTTGAGCCG
>OBUS01000695.1_pt1 | contig 14183 bp, 15 predicted proteins | sample 1475921 | NCBI WGS metagenome assembly OBUS01 (sample SAMEA2579948, study PRJEB22360) | human gut metagenome | reverse complement strand
TTGTTTGGGCGCTGTTGATCCAGCCAATTCCAGAATGCCTCCAGTATCGGCTTCTCTTTTTCAAGACGGAACTGTTTTCTCTGCTCCGCAGTATGATTTTTTGCTTTTGAGTACCGCTCAAAAGCAAACAGCTTGGAGCAGAATTGTACTCCCTGCACCGCCGGAAGGCTGTAATCATACTCTTTCCCTTTCGGTATGGCATCTGTGAAATAACGTCTCACATGTGCCCAGCAAGAGCAGCGTTTGATATCCGGCAGATTGTTATAACCCTGGTATCCGTCGGTCTCCAGATATCCACGGAACCCATGCAGGAAAGATGCTGCATGGAACTTTGCCCTTGTCTCTGTGTAATGATAGAGCAGGATCGGCGGAAGCCCATCTTCTCCACTGCGGAAGAGCCACATCCAGGAATCTGTTTCAGGATTGCGCTCCGGCTCATTCAGTACCTGAACCCGGGTTTCATCTGCCATCAGATATTTACGCATCCGTAACTGACGGTGAAAATAATCATAAACATGACAGAGGTAATTCTCGGCACAGTAAATGATCCAGTTAGCAAGCGTAGCCCGGCTTAATGGGACACCCAGCTGCGTCCATTCCGATTCTTGCCGGTTTAATGGCAGACCATTCTGGTACTTCTGGTGCATTGCCCATCCTACAACAGATTCCGATGCATAACTTTCTGGGATCAATGGTTCCTGAACAGGCGCTTTGACAAATGTCTGATCATCCGGGTGTTCCTCTGATATGGCACACTCCGGGCATTTATAGGTTTCACGATAGATATTTACTACTTTCCCTTTGGCAGGGGTAAAACGGAATTCATGGCGGACGAATTCTTTCCCAATACATTCCATCTGCGTTCCGCAGGTTGGACAGTTTCGCTCCTCCTCCGGAAGAGAAATGATCTCGTCGCAGGAAGGAACATTTTTAAAGAGATCCGCATGTGTCCGTCGTGCTTTTCGCTTATGTTCCGGAACAGTGATGTCATCAGGAAGTTCCTGTTTCCATGTCGGATCTGCTTCCTGCTCGGCTTCATCAAAAAGATTCAGCTGACCATCGATATCTTTCCGTTTTTCACTGGAAGTACCAAAGAGCTTCTTCGTGAGATATTCAATCTGCTGACGAAGATTTTCTTTTTCCAGACGGTCTGCTTCCAATGTTTTTTGTAAAGACTGGATCAGTTCTGTCTGTGCGGAAATCGTTTTATTCAGTTGGTTGATCATGCCCTTGTACGCAAGGATTTTTGAATCTTTTGAATTACCAGCCATATGTTTTCTGCTCCTTTTTTGCTGCTCTTATTATACCATAAAAAGCAATGAAAAAGAAGCAGAAAACCCAGTATTTACAAGGGATTGCAGACATGATACAGGGTGTGGAAAGCTCTCCGTTTTTGTTGGCTGGCATAGAGGTTTTACACGATCATTCCGTAGGTTTGAATGCTTTTGGTTGTTCGATTTCAAGACCGGACATGAGCCAGTCGAATTGCTGCCATGTCAGTTGCTTTACTTCCAACTGATTTCTGGGCCAGCGGAATCTGCCCTGGACTTCCATACGTTTATACAGCAACACAAATCCGTCAGATTCCCAGAGCAAAGCTTTGATCCTGTCACAACGTTTTCCACAGAAAAGATACAGGGCGCTTCGCCTTGGCTCCATATGGAGTTGATCCTCTACAATAGCACACAGCCCGTCAATGGATTTCCGCATATCCGTTCTGCCTGTTACGATATAGATTTCATCGGCGGCTGTGATATCCCCTAACATTCCAACTCCTTCACAATGCGAAGCGTTTGAGCCAGAAGCTGAGGATCTGTTCCATTTGGTATTGTCAGATGAAAACTTCCTACAGACAGTTTCAGTGGCTCTGCTACAGAAAGGTTATTTCTTTCCTTAGCCACCGGAATCACATTTAATGGCTGTTTATATGGGAGTGGGTCAGTATCATGAAAATCCACTCTGACAACTTCCTGGCTTTCCGGTGCACGATAGCTGCGTCCGGTTGACGCTCGCAAATCCACACAACCTTTCTGACGTAGCCTTTTTACCCAGTTGTAAAAAGTTCCCGGTTTGATGTCGTGTTCCACACACCATTGATGATCTGTCAATCCACTTTGACGGCATTCCATGATGAGACGGTATTGTTTTTCGGCAGGTATTCTTTTGCTTCTCATGAGCACACCTCCACAAATCGGATAGAGTAAAATGCTCGCATCTATCATTTCTGGCAAGAGAAGATAAAGTGAAATGCTTGCATTTTCTAATGATTATTATGGAATGATTTTTAGGGCAACACAATCCGTCGAATTATTTTGCGCTTACGTAATTCCACCTCTTTTGGTGGCATCATCTGGAGTTCTTCAATCGGAATTCCTCCCGCGTGATAACGTTCCATAATCAAAGATAATGTTCCGGATCCAATCTTATACCGATCCATACTAGAACTTCTTAATTTTTATATTATATTGGCTTGAATCCTTTTCCACGCACTTCATTCGATTCCATTGTAACAAGAAACGCTGATGAATCTACTTTCTTTACAGCTTCTTGAATCGTATGCATTTCTTTATTGTTACATGCACACATTAATACTTCTTTTTCACGTCCTGTATAACTTCCTTCTGCCTTAATCAAAGTTGCCCCTCGTTGTGATAGCTCATCAATTTTTGCCGCAATTTGTGGTCCCTTTTCTGTTACAATCAAAGCAAGTTTTCCAGCATCAACGCCATACATTAGCTTATCTACGACAAATGATAGAATATACGTTCCAATTAATCCATAAATAATCTTATCAATGTTTCCACGCATCAGAATTCCACCAACAATTACAATAATAAAATCCATAACAATGATAATTTTTCCTACAGAAATATGTGGCTTTGCCTTGTGTATTGCCATCAAAACAAAATCTGCTCCACCTGTAGAGGTATCTCTCATGTAAATTAATGCATATCCGATTCCTGAGAATACACTCATACAAATACAAGATAACATCATATCACCTTGGTAAATTGGAAACAATGGAACAACCCAGTCCATCAGTATATTAGAAATTAACATTGTCTTTATTGATCTTAAAAAAAATTGTTTTCCCAACAACTTGTAACAAATTAAAATAATTGGAATATTCAAAATTGTCGTCATTGTACCAATTGGAATTTTCCAAAAATAATAAAACACGATTGCAATACCTGATATACCTGCTACCGGAAATCCAGATGCCACTGCAAAATTATAGACTCCAATCGCAATGAAAAAACCACCTACAATATCAAGTAAAATATCAATTAAAAATGTCTTTGCCTTTGATTTCAATGTGAGTTCCTCCCTATTACGGAATCTTATTTCTTTTGCATCACAATACATTGATATGTTTGCAGTATTATTGAACCTGTAAGGATTTCATCAGTAATCAAATTTGTATAACATTCATTCAAAACCATCTTCACAGGATGTCTGTTAAAATTCTGAAGAAAATATACATCATCTTTCTGTTCTTTTCCACTTCTTTTTGAAACAGTAACTCCATAAGGTAATGTTTCCGTCAAATTTGCTTCCACATTTGCTTCCTCAATTACATCGCCCAAAAATTCTTTCAAAAATTCCAGATCTGGTTGAACAGCAACATAGTAAGCTTTTCCTTTGCCATACGCATTTTCTGTAATTGCTGGAGTATTTACATTGTAATCTTGCAAGTATGTTCCCAACGGCTTTGCAGTTTGAAGTGTCACAACTTCTCTTAACACACCGGCTTTATATACACCGTCTTTATAGGAGAAAGTATTTGGAAAATATTCATTCCCCACATCAATCTCATCAACTGATAATCCTAGCAATCTCTCATGTGGTCTCTCTCCAATAAAACATAAATCTGTTTCATTTACTACTCCACTCCAATAAGTTGTTACATATATTCCACCTGCTTCCACGTATGCTTCTACTTTATGAATATACTCTTTTTTATGCAAGTACAAGGTCGGAGCAACCACAAGCTGATAATCTAACAACTCTCGATCCATGGAAATTATATCAACTTCAATTCCTTTTTCCCAAAAAACCCGATAATATTTTAAAAGTTCTTCCGTATAATCAAATTTTCTCGATATTGCTTGTGCGTCAGAAAGAGCCCACCAATTTTCCCAATCCATAATAATAGCTACCTTCGCCCTATTACATGTACTTAGTATTTGACTGCTTAGCTTTTCTAGATCTTTGCCAATCCAAGCAACTTCTTGAAAAACTCTATTCTTTTCTGACGCATCATGATCAACAACCGCTCCATGAAACTTTTCACTCGATCCTCTGCTTTTTCTCCATTGAAAATAAAGAACACTATTCGAACCTAACGCAATTGCCTGCATTGAAGATAAGTAATTCATCCCCGGTCTTTTTACATTATTTTCCTCATCCCAATTCACAAGTGATGGTGTTGATTCCATCATCAAAAATGGCTTCTTCTGAAATCCTCTCATCTGGTTATGCATAAAGGCTGCCCACACAGCAATCGGTACTTCATCTTCTTTTGTATGCCAACTCGGATAAGAGTCCCAAGAAATCACATCCAACTCCTCTGCCCATTTATCATAATCCAATGGTGAAAAATACATCATCATGTTTGTTGTAACTGGAAGATCCGAATATGTTTTAACAGCTCGAATCTCTTCTCTACAAAAGTCCTGTAACTGTTCGCTCACAAATCTTTTCCAGTCCAATTTCAAACCGTGTAATTCATCCTCTCCCCTCGGAGAAGGTGAATGAATCTGTTCCCAATCGGTATAAGTATGACTCCAAAACGCACTCCACCATGCATGATTCAATGCATCCAATGTTTTGTATTTTTTTTTCAACCATTTCCGAAATGCTTTTTGACATTCTTCGCAATGACAAGAAGCATCCCTAAAATTTCCTCCGTATTCGTTTGATATATGCCAAAGAATTACTCCTGGATGTTTTCCAAAGCGTTCTGATAATTTCAAATCCAACTTTCTAGTTTTTTCTCTCATAACAGCAGACGTGTAACAAAAATTATGCCTTTTTCCTGGTAAATTCTGTATCCCGTTTTCATCTGTCTGCATTACTTCAGGATATTTTTGAGTCATCCAATTTGGCATTGCACCTGTTGGTGTAGCTAGATTTGTATAGATGCCATTGTCATATAAACGGTTAATAATTTCTTCTAAATAGTCAAACTGATATTTTCCTTCTTCTGGCTCTAAAAATGCCCACGAAAATATTCCTAGTGAAACATTATTTACATGCGCTAATTTCATTAACCGGATATCCTCTTCAAGAATATCCGGTCTATCTAACCATTGTTCAGGATTATAATCTCCACCATGCAGAAGACCTGGCATATTTATTTTTTTATATTCCATTTCTAATCCCTTTCTTTATAGATATCATTTATTATTTTACAGCTCCAGTAATACCTTCTGCAAAACTCTTCTGTAAAATAAAGAATACTAAGGCGGTAGGCAATGTACATATTAAGACTGCCAACATAAGCATTCCATAGTCTGTTACATATCCCTCTGTCAGATTTGCTACAACCATTGGCATTGTCATGCTCTTGGATTGTGTCATGATTACTTTCGGCCACATATAACTATTCCAAGCATTCATAAATGTAATAGTCATAGCCGCTGCATATGTTGATTTCATTGTAGGAATAAACATCTGAAAGAAGATTCTAATTTCCGAAAGTCCATCTAATCTGGCAGCTTCAATAATATCAAGAGGAAATGATCTTGCACTCTGCCGAAACATCATGATTAAAAATGGAGTTGATACCGTTGGTAAAATGAATCCCAACGTACTATTTAACATTTTCATTTTTGCAACCATCTGAAACAATGGGACCAATGTCGTAATAAATGGAACCATCATTGCAAGAAGAATCACATCCATCACGGCATCTTTTGCTTTATCATGATAAATTTCAAATCCATATCCTGCCAAGGAACATATCACCATCGAAACTATTGTAAGTAATATTGCATATTTAAATGAATTGACCAATGCAGCCCCTACATCTTGATTTGCCAGCAGATTTTTCAAGTTTTCTCCCAAATGAGAGCCAAACGATAATACACCTTTTGATACATCCACACTTTTGTTTGTGGATGCACTTACCATCCAGTACAAAGGAAATACTGAAATAAAAGTAACCAAAATCAAGAATGCATACATTCCTATATTTTTCATTTTTTTAATCACGTTTATCACCCACCCTCATTTGTATAAATGCTAATACTGCAACCAACAGTAATATGAAGAAGGACATCGCTGCTGCATATCCAAAATTCGGCACATACTTAAAACATAAATTATATATGTAATGTGACATAGAGATTGAAGCATTCGCAGGACCTCCATCGGTCAAGTTAATTGATTCATCAAATAACTGTAATGTTCCATTTGTTGACATTATTGCTGTTAACAAGATAGTTGGTTTTAATAATGGAACAGTAATCTTAAAAAATGTCTGTATTGCTGATGCTCCATCAATTTTTGCAGCTTCGTATATTGAATATTCAATGTTTTGCAATCCAGAAAGGAAAAATACCATATTATATCCTGTCCATCTCCACAAAAGACCCAATAAGATAACCATTTTTGCCGCAAATGGTTGTGTCAAAAAATTATATGGTTTATCCAAAATTCCAATATTCACTAGAACATAATTTACTAATCCATTATTTGCAAACAAAGACCGAAAAATAATTGAATACGCAACCAATGAAGTTGTACACGGCACAAAAATCATTGTTCGGAAAAATCCTTTAAACCGTAAGTCTTTTTTATTTAGAATACAAGCTAACACCAACGCTACTACAAGCATAATGGGCACTTGAAGAATGAAATAAAAAAATGTGTTTTTTATTGACTGAATAAATACATCATCTTGAAACATTCTGATGTAATTTGTAAATCCAGCCATCTGCATATTTCTACCTTTCCCCGTCTGAAAAGATAAAACTAGCGCTTTGATCATTGGCCAAAAACTAAACACCGCAATCAAAAATGTTGCTGGTGCCAAAAAAGCCCATCCTGTTAAATTATGCTTTTTTTCCAACGTCATTTTTCTTAGTTTGTTAGACACAAAAACTCCTCCTCTCTATCCATAAGGGGGATGGTTCTACATTCCATCCCCTTGTATGATAGGAATCTCTCTTACTGTCCCATATTAAAATTAACAGTATCTTCCGTTTTTTTAAGCTCTTTCTCTAAATCTGCACCATTTGTAATATTTGTTGTCGCAACAGAGATTGCGTCTCTTGCTTCATTGAAATATGGCCCCGTAATAATAGAAGGAACTTTTGTTGAATAGTCAACTATTTTTTCAAACACTGCATCACCAGAGAAAAATTCATTCGGTACTGCATATGCATCAGAATCTCCTGCTGGTGTCCATGTAGAAATTGCTCCACAAGAGAGAATATTATCATATAACTCGGTACTTCCAGCAAATGTAGACGCAAGAAAATCTTCTGCTAACTCTACGTTTCCACAATTCCCTGAGATTGCCCAGGAAGAACCTCCATTATTTGAATAGTTTGTGGCACCCTTTACATTTGTAAGTTTTGGAATATTTGTAATAGCCCATTTTCCTGACTGATCCTCAGCTGTCTGAATTGTTCCCATAATCCAACACCCATTAATCACACCTGCAACTTCACTGTTCACCATTGAGCCAGTGTATTCATCCCAGTTATTTACTTCCTGTAACACACCTGAATCTTTCATTTTACAATATGTATCAATTACCTTCTTTAAAGTGTCATTTTTTGCAATATTCGTTGTTCCATCTTCATTAAACAAAGATGCTCCTGCAGACTGTAACATCATCGTAAGCAAATCACATTCGCCTGCTGTCGTTGTCAATAATGGTTTTCCTGTTTTTTCCAGTACTACTTTGCCTTTTTCAACCCACTCATCCCAAGTAATATCTGTAAAATCTTCTAAAGTCATTCCAGCCTCTTGCAAAATATCTGTACGATAACAAGCAATTGCTACTCCGTTGTCAAAAGGCACTCCATAGTGTTTTCCATCTACAACAGAAAAATCTGTTTTACCAGAAGGAAATTCTGAAAAATCAATTTTCTCTTCAGGAATTTCTATAAATACATCTGGATAAGATATTACATTTTTTTGGAATGACTGGTCAAGCATCAAAAAAACATCTGGCAATGTGCTTAGATCTCCTGATATACCAGCCGTAGTAAGTCTAGACTGTACATCTACATCTCCAACTTCGACAATATCAATTTTCACATCTTGATGATCTTCTTGATAAATTTTTGCAGCTTCTTCCATTGCAAAAATATTAAATGTTTTGTCCCAACACCATACTGTAATTGTATTATCGTCTTTATTGCTTTCACTTTGATTTCCGCATGCTGTAATACCAATTGCCATCGTAGCTGCCAATAAAATTGCCACTATTTTTTTTCTCATTTGTTATATTCTCCTTCTACCATGCCCCTTGATACCCTATTGTTACCGCACTATTCTGAGCTCCTGCTTCCATCGAATCTTGAACATTCAATCCATTCAAAATCCCATATAAAAATCCGGCAATAAAACTGTCGCCTGCACCCATTGTATCAACAACTTTACACTCTATGATTCCAAATCGATACCAAGAATTTCCATCATACCCAATGCTTCCATTTTTCCCCAATGTTACAATAATGACTTTAGGTCCTTTTTGTTGCATTGCTTTCATGAATTCCTTTAATTGTTCCGTACAATTTTCTTTTTCTTTTAAGCCCATGCTATGATATTTCTGTCTAAACTCATTGTGTGATTCCTCGTCAAAAGAGAAGAATGCATATGTCACATATGGAATCGCTTTCTCAACAATTGGATTTGCAAATTTATTTGCAAAATCAAATGCAACTGGAATTTCTTTCGAAATAAGTGGAAGCTCATCTTCAATCATTCCCCAAATTCCTGTAACCGCTAAATCATGTTTCTTTATAAAGGAAATGTCTTGTTCTCTTAGCTTAAAGTCTGCCAAAACACCTTCTTCATATTTTCCAAACACTCTATCTCCATCTACAATGTCAACATGTGTAACTGCGGTTTTTCCATCCAGCACTTGAATATGAGAAGTATCGACTCCTTTATTTTGAATTGCACTTATCATGATTTTTCCGAATGAATCAGTTCCAACAGCACCTGTATAAGAACTTTCTCCACCTAATCGTTTTATGTATACAGCAACATTCACTGGGTTTCCCCCTGGATATGATTCATTCAATGAATCATAATAATCAATACAATTATCTCCTATTGCTGCTACTCTTATCTTTCTGTCCATTTTGCCACCTTAATAGTCCAGACGTCTGTAATATCTTCTGATTTCCATAGGATGACAATTGACTTTTTCCATATGTACATCAATTCTCTGTGTTACCGCATGCATCACTAAATGTGATATATATCCTCTGTACTCTGGACTAATTCCTTTTAATTCGAATTTCTTGGTATCAATAATATTGTATTTTCCACAAATGCGTGGCAAGAAGTTTGCAACGCGCTCGCTCAATGATCTCTGAGAATCTTCCCCAATAAATACTGTAACTGGTGTATCTTTGTCAATTATTTCTAACATTCCATGGAAAAATTCTGCACTGTGGATAGATTTTGTACGAATCCAATGCTGTTCTTCCCAATAACACATTGCATAAGAATATGTGGCACCATACTGGTTCCCAGCCCCAACAAAATAATGAATTTTGTCGTCCTTATGACGATTTGCAAATTCTTCTCCGAAAGCATCTGCTTCCTTTTCAACTTCCACAAGTGCAGTTGCCAAATACTGATCCAACTCCTTGTATAAATCCTCATATTCTGGAAATTCTCCTGCATTGTACATAAATCTATCTGCTACCATATAAAATTTCAATTGTTCATTGGCAGGATATGTAATCACATAGTCTACAAGTTTTGCAAGTTCTGCAGTAGCAACATCAATAAAACCAATCACCCTTGCTCCACTCTTCTGTGCTTTTTTTACTCCATCTACGATTTCAGAAGTTGTTCCTGTAACAGACGAAATAATTACAATAGTTCCTTCTCCAACTTTTTTATTTCCAGTTGTCAAATACTCTGCTGCGTTTTCAACAAAAAATGAAAGTTTTGATTTTTCTTTCATATGAACCTCTGCCTGGAGGCAAGATGCATATGTTCCACCGATACCGAGCCAACAAATATTCTTGTATCCTTCTTTACAAATTCCATCAATCAATTCATTAATTTGATTTCTCAGAGCAAGCGCTCCATTCACACTTTCAATCTGTTTCTGTTCATTAAATTTCAACATAGTGTTTTCCCTTTCCCTTCCTTTGTATTGGTTACTATTTTTAAATTTAATATACCACTTTTTTTATTTTTTTCAATACTTCATGTAAAGAATATTGAATATTGTTGTATTTTTATAAATATAAATGCATTTATTTATACATAATGCATATATTTCTTCTATTCTGGTATGAAGCACATTTCAAGTTTACTATACCAGTTTTTATATTTATTCATTTCTTTTTTCCTTTCCATTTGCTTTTTAAGAACTGACAACGTATAATTTAATTATAATTTACAAGTAAATTATAATATTAGGAGTTCTTATGAAAAAAAATTTATTAACTTTAGATGTTGCATTATCAAAAGAAATCAAATACATGCTAAAGGAAGAACACTATCTTCCAGGTGACAAACTGCCTTCGGAACGAAAGCTGGCAGAGCTGTTTCATGTACAACGCTTAACTGTTCGTGGAGCCTTGAATCTGTTACTTCAAGATAAAACAATTATCTCAAAACCACGAAGTGGTTATTACGTAGCGCCTAAACGCATTTTACAATCCATTCGTAATTTTTCCTTACATTCAGAGGAAGATAGCGGACAATTAACTTACGAATTATATGATTTCAAAAAAATAGAAGCAGATAACTATCTTGCAAGCGAAATGTTACTTCCTGAAAAATCGAAAATATACAAAATTGTTTGGCTTTATTCAGATGATACTCAACCAATTTGTATCAATACAACTTATATTCCTGAATATATCTATCCAGATCTCACCCAACAAATTGCTGCTTCTGCTCCTGCAATTGATTTGATTACAAACAATTGTCAAATAACCTTGGCAAAATCGAATCAAAAAGTCACCTTACTTTACGCAGACACAAAGACTGCTCAAATTTTAAATATTCCTGTTGATAGCCCTTTAATGAAATACAAAGGGCTCATGTATGATAAACAAGGACATCTTGCAGTCTTTTTTGAAAATAATATGCTAATTGATCGTTTTGGTTTTATCAGGGAGGTAGTTTTATGAGCAATGATGATGTATTAGCTGCACAAATAAAATCTAGTATCATTACAAAAATTAAAACACAGGAATATCTTCCTGGGGAGTTGCTTCCTAGCGAACGGGATTTTGCAACAATGTATAGTGTAAGTCGGTATTTGATTCATGACATCTTTGACGAATTAATTAGCCAACATTACTTAATTCGCGTTCACGGAAAGGGAACTTTTGTCCGCAAACCCGAACAAAATCGAGTTGCTTTAGGAGTACTAAATGAATCAAAAAATGCCAGCTTTACCTCTTTAGTTCGTAACTTTGGTATTGAAATTTCCAATAAATGCTTAGGCACAGGTATAATCAAAAACAGAAAATACTTTGCAGATAAACTTGGACTTTCTGAAGAAGATGAAATATACGGTATTCATCGAATTCGTCTTGGAAACAAGGAACCTCTTGCAATTGAGTTTACCTATGTTCCTATTCATTTTTTTTCAGATATCGATAATTACAATTTTGAGCACATATCGCTTTATGATTATATGAAATCCAAAAATCATTTGCCTGTAAAATTTAATGAGACAATGATGATGGTAGAAGCTGGCGAAAAACTTCAAAAGCACCTTCATCTTCCAAGTGCCACCTCTATCGTCAACTATATTGAATTCATAGGATACGATGAAAATGGTAATTTAGTTGAATATACAGAAAGTTATTCACGCCCTGATAAACTTGAAGTGCGCTTTGTCACAAATGATATCTAAATTCACTTTAATTTTACCATTTAGCATGTGTATGCACCATAAACAAAACAAGACAGAATATACACAAAATAATACTTTTGTTAGGGGCGGGGAAAATTGACCACCTAAAGTCGCTTAGAATTAACCATTTTTAATCGGATAGAAAAGTCATTGTATTTTTCTCTTCGTGTTCTAAAATGATGTATGCCAATGCATCAGTAGAAATCACAATGGAAGAAAAACACAATGACTTAACTGAAATAATAGCTTTTTGCCAGCTATATTCATTTGAATAATTTTTTATCCTATACGGTATGCGAAACTAACCCATCGTTTCTTTATTACTCGACGCTGATATTGTCGGTGTGGTCTTTGGGGCGATAGTTCTTTCTTAATCAGGCCTTCAACATCTATCGTTACAAATGTCTGGCGCAGATAATGCCTGCATATTTGAATTGCCATTGTGTAGTTTAATTGGTATGTGTACTTACGGTTTCTTTCTTCCAGTATGATATTTGCTGAAATAATTTCACAAAAATTATACAGGATCAGTTTTGCGTAAATTTCCTGACAGATATATTCCACATTTTTAGAGTGAAGATTTGTCAGGCCAATCGTATATTTCAGCTCACGGAAAGAAGTTTCGATTCCCCATCGCATATGATAAAGTTCCTTGATCTTTTCAGGTGGGAATTCTTCTTTATCCAGGTTGCTGGCTATACATTCATAAACTCCATTTTCCAGCTGAAACTGTGTGAGTCTGAGATGAAGTGTATAAAACAAATTCTCAGAATCAAGAAAGTCAAATGGCGATGAATTTGAGAGATATTTATAACCTTTCGTTTTATAAAACTTTTGTTTACGGGTCATAATCAGTTCGATTTCTTCGTCAAATTCACAGGATACCGGCAAGGAAAGGCTTCCAGAAATGCTGCCTTTTTTCGAGGTATCTTTAATCCGGATTAGATAAAAGAGACCACGTTCCTGAATATTTGCAAAAATGTTATAAGTTTCGTATCCACGATCTGCCATAATGATAGTCTTCTGATTTGCAGTCAGCTTTTTAATCATTTCAATCATGGCAGAGGATTCATTTTCTTCATAAGGCTCCTAAATCAGAGCATCGACATATCGCCTGCTTTGGAGGTCATACAAGGCATTAAGATGCAGTTGATTAAAACCAAAAGTTCCTTCTTTACCAGCAAAATACGTGTGTGGATTTAGTGGATCACGAAATATATTCAAGTCAGAACCATCACAGGCAAGTAACTGATAGCCTTGGTATTTTTTGTTACATAATAACTGCTCATGAAATTTGTGAAATAAATATTCCATGGTATCTGGTTTCAATTTGTTCCTTTGCTTTATGAAACCAGAACGGGTTATTTGATTCAGATCATAATTAAAATATTTATGTAATTCTGAGTTAAGTGAACCACCTTCCATAGTAAGTAGAAAGTTTATTGTCGAGGTAAAGTTCATCTTCCGATTTCTGGTAAAATCATGCCCGGGATTTTTGACGTAATCTTCTATCTGACTGGACATGCTGGAAATGGCAGCGTTGAGTTTGTTGCGGACATAATCAGCGTAAAAGTTCATTAGCAATTCCTCCTAAAATGTATTCATTCAAGGAGGCTTCGCCACATTTTTTCTGACATTTGTCAAGACCTTTTTCTGTTTTATTTTATAAATTTTCTTAAGTTAATGACATTAACCGTTTCAGGGCCCCCTTGCAATGAACATTTATCGCATTTCTTGGTTATGCATATCCCAAAGCAAATGCTACATCAATTCCAGAAAATAAAAGTGGAGTGCTCGAAATGTATTTAAGACAGATTTTTATTAGATTACAGCGTCATTTTGAGCAAACGATTATGACAGACACATCCCAGATAGCAGAAGAAATAGACAAAGCCATTGTTTATTTTAGCGAACACTATAATGAAGCAATTAATGTTGATGCCTATGCTAAACAGAACCACGTCAGCACAAACTGGTTCATACGCAATTTCAAAATGTATACCGGAACTACGCCAAAACAGTTTATTTTGCAAAAAAGAATTAATAATGCGTAAACGCAAAATAGCGAGTACCTGTTCAAAATCATCCGATGTGAGATAATAGA
>OBUS01000694.1_pt1 | contig 14191 bp, 11 predicted proteins | sample 1475921 | NCBI WGS metagenome assembly OBUS01 (sample SAMEA2579948, study PRJEB22360) | human gut metagenome | reverse complement strand
GTGTTGATTATTTCTCAACACCAGAAAGTGTAGACCCGTTTTCTTGTGGATCGTTGAATATAAGATGTATTTGAGTGGAAATGCTTTAAACTTGTTTGTCATCAACGATCAGAAGGAGCGTGCTTGCGAGAAATTGTTTAAGGGCGGGGTTATTTTAGACAGAATTCAAAACGTGAATTTTAAATAATCTGTTGATGAAAGTAAAAAATGAAGCAGGTTACAAAGCTAATTGCTTTAAGTTTTCTTTCTGATGCTTCAGCTTGTAAGCGTAAACTGGTAATATGGATACAGTGATTGACTGTTTTTAAAATTAATGCAGGCCATTGCTGACTCGAATCTTTAAAGGAGGATTTATTTTCATGAAGGGTATCATTTTAGCCGGAGGATCAGGTACACGCTTGTATCCGATTACGGAGGCTGTCTCGAAGCAGTTGGTCCCAGTGTATGACAAGCCAATGATCTATTATCCCCTATCAACTATGATGCTTGCGGGCATCCGGGATATCTTGGTCATTTCGACGCCAAGAGATATTGATCGTTTTCAGGATCTGCTGAAAGACGGGTCGCAACTAGGGCTTAACATTACTTATAAGGTACAGGACAAACCAAACGGCCTTGCGGAAGCCTTTATAGTCGGGGCGGACTTTATTGGGGACGATTCTGTTTGTCTGATTCTTGGCGACAATATCTTTTACGGTAGTGGGTTGTCCAAGTTGGTTCAGCGCTCAGCGGCGAAGACCTCGGGCGCAACCGTCTTCGGTTATCAAGTCAATGATCCGGAACGATTTGGGGTCGTTTCGTTTGACGACGAACATCACGTGAAGTCGATTGTTGAGAAGCCGGAACATCCAGCCAGCAATTTTGCGGTCACCGGGATGTATTTCTATGATAATCAGGTGGTTGACATTGCCAAAAATCTGAAACCGTCACCGCGAGGCGAGTTGGAGATTACCGATGTGAACAAAGCCTATCTGGAACGTGGCCAGCTAGATGTTGAATTACTTGGTCGCGGTTATGCTTGGCTTGATACCGGTACACACGAGTCGCTCCATGAGGCAGCCAGCTTTATTGAAACGGTTCAAAAACGTCAGAATCTGAAAATTGCCTGTCTTGAAGAAGTTGCTTATCGGATGGGTTATATTAATCGCGATCAATTGCGCGAACTCGCACAGCCACTCAAAAAGAATGATTATGGTCAATATATCCTGCGCTTAGCAGATGAAAAAGCCTAGGAGGCAGAACCTTGAGTTTAAAAGTGATTCCAACCAAGTTACAAGATGTGAAATTAGTCGAAACCGATGTTTTTGGTGACAATCGTGGGTTCTTTACCGAGACCTACACGCGTGATAAGTTTGTTGCTGCAGGCATCACAAATGATTTTAACCAAGACAACCAGTCACTTTCAGCCGAAGCCGGCGTTTTACGCGGCATGCATTATCAAATGGCGCCTGATGCCCAGACCAAGCTGGTTCGGGTTGTGACTGGTGTGGTTGAAGATGTGTTGGTTGATATTCGTAAAGGCTCACCGACCTATGGCCAGTGGGAAGGGTACATTTTAAGCGAGTTCAATCATCGGCAACTCTTCGTGCCAAAGGGTTTTGCCCATGGGTTTATTACGTTGACGCCTAATGTCAATTTCTGCTACAAAGTTGAAGGCTTTTATGCCCCGCAATCTGATCGCGGGATCGCGTTTGATGATCCGGATATCGGGATTCAATGGCCAATGTCGACAGATCACTTAATTATGTCTGATAAAGACAAGAAGCATCCGCAACTCAAAGATGCTGAAAATAATTTTGTTTACGGGGAGATTTAATAATGAAACTTATGATTACAGGCGGTGCCGGTTTCATCGGCTCCAATTTTGTTCATTTTGTCTATAAAAATCATCCAGATGTTCAGATGATTGTGCTTGATAAGCTGACTTATGCTGGCAACAAGGCCAACATTGCAGATCTTCTTGGTGACCGGGTGCAGTTGGTGGTTGGCGATATTGCCGATAAAGAAGTAGTTGATAAATGGATGGCAAAAGTTGATACCGTGGTTAACTTTGCCGCTGAAAGTCACAATGACAATTCCTTGATTAACCCCGATCCCTTCTTGCATAGTAATGTGATCGGAACTTATACGTTGCTTGAAGCGGCCAGAAAATACGATGTGCGCTTCCATCACATCTCAACGGATGAAGTTTATGGTGACTTGCCGTTGCGTGAGGATTTGCCTGGCCATGGCGAAGGTCCTGGCGAGAAATTCACAGTTAACAGCCGTTACAATCCTTCTAGCCCATACTCCTCAACGAAGGCTGCTAGTGACATGTTGGTACATGCGTGGGCACGCTCATTCGGGGTGCGGGCCACAATCTCAAATTGCTCAAACAACTATGGTCCCTATCAGCACATTGAAAAGTTCATTCCTCGGCAAATTACGAACATCCTGAGTGGTATCAAACCCAAGCTTTACGGCACCGGCAAGAATGTCCGTGATTGGATTCACACTAATGATCATTCATCTGCCATTTGGGACATTCTGACCAAAGGTAAGATTGGCGAAACCTACCTCATTGGTGCCAACGGCGAAAAAGACAATAAGACGGTGCTTGAGCTCATCTTGAAATTAATGGGCAAGCCAACCGACTATTACGATCAGGTGAAAGATCGTCCGGGTCATGATATGCGGTATGCTATTGATGCCTCCAAAACTCGTGAAGAACTCGGCTGGAAGCCGCAATACACCGATTTTGAAGAAGGCTTGGCCGATACCATCAAGTGGTACACCGAACACCGTGACTGGTGGCAAGATGAAAAAGCTGCTGTTGAAGAAAAGTATCAGGAACACGGTCAATGATCCCTGCTAGATCAAGACTGATGATTATTTTCAATCGTTGTTTCGTTAGTTTGTAGATGTAGAGGGGAAGAGACATGAAGATTTTGATTACCGGTGCACAGGGTCAACTCGGCACCGAATTACGGCATTTGCTTGATTCACGCGATATTGCCTATCGCGGGACAGATGCCCATGACTTGGATATCACTGATGAAAAGGCGGTTGATCAGTATTTCAAGGATTATCAGCCTGATCTGATTTACCACTGTGCTGCCTATACAGCCGTGGACAAGGCTGAAGATGAAGGCAAGGCGTTGAATCAGAAGGTCAACGTTGACGGCACCCGTATTTTGGCCAAGGCGGCAGCGGCCATTGACGCCACTTTAGTTTATATCAGCACGGATTATGTTTTTGATGGCGACAAAAAAGATATTTACACCGTTGATGATCAACCGGCACCGCGTAATGAGTACGGTCGGGCCAAGTATGAAGGCGAACAGCAGGTTCAGAAATACCTCAAGAAGTATTATATTATCCGCACTTCATGGGTGTTTGGCGAATATGGTCACAACTTTGTTTATACCATGCTGGATCTCGCTAAGACGCATAAGGAGCTGACGGTGGTCGATGATCAATATGGTCGACCATCATGGACCAAAAATCTAGCCGAATTCATGACCTTCGCAGTGGATCAAAAGTTGGCCTATGGGATTTATCATTTATCCAATGACAACAGCTGTAACTGGTATGAATTTGCGAGTGCCATCTTGGCAAACAAAGACGTGACGGTGAAGCCCGTTTCTTCTGCTGAGTACCCGCAAAAGGCATGGCGCCCGCGGCATTCAATCTTGGATCTAAGCAAGACCAAAGCAACAGGCTTCAAGATTGAGACTTGGCAGGATGCGTTGAAGGAGTTTTTGCAGGTGATTGAAAAGTAGACGACATCTTGTCAGATGATAAGTGTGATGATTGCTAGACTGGCACTGGGGATTGGGCAATCATCAAGAAATGTTCACCACAAAACAGCGAGCAGCTTCTTATTCAGAGGCTGCTTTTTGATTGGTGAATTTTCAAGCCCGAATACAGTAGCTAAGTATTTCAAAATCGCGAACTTGTTCTATGAGTATTTAAGTTGTCTAACATGACGACACCAAAACAAGTTATAATGATTTTAGTTGTTTTTACTTCACGCTTGCTAATCGCATACAAGTTGAGGTCGGTTCGACTAACAAATAACAACAATTATCACTGGAGGGCAAATTATGAAAAAACGTCTGGGTGGCATTGTCTTTGCAGCAATCTGCTTTATTTTATTTTTGATGCCAGGGTTGCCGGTATCAGCGGCTGCATCAACGCCAATTTATCGATTTTATAGTCCGAGAACGCAGGAACATTTCTTTACTTATACCCCCGCCGAACGTGATCAGCTGATCACTCGTGGCTGGGGAAATTACGAAGGCATTAGCTGGTACGCGCCGGTCAGTGGTGACAATATCTACCGACTCTATAATCCAGCACTAGATGATCATCTTTACACGAGAAACTGGAGCGAATATTACACCCTCAGCACCCAACGCGGATGGACGGCTGAAGGGGTCGCATTTTACTCTGATCCTAATCAAGGTGTTCCAGTTTATCGGCTATATAACCCTTCCTTGAAGAGCGGTTCACATCTTTATACGACCAATGCAAATGAAGTGGCTGTGCTGCAGGGTCGAGGATGGAGTTACGAAGGGATTGCCTGGTATGGCAGCAGTTTAACAGGACAAACTCCTGACACAACCAAAGTCTTGGGTGTATCGTTCATCAGTCAGGAAGCAGCCGGTGCGCCAATGGGGTGTGAGGCAGCCAGCGCGCTACAAGCCTTGCAATATAAGAGACATGCAACTGGCTATAATCTCCGTAGTTTCCTTCAAACAATGCCGATAGCAGCCAACGGTAATCCTTATCAAGGTTTTGGTGGGACGCCTTACGCGGTTGTCTCAGGGGTCTATCAGTCCATCTTTCCAAGTGCCTTCACGCCATGGGTCAGTCGCTTCGGCGGTGCAACTAACATCAGTGGTAGTGGCTTAGATGGAATTCTTAACCAGGTCGCTTCAGGAAACCCAGTCGTTGCTTGGGTGACTTTGAATTATCAGAGTCCGCAGTGGCATCAATATAACTGGGGTCGCGGGATTGACAATGCCCATGTTGTCACCGTTGATGGTTATAGTGATCAATCTGTTCATGTTGTTGATCCGGAAAATGGGACTTATTGGGTTAGCAAAAGTTTGTTTAATACTGCCTACAGTTATATGAAATTTGCTGTGGCGATTCATTAAAGATAATAAGGTTCTGAGCACAACTTCTTAGTCGACTATTATATATAGAGTGATTGAAGCGATTCTTGAAATAGCATTATCAATGAAGTTGTTATAAACCTCATATACTTTGAGATTCTTGTTTGAAATTCTTTTAAAATTATTTGATGGGTAGAACGTGGACAATTCGCTTGATGTTTTAATGGCTGATTCAAATTAGTGAGCAATCGTTATTTTGAAGAGATTGTTCGATGACAGCATATATATTTTTAAATCGTTGGTAACATTTTGACTTTAAAAACTGCATACCGTAGTATTGTGAAAGTCAGTATTACTTATCACAGGAGGAATTTCTTCGGTGAACATTTTATGGCAGTTTAAAGGGGAGGAGAGGCAGTTATGGCATCAACTTTGCAAAAAGTAAAGTTAAAAGGTATTAACATTAATGTCGCTAGTTATTTGAAAACCATTGTTCTGATAATCTTTATTGGCGTGAGTCTTTTTTTGGCATTTCACCTTTCGATAAACAATCCAGATGAGATGATGAGGTATATGTTACCTCAATATCTTTACAAGCATCATTCTTTACCTGTAGGAACGCAACGAGAAGTGATTGCCAATGGCGCAAATTGGAGCTATGCATACTATCCACAATGGTTGGGGCCATTTGTTTCGACGATATTTATGACAATCATTGGTCTATTTAACGATAGCGGCCAGGTTATGCTCTTTGCAGCAAGATTAACAAGTGTTTTAGCCGGGACGTTATCACTTTTTCTCATTCGGAGAATTGTGGCGTATATAACAAATAATGAAATTATATCTGTACTTGTGATGGCAATGGTTGCATTTCTCCCTCAATTTACTTATCTTTCAAGCTACGTAAATAATGATATTATCTCGGTTCTTGGCGTAGCCATTATTGTCTATGCCATGGTTCGTTCCCTAGATGATTTTTGGAGTGTCAAGAATGTTGTACTTCTTGCCATTGGCGTGATTACTACGGCCCTTAGTTACATGAATGCGTACGGCTGGATTTTGGCGGCTGCAATGTTCTATCTAACATCTGCCATCTATCTGGTTAAACAGGGTAAATGGTCGTGGAAGAGTGCAATTAAAACCAGTTGTATTCTTGTCGGAGTTATTTGCATTGTAGTCCTTCCATTTTTCATTCGTAACTATATAATTTATCACGACTTTACCGGCATGTCAGCTTTTCATAAAGCATACATGAAATATATTGTAGCGGGGGGGAAGCCACTACAAATTCCATATAATGGGTCCTTTTTCAATTTGATAACTGACAAGAACTTTTATACGTGGATGCAGATGTCAACTATTGGGCGATTCGGTTACTTAACCGTCAATATGGCACCTCGATGGTATTTACCATTCACGTATCTTTTTTTCTTTGGAGTAATCCTTTATATCATTCATGTTCTAAAAGCTCATGGAAATGTTCATCTGATGAAAAGAGAGGCAGTTTCATTATATTTATCAAACATTTTAAGCGGTGCTCTTTTGTTGGGCTCAGTTATTACAATAGGGCTTCACTTATATTATTGTCTTGTGATTGATTTTCAGCCGCAAGGACGGTATATTGTTACGCTACTTATTCCTGTAGCAATAATAATGGCCGCAGGATATAATGAATTGTTTAAAAGACTATCAGAAAAGGTTCAAAACTCAGCAGTTTTAGTCGGAGTAGTTCTTTTATTCATGTTTAATTTTGTTGTTGTTCACAGGTTCATCAGTCAACTTTTTGTTTAATATTTATTGTAACTTGTAAAACTGTAATAACTCCTTTTTTTGAGAACCTGAACCAGAAATGACGAGAACATCGAGAATATGTTACTGAATGTTTTTTTGATACAGTTGTACAGGTTGGGACAGCGATAAGATGTTAACGGACGTTCATGCAGAATGATTAACTAATCAAAAACTAATTTCGTTTGAAATGGTTTAAGGAGTCCACGATATGAGTGATGATTTAAGAAGACGATTGTTGACCTGGCTAATATTATTTTTAGGGGTCATAGTCAGCTTATTGATAGTAACAATGCAATACCGACAGTTCGCGGTTCCAGAGATTACAAAATCTACAGAGTATTCTGTTATTTCTAAAGATCGAGTTGTATATCGCGTTGAAAACCTTTTTATGAAAAATCGAGATTACACAGAAATAAGTGGATGGATTTTTGTGAAAGGACAAAAGCCCCAAAAATATGCAACTAAACTGGTCCTTTATAAAACTAACGGGAAAGAGCAGCTCATATTTCCTCTTAAAATGACAAAGAGAGTCGATATTGCTGAAATGAGAAAAAAACCACAAACGGATTATGATTTTATAAACAGTGGATTTGATGGTTACATTCCAGGAAAATATATAGCTCGAAAACAATATAAAATTGGCTTTCTAATTGCTGATGGGACTAAAATTCGGCTATTGAAAACAAATAGATTCTATGAAATTGGTGGCAGAGAATGATTGAGAATATTTTAAAGGAAGCTCGGAGTGATTCACGGTACCCGGCTTTAGGCATTGCTTTTGTGGTAGTAGTCATTGAACATCTTTTCATCCGTGAATATGTTGGGGACGCAATTGCTATTTTTTCGCATCTTATGGATCATGCTTCACTCCTGTCTGTACTTAGATTTCGATATTTATCATGGACCTCAAGAATTTTTATCGAAACACCGCTGATAAGATTATCTAGCGGTATGCACACGATAGTGTGGGCAATGATAGATATTTTGATGTGGATGCTTTTGATTTGGGCATTGATGGCATTAAGTCATTATAAGCACAACTACTTGGTTATATCTTTGGTTTTTATTTATCCAATTATTCAGATGGCTTCCGCTGGATGGATGGCAACGACCATCAATTATCTTTGGCCATTGAGTATGGGAAGCTTCTCATTTGTCTCCCTTGATCGAATATATCATCACAAAAAAGTGAGCCTTATTACTGGCCTTCTGACAGTTCTGGCCTTACTGTTTGCAACTAACTTTGAAACTTTCGGGGTGATGTACCTATGCATACTAACTTATTTTTCTATCCAAATGCTTCAGCAACATCGCATCAACTTTCGGGGCAGTATTTTTATATTTGTACAATATTTAATTTCGATTGCAAATCTTGCTCTGGCATTATTATCACCCGGAAATAGACTGCGAGTTATTTCAGAAACCAGAGATAATATGCTTGACTTCTCAAATCTAACTTTGATTGACAAGGTGGTTATAGGATTCAATAATACATTTTCGGAATTAACGGACAATAGCTTTTTATTCTTATGCTTTTCAATTATGATTTTGGCTGTTGCACTTGTATCAAAGAAGCATTCCCGCATTGTTATTGGAGCTGGTATTTTTCCGCTTGTGTTTATTCTTACTCGAACCTTCTTGAAACCGGTCGTCATCATTTATGCTCCAAAATTTGATCAGCTTTTTAATGCGATTGCTGATCAGCAAAGGGTTGATGCCATCAATTACTTTAATTTCACAAGTTATATTCCATTCGTTCTTTACGTTTTAATTTTTATGTCGGTATTAATTGTGTTGCTGAATTCGTTTAATAATTTATCAACTGGATTGTTTCTTGATATCGTTTTGATTTCCGGTTTTTTGACAACTGTGGCCGTTGGGTTTTCGCCAACGGTTTATGTATCTGGTCAACGCACTTTTCTTTTTCTAAATTTTGTGCTGATATATATGATTATTATCATGTATGACAAATGCTATTCCCGTTTTAATTCAATCAAGTATTTGAATTTAGTAGCAAGGTGGAGCACGTCTATTTTAACTGTATTCTTTGTTGTTAATAATTTTATCTCAATAGGATCAACATATTTCTAATGTGTTAAAAGCTTCGCTTTTTTAATTTTTTTACAAGGTTGTTTAGAAATGAGTCAAAGCATGGTTTTTCGACGTTGTTGATGGTTTTGTTATAGTTGCCTTAAAGATGGCCTGCATTGGAAAAGTGAAGAGTGATTTGCCGGATGTGGAGTAAATGATATACTGAATCCGTTTCTAAGAATGGAATCTTATTTGGGGAAAAAGGTAACTGTTAATTAAAAACCTTTGCTTTCTGTCGTTCACTTAACTATTGGAGGAAATTGATGAAAAAAAGTTTAGTTCTTGCCGTTTGTTTTGTCATTTTTTTCGTTTCCACTGAACACGGTTCAGACGTACTAGCCAGCATTGACTTGTCTGACAATGAATCAAGTACTGTGCTAGTAGATGGCAAACAAGAGACTTTGTATCCTGCAGATAAGTCAGGAAAGTCAGAAGCAGATAACACTCAGGCACCGAAAGAGCCACTTCAACGCGGAAATGTAGCCAACAATAGATCAACTGAGCCCAACTCAAACTGTAGTCGAGGTCTTTTACCCAACGCCAATACACAAAATGATGGGTCACAATCAGCTGTATCACCGAGCTTTTCGCGCTCTGTTGGTACAATTCCTATTTACCGTCTTTATAATGGCATCACACAAGAACACTTTTTTACAAGTCATGTTAATGAAAGAGACCAGTTAAGAATTCGTGGTTGGGGAAACTACGAAGGAGTTGCTTGGTATTCTCCAACTAGTGGTGATGTTGTGTATCGCCTTTACAATCCAGTTTTAGATGATCATCTTTATACCAGAAATTGGAATGAAGTAACGTATCTGAATGATCACACAGATTGGAATTATGAAGGTGTAGCATTTTATTCTGAGAGCATGAGTTCACTCCCAGTATATAGACTATATAGTCCTAGTTTGCAAAGCGGATCCCATTTATACACAATCAATCCAACCGAAGTAGCTGTATTAACAAGTCAGCGGGGGTGGAATTACGAAGGAATTTCTTGGTACGCTAGCAGTCAAGGCGAACAAAGCAATGACGATTATAATTTTCTAAACGTTAGGAATTATAACCAATATGCACTAGGTGCGCCAAGCGGGTGTGAAGGTGCATCCCTGCTACAAGCCTTACAATATAAGGGCGCTGTGACCAATTGGAATCTTACTCAGTTTTTGAACACGATTCCTAAATCACCAAACGGCAATCCTAATAATGGCTTTGTCGGTAGTCCGTTTGTCGAAAACTCGTGGACATATTCGGCCATTTATCCTGCACCGTTAACATCTTGGGGACAAAGATATGGCAATGTTCAAAATATTTCGGGCAGTTCGGTGGACTCATTGTTGAATGAGGTTAAGAATAATAATCCAGTTGTTGCATGGGTTACCGTTAACTTTCAACCGATTCGTTGGGGGCAATGGTCATTTGGTATTGCAGCCAACAATAACCACGCAGTTACATTAGACGGTTACAATCGTTCTGGCAATCAAGTCCACGTCTCTGACCCTATCAGCGGCTCGTACTGGATGAGCAGAACAACATTTGAATCAATTTATAATGCAAGAAAGTTTGCTGTGGTTGTGCGGTAGTGCCACAAGACGCTTTGATGTTGTAAATAAACTTGAATGCTTTCTCTGATAAAAATTGAATGTGCTTGAAGGATTGACCTCAAAAGTGCCGACCAATGATTGTTTAATGGTCATTGTTCGGTATTTTTTGTTTGGATTTATTCGGTTCTGCGTTAACTGGTCTAAAAAATCTGTACGTTACAGACTTCTCCTTTGCATCTTCCACCCAATTTCGATACACTCATTTCCGGAAGTGAATTGACAAATGGGTGAGGTTTTAGAATGAGGAAGTTTCGTAACTGGCACTGGTGGCTCATTTTCCTAAGTATCCTCCTAATCGTAATCGCCATCTTTTCAGTTAAACTATACGCAGACCGACACGCAGCGGCCATGGCAGCAAGCAAGACGCACGCGAAGTCGGTGAGTGAGCATGAGGCGGCTGTGGCTTCTTCGCGGCGGCACGCGGCGAGGAAGGCATCAAAGCGGCATGTTGCGGCTGTGTCATCTCGGCGACGGGCAGCAGCGGAGGCTTCTAGGGAAGAGGCGCAGTCGAAAGCGGCACAGGTGGGCCAAAATCATATTGCTGAGGCCAATCAATATGCTTATCCAGTTGCCCAAGTAAAACAAGAGATGGATGCACCGTATACAAGTCCAATTAAAGAGAAGGTGGTATTTTTAACTTTCGATGATGGTCCGAATACGGTTAATTCGCCTAAGGTTTTGGATATTCTCAGTCAGGCTGGCGTTCATGGGACTTTTTTCGTCGTTGGCAAGCAGGTTAGTCCAGAGACAGCGCCGGTTCTTAAGGCGGAATATGATGCTGGGCATGCAATTGGATTACATAGCATGACGCACGATTATAGTTTGCTTTATCCTAGTCGGGTGGGAGCCACGGCAGTAATCGAGAATGAAGCGAAGGGTGCCCAAGCCGCTGTCCAACAGGTTTTGGGATCGGATTTTCGCAGTCATATTTGGCGATGTCCGGGTGGTCATTTTAGCTGGAAGGGCTTGGCTGCCGCAGACGTCGCGCTTAGTCGGCTTGGTCTCGATTGGATTGATTGGGATGCGGCAGTCGGCGATGCACTTAGTCCGGCGCAGGAGCCGAAGACTGAGGATGCGATGCTGCAATACCATCTACGTTCCCTGAATGTTTATCCGGCCAGTAACGTGCGGGTTGTCTTAATGCATGATGCCCTTGGTAAGGATCTGACGGTTAAAACGTTGCCGCGGATCATTCAGTATTATCGTGACAATGGTTATAAATTTGGCGTTTTGGAATAAAGACCCTGACAGGCGTTTCTTTGCCGGACAGCTAGTGGTGCGTCTAACCAGAGCAACCTAGACAAAAAGAAAAGAGCACCAACGGCAATCTGATTGCCGTTGGTGCTCTTCTTTTGTGCTTTCCCAGCAAAAGGGGGTTAAACTTCTTCTTTTACAGCGAATCGGGCCAACTTACCTTTTTGTACTGGGTTGACGACAGCGGTAATAAGCGTGCCATCTTCGCGGTAGTCAGTGGCCTTGACGACAGTTTCCTGATTCAGATAACTGACGAGTTGACCTTGATCAAATGGGATCAGGTAGGTGTGTTCTTCGTCTTGGCCGAAGATGTCGGCTTTGATCAGACGGGTCAGGGCTTCCAACGAGTTTTTATCACGGGCGGAATACACGATGCGTTGGCCAGTGACTTCAGGATAGCGGGTGCCCTCACGCAAATCGGCTTTGTTGTAAGCTTCGATCATCGGAATATTTTCGATGCCGACTTCTTTCAACGTCTTTTCAGTGATAGCCATCATTTCCGGATAGTTTTCGTCGGAGTAGTCCACGACTTGAATCAAAAGATCGGCGTTGGCTGCTTCAGCGAGGGTGGCTTTGAAACTGTCAATCAAATTATGTGGCAGTTTTGAGACGAAGCCGACTGTGTCGCTGAGCAGGAACTTGCGATTGTCTGGCAAGGTGAGTTGCCGGACACTGGTGTCCAAGGTGGCAAAGAGCATGTCTTTTTCAAAAACTTGTTTGTCTTCCGGACGGTCGGCAAAAAGATTGAGTAAGCCATTCATCGTGGTGCTTTTGCCAGCGTTGGTGTAACCGACTAGTGCAACGACGGGGATGTCATTACCTTCGCGCCGGGCGCGGCGGACCTGATCACCAACACTCGCGTCTTTGAGTTCGCGACGCAGATGACTGATCCGCTTGTTGAGAACCCGTCGATCAAGTTCAAGTTGCGTTTCCCCTGAACCACGTGTGGCAAAACCAGCACCACCACCAACCTGCTGATCAAGCCGGTTGGCGCTGGGATGCAGCCGCGGTAAGGCGTATTGCAGTTGGGCAATTTCAACTTGGGTTTTGGCTGCCTTACTACGGGCACGATCAGCGAAGATATCTAGGATCAGCTGGGTTCGATCAATCACGTGCAGTTTGGTTTGCTTTTCGAGATTACGGAGTTGTGATGGCGACAGTTCATCGTTGATGATGATAGTCGTTGCGTTTTTGACGTCAGCAAGTTCGCGAATCTCGTCGACTTTGCCACTGCCAAAATAGGTGGCGGCTGCGGCGCGATCGAGACTTTGGCGGACCTCGCCGACGACGGTGTAGTTATCCGCTTTGGCAAGTTCGCCGAGTTCGGTCATGGTGTAATCGAAGTCGGGCTGCTGACGCGAGATACCGGTAATTAAAACATTTTCTGATTGAGGTTCATTGGATAATTGTTCAGTCATAAATTCCTTTCATTGATCCGGGCTTGGTCGCCGCGGATCGGTGCTAGCAGATCATCATTCATGGTGCGCCTGACGTAACCGCATGGCGATTCACCCCTTTCGATTCATTAGACCAAGTGTAACACGGTAGCCCAAATCTACCCAACATTCGGTGCTAGGACCTGAATATGATCGCTAATCACCTTCAGCGTCAATGGCGTTTTGGTACTAGGATCGCCGTCAATCCTGCTTTGTAAGGTTTTCGGTGTCTTGATGGTCAACTCTTTGGTTGCAAAGTAGGTCATGCCGGGCAGTTTTTGGAAGTTGCCGGTGATGAAGTACGGGATTGCTAGTAGTGATCGCCACAAGGTCAGTTTGGGGGCGAGGAAAACGTGCAGCCGACCATCATCAGGGGCAGCGTCAGGGACGGCGTTGGTGAAGCCGCCGACTGAGTTTGTCATCGTGATTAATAGGAACTGCGTGTCTTTTTGCCACTTACGATCGGCGCTATCCAGCTGCAGGATCCAATGTTGATGCTGAGCCAGAACTTTAAAGCCCTTCATGAGGTAGATGATCGGGCCGAAGTGTTGTTTTTCTTTCTGGGTCACAGATAAAGCCGCATTTGCTAAGACACCGAGGGTCAACGTGCTGACCATGTAGTGATTATTGACCTGAGCAACGTCGAGTGGCTGTGGGGCAGCTTCAAGAATGTTTTTGATGGCTAACGGCAACAGTAACGGAATATGCAAAACCTTGGCGAGATTATTAACGGTTCCTTCAGGCAAAATGGCCAACAGTGGCGGATTTTTGCGCGGTGCGAGACCAGCGACAACTTGATTGATGGTACCGTCACCACCGACAGCCACCACAATGTCTGCTTGGGCGTGATAGGCGAACTCGCGCGCGTCATCGGCACTTTTGGTTGGCGCCATCGTGACCTGGTGCTGGCGAT
>OBUS01000692.1_pt1 | contig 14260 bp, 9 predicted proteins | sample 1475921 | NCBI WGS metagenome assembly OBUS01 (sample SAMEA2579948, study PRJEB22360) | human gut metagenome | reverse complement strand
ACGAGTAGCCCGCACCATCCATGACCTTCTTGCCTTCGAAGCGGCCGCCGTTGACATCAACCCACACGTTGACGCCCTGAGCGCGCTGCGTGAGGATGGACGTGCGAGCAGCAACGGTGTCAGCCATCTGGTTGACGGCATCCATCGTCACGGCCTGAGCGCCCGTCGTGGCGCCGATGGCGGCGACGTCATTCAGAGTCGTGCGGATGGTCTGGAAGTTCCATTCGCCAGTGGTCTTGTCATAGGCAGAGGAGGTCTGCGACGACATGAGATCACGGAAGAACTTGGCGTTGGCGTTGCCAACGTTTTCGCCCTTTTCATACATGCCGTAGATCGCATCGAGACCAGCAACGTCGCCGAGCTTATCGACCACTTCACTCTTCTCAGTCATGCCGATAGAGAGCGTATTCGAGTCTTTGTTGTAGCTTTCTTCCATCAGGAGATTGCCTTCGAAGACCGCATCAGCACTGTAGCTCGTACCGTTAGCCTTCGAGAGCAGGAACTTCTGCCCGTTGGCGGCATTGTCGATGAAGAGGATGGAACCATCTGCCAAGTTCGTCTGCTGAGCGAAAAGCGCGGTTTCGCCAGTGGTATCGAGCTTAAGCGCGTCCACAACCAACATGCTGTTGCGGTCAATAGAGACCTGATACTTGGCATCGCGCAGCTGTTCCGAATTGGAAGCAACGATGGCGCCGTTCATAACGGTGGTCTTATCGCCGCCGAGAACCACGACAGAGTTGACGGTGTAGGTATCGATGGATTTGACAGCCTTAACACCCGTCGTTTCATTGGCATCAGTGGGCGTTTCAGCGAGCGTAAAGCCCGTGAGCGCCTGAACTTCATCAGCCGTGAAGGCCTTTTCGCCGCCGACGGTCACAACGGAGTTGCGGCCGGCTTCGACAGAACCCTCAGTAGCCAGAGCCTTAACGAGCACTGTGCTGGCAGCTTCGGACTTGCCGTCAACCCAGGCCGGATCAGCGAAGACCGTACCTTTGAGGTTATTGACGACGAGCGAACCGGCGCTCTTATCCGTACCGACGATCACACGGCCTTCCAGCGTATCGGTGACCTTGAGGTCGCCCGTAACGAGAAGATCACCGGTAGTAACCTTCAGGTTCTTAGCTTCAGCGGAACCAGCAACGTAGTTGACACCGTCATAAATATCGGTCACTGAGCTGTCGCCGAACTTCACCGTCTCCGAAGAGGTCAGTGTGACATCGGCATCAGCTGCAACAAAAGCGGCACCGACTTCGATTTCAAACTTGCCCGTCTGGACCGTGGAAGCATCACCAACCTTCGTCACCGTGAGGGAAGAAGCTGTGCCTTCATCGTTGCCCACGTAGATCCCGTCAACGTCGATATTGCCCTTGACTTCGAGGGAGTTGGAAGCAACCTCAACAAATGTATCTCTAGCACCTGCAACCTTCGAAATCGAACCGATCGTAGCCTTTTCACCGGTGGTAACGAGACCAGCATTAGTGCTGAGGGTGACATTGGCTTCGACCCAGTTGTCTTTGGTTTTTTCGTAAGAAACGACGGCACCGGAGCCATTCAGCGTCAAAGTACCGGCAGTGACGGCCAACGTATCCTTGGCTGAGTCAGCAAGCTTCAGGCTGCCGAAATCGCCAGTCTGTCCAATCGTCGAAACTTCAGTGATGGTTGCCTGTGAAAGCGCATCCGTCTTGACACCGAGAAGACCCGCATCAGAGATTTGCTTATAGGTCGTTTCCTTCGTCAGATCGAGGTCTTTCACTTCAACAGCGGCAGAACCAATGTCGATAAGACCTTTGAGTTCATCCGTAACAACGAGCTTCTTGAGCGTACTGAGACCCGTGGAACTGATCACAGCATTTTCGCCGAGGTCGAGGTTCCAAACACCGTTCTGAGCGATTTTGATCGTGCCGTCTGCAACCGTAGCGGCCGTCTTCACAGGCTCAACATCTTTATCAGCAATTTTGAGACCAATGCCGGCAAGAGTCGTGGAGAGCGTGCCTTTGCTCACATCAATCGTGCTGTCGTTTTCCGTCGTGGTCAGAGCATCGGCGGCAAGAGAGCCTTCGCCATCGATAACGACGGTACCCTTCGTGAGGGTAAGGTCAGCGACGGTAACGGCGCCCTCTTCAACGATGAGACCTTTATCCGTTGCGTTGGTCGTCTTAATAACCACCGTACCCAGTTCCTTATCGCTGCCGAGCGTAAGCGAACCGGAATCAGCGATATAGAAATCCTTGATATCGGCCGGAGTTTCAGCACGATCAGTGATGGAACCGCCGTTGAGGACAAACTTGGACGTGAGCTTCAGGGTATTGAAACCCTTTGTAGCCTGTTCATCCAGCGTGCCATCGTCTTTGAGCTTAGCGTTCAGATCAGTAGCGAACGTGCCGGCAACATTCGTCGTGGTGACCTTGTAGTTATCGCCGAGAGCGGCGTTAACCACACCGCCTTCCTCGACGTTCACGGTGGCAGCGTTGATCTTGCCGATGATGCCGTCCTTAGCACCCGTCTTGGATTCTTCTTTATAAACGTTGGTGAGCGTACCTGCGACGGTGATATCGCCGGTCGTGCCGGCGTCAGCGCCGAGGTTTCCTTCATTAGAGAAGGTCGAGTCAGCAGCGATGACGAGAGCGCTCGCGTTGTTATTGTCGAAGGTAACGCCGCCCTTATTGACGGAGGTGCCGGAGACGGTGAGCGTCGCAGCACCTGAGTCGCCGATGCTAACGGAACCGCCGTTGGTCAGCGTACCGGCGTTGAATTTGCCGGAAGCTAAGACAAACTTGCCGGCCGTGTTCTTGGTGGTCGAGCCGTCCTTATCCTTAACTTCAGCAGCGATATCGAGGGAGTCAGCCTGAGCGGAAGCAGCATCCACGACCGACACCGTCAAAGAATTGGCATCTTGAGCAGTACCTGCGCCGACGGTAACCTTACCGAGGGATGCGGAACCGGCATATGTCGAACCCGAAGCATCAACGGTCACCTTAACAGTATTGTTCGTGGCTTGGTCACCGGAGCCAATAACCTTCACATCCGTAGCGACGGTATTGACGATGCCCTGAACTGTGAGGTTCTTTTCAAGAGTCAGCGTATTTTTGACGTCGAGCTTGCCGTCTTTAGCAACGGTAGTGGTTTCGGCATCCAGAACGATCTGGTTCTTTTCCTGACGATTACCTTTAGCATCATCAGCAGTCTTCTCACCGAGCTTGATGGTATCAGCGGTCAGCGTGCCGCCGACGGTGATAGTGCCGTCAGAAGCAGCCGTGCTCTTAACTTCAAGGTAGCCGCTCTTGTTGGCTTCAGACGTTGCATCGTAAGAAGCATTGAGCTTGACTGTATCACCTTCGATAGCGACAGTACCCGAGTTGGCGAAGGAAACGTCCTTATCGAGGGTCACGACACCGCCGCTCGTGTCACCCTTCGTAGCAGCCAGCGTCAGAGTACCCGCATTGGCAACGGTACCGGCGTTGTAGTCGAAGTCAGCCTTACTAGCCGTCAGCGTGACTGCGAGAGCTGCATCGTTGACGGTGATGTTGGCAGCCTTAGCCGCAGTTGTCGGGACAGAAGAGTCTGCAGGCTTATCTTCTTTAGTGCCGAGCGTAATGGCTCCAGCATCAGCAGTCGTAATACTGATGCCCCCCGTCTTAGCACCCGTACCAGAGGCTGAGAAGTTCAGATCGCCTTCGGAGAGAGCAAGAGTATCAACGGTGAGCGCTTGACCATAGGCCTTACCTTCAGCACCCTTGGTTGCCGTCATGGAGATCGTGCCGGCGCCTTCGACGTTGCCGAGCGCAACCGTCAAATCCTTAGAGGCCTTGTCGTCGAACGTCGTGGCAAGCTCGCCGCCCTTAAGGGTGATGCTGAGCTTGTCTGACTCAGCAAGTGTCTGTTTAGACCAGTCTTTGACTTCAACTTCTTGGCCGTCCTTTTCAACCGTCACCTTATCAGCGGAGAGGCCGCCAGCAGCAGAGGCATCATTGGTGATGGTGAAGCTGCCTTCAACGGTAGCGGTGCCAGAGGTGACCGTGCCAGTGGCAGGATCAGCCGAAGCCACGCCTGCGCCGAGAGAGAGCGCAGCGACAGCGGCGGCGATAACGGTCTTTGTACCCTTAGCCTGGACGCTGGATGTGGCTTCGTTAACCACCATCAGCGCACCACGTGCTTTAGAGAAGACCACCTTGAAATTACGATTCATTCTTTTACTCCAAGAATAATGAGGTTCTTTCTGCATTAGCGTTTACACGCCATAAACAGAACAAGCGCGCGAAGCACTGACGGGAGTGTAGGAATGGATGTGTCAACATCATGGTGGGGGGGGGGTAAACCCTATGTTGATTTTTTGAAAACGGTCTAAATGCGTAAACTTTATTGATTGAAATGGGTAGTGTTAACGCTTAAATAATGCAGTTTGCTCATATGCAACACTCAGTTAAGAGTGCGTAAACATATAGTTGATGTATTCGATTTCTTACTCAGTGGTCTGTCTTTGGTATGTAAACATAATGGACCTCCTCACACATGGAAAGTCTCCACGAAATGATCTCCATGCCGCCTCCAATAAATTGGCTATCACGACTGCGGCAGGGCAACGCAGGCCTAAGGCGTTCTCGCTTTCTGCAAACAATTCTTCGAGCAGGTCCATCCTCCAGTCAGCAAAACGGAAGTCATTGCCGGCTTCATGCGGCACTACGTTTCCTGACCGTCAGAAAACGAAAATACATTCGAGAACGGCGCAGTAGTTCAGGTCTATTTGAAACTCGTTAGGAGCTGAAGACTCCTGTGTCGTTCGAATCATCTCCTTTGCTGATTCCCCAGCAAGGAAATCGTCAGTTGAAAGCGTCAACTCAAACCAACCTGCCTACACAGAAATCGGTCAAAAATTTATTCGCCCTAACCGATCACTCTGCGCCTCGTACGCAGCGGCAGGCTGTCTGAACACCGATTGCCTCGTTGAAACTGGCGCTCTAGGCATCGAGAGCTTCGTTTGCTTTTGGCGCTTGATGCCGTCCTGCTGTCAACACTCATAGAACGGTGAGATTGAGAGCTGCTTCACTGGCAGCAATGCCAAACCGATATATTTTTTTGGCAAGAATCTTTCTAAAAATGAGCAAGAAGGCTATTTGAATAGTTCCGTTTTTTAAAGATCCTTTATTGGAAATCGCATTTTATTTATGCAAACGAGACATTACCCAGCCTTTGAAGAGCACCCTCTCTAAAGGCTGGCAGTAAACCCGCAAAATACGCGTTATTCCACGGTATCGCGATAACCGATTTCCGCCGGCAAATTGGAGTCTGCCGCCCACTGCGACCAGGAGCCTGGATAAAGCACTGCCTCAGCGATAGGCAAAATGCCGGCCGCATCGAGTGCTGCCGCATTCAGACATGCCGCCACACCCGAGCCGCACATCTGAACGATGCTTCGCGGATCTCTGCCGCCAATCAGAGCGCCCCATTCACGGCGAAGCGTTTCTCGGGACTTGAGAGAGCCATCAGCATCGAGATTTTCTGTGGCCGGACGATTGACCGCACCCGGCACATGTCCAGGACGAGCATCCAGATTTTCCGTTCGCCCAGCAAAGCGCTCCCGAGGCCGGCCATCAATCACCAGTCGGTCACCCTGCTTTACTGCATTGAAAAACGCCGCCTTGCCAAGCATCTGAGGAACGGTGCCAGCGATGGTTTGCCGCAGAAAATCGTTCACCCTCTCGGCCGTCGGATGGTCTGCATCAGCCGGTGCGCCATTGTCGAGCGGCAAGCCGCACCGTGCCCAAGCCGAAAGACCGCCGTCGAGAATCTGGGCATTCTTGAAACCCACCCAACGAGCGCAGAGCGCCGCCCGTGCTGCAAAATTCATGCCGCCGTCGTCATAAAAGATCACGCGATGATGAGCATTGCCCGCCGGCCCCAAAACACCGAGGAGATGTGCGGCAACGGTGCGGCGATCCGGCCAGGGATGACGTCCCAGCTCAAAGACCGGGTCACGAGCAAACACGCGGTCAAAAGCCAGAAACTGAGCTCCGGCAATATGCCCTTTGCTGTAAGCCCCGAGAGCATCCCATCCGTGAACCACGCGTGAGCGAATATCAATGAAACAACGGTTAGGAAGCGAAGCCGCTTCACTGACGGAAATAAATAACGGCATGGCCGGCATAGCGACACCTTCCAACAAAAAAAGTACCGGCCTCAAAGAGGATATGCCTCTGCGAGGCGTGTTCACGGTACAAAATCAAATGCTTCAATTATTCGATTTTGTCAGAAAACCCTTTTCTTTGAAATGACCTCATGAGCGAACTTCGTCCAAGAAAATATTCAAAAGAAAATGGGCAAAAGAAAAGACCACGCTTTTTGGGGTACCTTATCAGCGTGGTCTCCTCTTTTTAGTCTTTATCTAATGACCCTTGCCGACCTCAGTGCACCGCGTTGAGTGCAGCAATGCGCCCGAACACCAAAGCATCCGGCACTGCATTGCAGCCGACTCGATTTTTCCCATGCACGCCGCCCGTTACTTCGCCGGCAGCATAGAGTCCGGGAATAACCGCGCCTTTGGTATCGAGAACCTGAGCCTTGCCGTTAATCTGAACGCCCCCCATCGTGTGGTGCACGGAAGGCGTGAAGACGGTGGCATAGAACGGCCCCTTGCCGTCAAGCCGCACGCCTGGGTCACAGGAAACACGGCCGAAAGGATCGTTGACCGGATTGCGGCAGAAAGCATTCCAATCGGCAATGGTTTTCTTCATATTCTCTTTGTTGATGCCGGCCTTCTCAGCCAATTCATCCCAGGTGTTCGCTTCAAAGACTTTCTTTGATTTGATGAGATCAGCCACCTTAATGCCGTATTGATTCCGTCCTTCCTTATCGATCTTATTGGCATCGCTCGTTGCCAAAATGAAGAACTTATGACCGGGCTGAGCAAGCGCTGCGCGGGCGAGTTCGTCTCTGCGCCCGAGTTCATTGACGAAGCGTTTCCCGTCCGTATTGAGATAGATGCCCGTGGTGAGCGAAACCGCATGATTGGTAGCGCCGGTATAGGGATCCGTCGTCGGAAGGAGCTGGATGTAGCCCATATCAATCAGATTTGCACCGACCTTCTGGGCCATTTTGATGCCGTCGCCCGTAATCGACGGCACATTGGTCGTCATGACGCCCTTCCCAATCTTTTTATCCCAGATGGTGTCGTAATGGACACGCATATCGACATTGGCGCTGAAGCCGCCCGTCGTGAGGATGACGCCGTCTTTGGCCAATACTTTAAAAGTTCTGCCGTTTTCTGCAGTGCCGATAACACCTGCCGCACGTCCATCCTTCATCAGGATGTCGGATGCTGCCGTATTCATGATGAAGGTGACGGGCAGATGTTTTGTTTTGATTTCATTTAAGAAGGTGTCGATATAACCCACGCCGGACTTATAGTTACTCGCGCGGTTGGAGCGCGGCCACAAGGCGCCGACCACCTGCTCCGTACCCGAATTCCACTTGAATTCCATCTCGGCAAGCTCTTTTTGCATCTCCGGCGCCCCTTTGGCGAGCTCATAAACGAAGTCGAGATTCCCGGCGTAATCTCTCGCTTTCCAGGATTGAAGCGCATGGAGCTCTACAGAATCAAAAAGATACTTGCCGCCTTTGGCGTCATATTGAGCGAGCTGCGCCTTGACCTTCCGAATCAGTTCGCCGTGAAGCTTGCTGCGCACCGGTTCAGCGAGCAGTGCGTCAACCGATGCACGGCGCTGAGGAGACATTTCCTGCTTCGCTTCCAGAGCGGGATCAGCAGCGTTGTAGCACCCGCCCGCAACACTGGTGTTGCCGCCGGCGTAGTGTGTCTTTTCCATCACAATGACGCTCTTGCCAGCTTTAGCGGCCGATATTACCGAAGAAAGACCAACATCACCGATACCAATAATGTCAGTTAAGATCTAGTCATTCGAGAATTCAGGAAAATTCTCGATTCGAAGTTGGTCTGACATTACTCTATCGAGTATTGAATTGTGCTGCATTCGCAGCTCCTCACGGATTACCCTTTTCCTCGAAGAGCAACTTTCCAATGCACCATACGGAATACCCAACATTGTGAATCAGTTGCTCTCCTTGGCGTAAGTAAGATTGACTCTCGTCAATCCCTGCAAGTTCCAAGGCATCACCAATCTTTGAGCTCGTAGGATGCGCGTCACCTACTCTCAAGTCATAAGCACCGACGATGGGGCCAAACACTTGACGAGCTCTTTCTTCCCCAATTTTCTTCGCTAACACATCTTGAAGGAGTTTATTGGAACCAAGTTTATCTTTCTCTGCATGAGACGACAGCTTGCGTAGTTCGAGAAGGTTAAGGCGATCTGAAAAAACTCGGATGATCTCTTTCGCAAGTCGTAGTAACGAGGCCTGATCCCTACAGTGGAATCGCGATATTTGCTGCATCGCAGAGCCATCATCAATTTGATGTTTAAACAACTTAGCTCCGAATTTCCTCTCAAATCCCTTCTCTAGCTTCCGCATACTCACAAAAAGTAATTCCTCTACAGCATGCGTGGAGGCTGGCTGAGCCCTGATTTGTGAAGCTAACAACTCCCGGGAAACCTTACCTTCTGGTGGTACATTGTGCGCTGCCCAAACATGTTGCTCCCAACCTGCAAGACGGGCAATGTCACAGGCGTAGATGGTTAGCAAATCAGCGGAATTGACTCCAAAATGTGTCGCGTAGCCAGATGTAGAGATGATTGCACCCGTCTCTGCGGTGTACCACTTTAAGGAGAACCCGCGGCGGCCAAGAAGGTCAGTGACTACACTCGGTTGGAACCATAGCCATCGACCAACATCTTCAGAATTAAGCGCTGTAGAGGCCATGCGTGTTCCATCAGTTTCAACTATGAAGTGCGGTAAAGATTGATCTATATCACCACGGACTCTCACACTCTGAACTCGATGATCAATCCATTCATTTTTCCAGAACTCACTTTCTACACGGATTCCTTTGGGGCCTTCTCGAACACATTCTGACTGTTCGTAGTCAGTGTTGTCATCCCTCTCCGGGCCCAAAACCGGTGCGTCCTCTTCCTCATCAATATCGGTCCTCCAGACACGAAATGATGCCCAGCTTCCGCCATAAACGTCATTTAAGCTACGTATGAGGAGTTCGAAGTGACCGTGATCTCGCTCATCCTGATAATCTACAAGCCCCTCGTAATTGGTTCCTTCAACAACGGCAACATTCTCAATGCGTTGCCGGTAGTAAGAGAGCCTTAGCGCAAGTCCCCGGGCAGCAAGATAGTCAATAAGGAACTCTCGCTTAATCTCGATCAGCTGATACCGACCATCACTATCGAGAACCTCACGAGCGACTACCACAAAATCTTCTTCAGGCCTAACCCAAGTATGCTCCACCTTAACTAAACGAAGAGCAACGACGAGGTCAGGATTCAGTATCCAATTTGTCCCTCCAACAACAGGTTGATCATGTACGAAAACTAGTTCAACCCCGATAGGCTCTTTGTCGTTGTACTGATACTGGTCTATCGGAGAGTAGTAACCGTCATCGTAGGCGCATGGCCGCGCACGATGAGCAATTCCGATGTCACTCCAACTCAACTTCTCGGCAGTCTCTCGATGCTGCGGAAAAAATGGAACTGATCCACATCCAAAGTACTCACTGATATGGCCAATTTCGGTAACCTGCGGGCCTTGCTCTTTAGCTTGAGATGCACGCAGTGGCACCCAAGTTGCATTCGCAAAAGACCGACGAGTTTCGCGTGTTTGAAGAATCCAATCCCTATTCATTTATTATTCCTCTTTAGCGAAGACTTGCAATAGTCCATTCATCAGTCATGTCCGCTCAGTTCTGTAATATGGCTGCTCGCGGAACTCAGTCTTGTTTTGTTATATGCAACCCTAACATCCTTTTACTTGGCCGCATGTCTGGGTGATTGAAGTTGTCCGCACCAGCTCCGCCAGTTTTTCGACCTTCTGCCCACGCTCGGTTGTCCTGCAAAATACTTGCTGACGTTCAAGGATTGACTACCACAAGTCTGGCTGCCTGAGGTTCAACCGCTTGAAGGCCAGCCAATAGCAGAAATGCTCTCAAGCATCACTCAGCCGCAGGTTGACGTTACTACAAGTTGCCTCTATCGCTGTAAATAAAGTGACTCGGCTGTCACTCTGTACACCATCAATGCGGCAAGCTTGGGCCATGCCAGACAGAATCCGGAGCTCCGACAGGTCAACTATATGACGGTATGCGACCATGCCACAGGAGATGTGGTCTTTGCCTACAGCTTCGACGGATCCATCAACGATCAGACAATCCTCCCGGAGATTTATCTGCGCATGAAGTTTGCCGGTTTGGATCTAACCAACAACATTCTGGTGACAGATCGCGGCTTTCAGAGTATTTACAACACACAGACGGCCATCAACCTCAATTTGAAGTACATCCAGTTTCTGAGCCTTAAAGAAGGAGCTGTCAAAGCTCACCTGCAGCGGCACAAACAGGCTCTGTGCGATTCGATTGCACATAAAGATCCTGTCTTGGGGATCTCTGCGAATGCAGTTCCGGACGAATGAAAGGAGAACACGGATGCCGGTCCTATTCCGATCAAGGCTTATCTGCATTTGTATCGTGATGCCGTAATGGCTGAGCTGCAGATCAATGAACTGTATCCAGATGTTCTGAAAGCACTTGACCTCAAGAATGAAATCGGCGGTTCACGATTCGAAGCGACAGAAACAGCGCACTGATGAAAACTATTTGTTTATGGCTCTACGTATGAATATGCTTTACAAAGAAGAAAAATGCATGCACCCCATCCTAAGCTGAAAATACAGAAGAAACAATGCATAATCTCCTTACCCAACTTCTGTGCATGCAGGCATATAAACATCCGACAACCAATGCCTTTGTTCTGGACTCTGTCGCTAAACGCCATCGAAATTTGCTGGCTCTGTTGAAATTAACAAAACTCCCGAATCCTGTTTTCCGTTTAGTTAAGATCTAGTCATTTGGGAGTTCAGATCAGGATGGACCAGCACAAAAAAAAGAGGGCTCTCGCGATCTGCTGATCCTAGAGAGCCCAAAGAGGAAGAATTTAAAAATGCTGTGTTAAGCGGTTGGAACCCGCTCACCCATCAAACCGTCGGCTGCCAGCGCATCAGGCGCTTTTCAACTTCCGTCACGATGCGGTCGAGGATCAGCGCACATGCTGTCAGCACCAAAATGCCGGCCATCACGGTATTCATGTCAAAGGTCGTTTCGGCCTGCAGAATCAGATAGCCCACGCCTTCTGCCGAGCCCAAATATTCACCGATCACGGCTGCGACAAACGCCATGCCCACCGAGGTATGCAGGCTCGAAAAGACCCAGCTCATGGCGCTCGGCAGATAAACGTAGCGCAGGAGCTGCCGGCGCGTGGCGCCGAGCATCTTGGCGCTTGCGAGAACATTGGGATTCACTTCGCGCACGCCCTGATAGACATTGAAAAAGACAATGAAGAAGACGAGCGTGAAGCCGAGCGCAATCTTGGAGGCCGGCCCGAGTCCGAACCACACGGCGAAAATCGGCGCAAGGATGACGCGGGGCATGGAATTGAAACCCTTGATGAAGGGGTCCGCCACGGCTGCCGCCACCGGCGAGAGCGCGAGCCAGAGACCGACGGCGAGCCCTGCAACCGTGCCGATCACAAAGGCCATGACGGTTTCATAAAGCGTAACGCCGAGATGGCTGTAGATTTCGCCGCCCGCAAACCACTCCCAAATACGCTGAAGAATGATCACCGGTTCGCCGAAAAAGAAGGCGGCTTGACTGTCGTCGGAGAAGAAAAACGCCGGAATAAATCCGGGCTTTGTCATCGCCCACCAAAAGACGAAGATCGCCGCGAGGAGCCCCCACTGCCAAATTCGAATTTGAAAACCTTTGCGCTGCATGATGTGTCTCCCTCTCTCTAATCAGCTCGCCATCGTGCCGACGTGCGCGCGGTGTTCGCGGTAGCTCTTCAGCACCTCTTCGCGGAGCACCTCCCAAATGGCCGAATAGCATTCGTTAAAGTCCGCGCGGGTACGGATTTCGGCAACGTTGCGCGGACGCGGAATGGCAATGGGAAAACTCCCCAAGGGGTGCGAAGCAGGACCTGCCGACATCACGACCACACGGTCGGACATGGCAATGGCCTCATCCAAATCATGAGTAATAAAGAGCACGGCCTTTTTCTTCGCCTGCCAGAGTTCAAGCAGTTCGTTTTCCATCAGCTGCCGCGTCTGAATGTCAAGCGCTGAGAAGGATTCATCCATGAGAAGAATGTCCGGGTCGGCAATCATGGTCTGGGCCATGGCAACGCGCTTACGCATGCCGCCCGAAAGTTCATGCGGATAGCGGTCGGCAAAACGCTCGAGCCCCACGCGCTCGAGCCAGTCAAAGCCCGCTTCTCGCGCTTCATTTTCCGGGACGCCGCGGAATTTCAGACTCATCATGACGTTGTCAATCGCCGTCGCCCAGGGCATCAGGCTTTCGGCCTGAAACATGTAGCCGGCCCGATGGTTGATGCCGTTCAGGGCTTCGCCGTAAATCAGGACGCGCCCGGCCGCGGGCTTTAAAAGCCCGGCCGCAGCGTTAAGCAGCGTCGACTTTCCGCAGCCCGTCGGTCCGACGACGCTCACAAACTCGCCGTCGCCGATCGAAAAGGACACATCCTTCGTGGCGGTATAAACGCCCTCGGGCGTTTCAAAACTGCAGGTGACGTTTTCAAATGCTATGGCCGGCACAGGGTTTCGAGCCGCTCCAATCGGTTCATTTGTCTCGCTCGACATCAGACCGCTTCCTCTATGAATTTCTTTTTTGTTTTAGGGTTTTGCGCCTCTGCCGCATTTGCATGAGAGCGGCTTTGGATTATGGGCGCGGCCCGGGGAGTTATTCCCCCGGGCGAAGTGTTGAAAGTGTTGATAATGGGGTTCGAAATCAGGCCTTCTTCGCGGCATCCACAAAGCGGTTGGTGTACGCAGCCGCGGCATCAAACTTGAAGTCAGCGAGTTCGGGCTTCACCGAAGCGAGCGCTTTGGCGGCGGTCTCAACGCACCCCTCCGGGAACCGGCCGTCAATTGACATGGCCGGGCGATTGCGCAGGAAGCATTCGGCGTAGAGCTTCGGATTGCCGAGGAAGGCGGCCTTCGGCACGGACTTCATGAGCTCCTCGGGCGTAATCGCAGCGATGGTTTTGAGCGAACGAATAACCGCATTCGTCATGCGCTGAACCGTTTCCGGATTGCGGTCAATGAAGGTCTGAGGCGCGTAGAGGCAGCCCGCTACCATCGGGCCGTTATAGAGTGCGTCGCCTTCTTCCACGCGGCGGGTGTCGACCACAATGTCAATGGCATCGGCTTCTTCGAGCTGCGTGACGACCGGATCGAGCCCGACGAAAGCATCCACCTGTCCGGAACGGACCGCAGCCACAGCGCCTGCGCCCGAACCAATGCCGATGGCCGAGTATTCATTAGACTTCACGCCCGCACGCGCCATCACGAAGTTGGCCATCACGTGCGAATGCGACCCCGGCGCCGTCACGCCGATGCGGCGGCCTTTGAGCGCAGCGGGATCCTTGACACCCTTCATGGTGCGGCGGTTGATGGCAAAAACACACTGCGGCGCACGATCCTGAAGCACAAAGGCCTGCATGGACTGGCGTTTGGTCTGCATCGAAAGCGTGTGCTCAAACGCCCCCGAAACCACATCCGCTGAGCCGCCGACTACAGCCTGAAGGGATTTCGATCCGCCCTGAAAGTCCACGACTTTGACGTCAAGTCCCTCGTCCTTATAAAAGCCCATCCAATCGGCGAGCGCCATCGGCAGGTAGTAGTAGAGGTTCTTACCGCCGACGGCAATGGTCACCGAGCGCTTTTCGGGCTCGGCGGCAAAAACGCCGCGGGGCGACGAGCAGACGATCCCGGCAGCGGCCATAGCGGCGGCAGCAATAAAGTCTCGGCGGGACATGAAGGCAAAGGACTGGAACATGACGGCATCCTCAGGAAAAAAGCTGGAAATCGTTTGATGCGGTCTTTCAACAGAAAGACTGCAGGCATCGGGATGCGCTCAGCGCAGACCGCCATAAATGCAGTCATGCAGTCAGGTCAACCCTCTGCGCGTTGGGGCGGGGCGGGAGGGCGGCCTCGAAAAGCTTGAAGCACAAAGCTTCAGCAGAAACCGTCCTCCACCCTAAGGTGCAGCGCCGACCGCGGCGGCAGGCGCAGCCCTAGATGCAGGGGCGGGAGGCGGGGGCTCTGGCCCCCCGCAAAGAAACAT
>OBUS01000677.1_pt1 | contig 14660 bp, 20 predicted proteins | sample 1475921 | NCBI WGS metagenome assembly OBUS01 (sample SAMEA2579948, study PRJEB22360) | human gut metagenome | reverse complement strand
ACCAACAATCAATGCTACAGATAAAGTGTTAACTGTTGGAGATACATTCAATCCATTAGACGGAGTTACTGCTCATGACAAGGAAGATGGAGAAATCAAATTAAGCGAAGCGAACATCATAGCAAATGATGTAGATATGAGCCAAGCAGGAACATACAGCATTACCTACAAGGTAACAGACAGCAAGGGAGCTTCTTCACTGAAAACAATCACAGTAGTAGTAAATCCAAAAATGGAAGAATTAAACCATATACCAACAATCAATGCTACAGATAAAGTGTTAACTGTTGGAGATACATTCAATCCATTAGACGGAGTTACTGCTCATGACAAGGAAGATGGAGAAATCAAATTAAGCGAAGCGAACATCATAGCAAATGATGTAGATATGAGCCAAGCAGGAACATACAGCATTACCTACAAGGTAACAGACAGCAAGGGAGCTTCTTCCTTAAAGACCATTACAGTTACAGTCAATGAAAGGATTACACCACCAGTAGAAAAGCCAGAGAATAAACCTACAGAAAAACCAAGCCAAAGTGGAAACAATAACACGGCTACTTCTAAACCAGATAAATTACCACAAACAGGGGACGCAACTAACGTTGGTCTTTTAGGAATGATGTTTGCAAGTTCTGGTGGTATGTTGCTTGGTTTGTTCCATAGAAAACGTAAAAAAAGTAGAAAATAAGAAATTATTCATAGAGGAATAAAAATGTTGATTTCAAAGAGAGATATAAAAAGTATGATGAAAAGCTCAGCTAAAATTCAAGGTATCTCTTTAAAAGAATTTCGTGAAGAAATACAAGAAAATATTTATGCCATGAAAGAAAGTGATGATCCAGAGGTACAAAAAAATTATAAAAAGTTATTTGGTAACAAAGTACCTACCCCCGAAGAATATTTCTACAAAACAACAAAGTCTATTATGAAAAAGATAAAATTTTAAACAAACATATATGCTGTAAGGAGGAATGACTTATGGAATACTTTAAGCATAAAATCAAACAAGCCAATCCAACCTAACAGCATACAATCAATAACTGAATATATAGCTTTAAAAGCTCGTACAAACACTATGTTTTGTGCGGGCTTTTTTCATTGGAAAAAATTTTTAAAATTTTCTTCGTTTTTTGGAAGCAAATCACACCTTCCAGTACAGATATGGTGCGGAAAGAGGGATAAACACTTTTCAAATCATAGCAGGAAAGGAGGTGAGATTATGAAACCATCTGACTTCCAGAAAACAATACAATGTCAGTTTGAATGTAAGATAAAGAAAGTCATAAAAGGCATTGTAAGAAATTATCAAAAAGAATTAAAACGAAGAAAAGACAAAGAAATATCATTCTGTGAACTGCCCGATATAATCGTTGAAAAAATTTCTGCATGGGACGACTACGATACAGACTATACGATTTTCAATGTTTGTGGCATGGATATTCGTATTTTGGATGATGAACTGGCAGAAGCATTAAAACAGCTCCCAGAAAAGAAACGTAACAATGTATTGATGTATTATTTCTTGGAAATGAGCGACACAGAAATTGCTGACATTATGAACTATACCAGAGGAGCTGTATTCAAACACAGACATAAAGCCTTAGAAGCTATGAAAGAAATACTAAAGGAGAAGAATTAAATATGAAGAAAAAGTACAAGCACCCGTCTTATTATCAGATTTCATCAGCTACGGACGGAAATGAAAATGCTATTGAGAATATATTGGCTTTCTATGACCCTTACATATCAAAGTGCTGTTTGCGTCCTCTTTATGATGAATACGGCAACGTCTATATTGTCGTTGATATGGAACTGAAAGGACGTATCAGAGAAGCACTTATCAAAATGATTTTGGATTTTGATATAAAGCTAGAACCAACAAAAGAATAAACAGTTACAGCAGGGCATGGTTTATTTAATCCCCTCTTTCCTGTCCTGCTACTGTTTTCAGACATGAAAGCCTATGCTTTCGCCATTGCTCTTTGAAAATTGAATAAAGCAGGCAGATACGTTTGCAATACAGCGAGCCACGGAAACTGTACGCCATGACCTTTCCAATGGGAAGCGAGCGACCAACGCAGTGATCCGAGAGCGACCTTTGGAAAAGTTGCTTTGCCACGACCTGTATTGCAGGATAATGATACGTTCGCATGGTGCGGTTCTGCCCACAGGAATGGGAATGGTTGAGATACCAACGGAGCTTTCCAAAGCCGTCTGTCTGCTTAGAAATTAAAAGCAAGGGGGATTTTATATGGAGAAAAGACTAATACGATATAGTATGCAGATTGCCATGTTAAACCAACTTCTTGCCCGTAAAATGATTTCTGAAAAAGAATATGCCTTAGTAAAGGCAAAGCTCATGCAAGATTATAAAATCGTTTCAAATATAACCGCTTGAATTGTGTGTTTTTATATTATACAATAACACTATAATAGGAATACAAAAACAAACTTAAAGGAGCGGTTATATGAAAGAAGTAGAAGTAATAAAAGCAAGGAACAACTTGCAAACTCGTACAAGAGGAAAAACGATTGAACTTATGCGTGTTGGTGCATATTGCAGAGTTAGTACAGATAGTGCAGACCAGCTAAACAGCTATAAATCACAGGTGACTTATTATACAGATTTGATTAAAAAGAACAAAGAGTGGGTACTTGCAGATATATATGCTGATGAAGCAATTACAGGTACACAAGTAACGAAACGAGAAGATTTTCAGCGTATGATAAATGATTGTATGAATGGAGAAATAGATATGGTTATTACAAAATCTATTTCAAGATTTGCAAGGAATACATTGGACACTTTAAAGTATGTTCGTATGTTAAAGGAACGTAATATAGCAGTCTATTTTGAAGATGAAAAAATCAATACTTTAACTATGGACGGTGAGTTGCTTTTAGTTGTACTTAGTTCTGTAGCACAGCAGGAAGTTGAAAATATCTCTGCAAATGTTAAAAAAGGTTTGAAAATGAAAATGAAACGGGGAGAGTTGGTTGGCTTTCAAGGGTGTCTGGGATATGATTATCATAAAGACACAAAAACAATTACAGTGAATGAAGAAGAAGCAGAAATTGTTCGCTATATTTTTAATAGGTACATTGAGGGCGCAGGTGGCTCTGTCATTGCACATGAACTTGAAAATTTAGGCTATAAGACAAAATACGGAAGTTCTACATGGGCACAATCAACGGTCATAGGCATTATCAAAAATGAAAAGTATAAGGGTGATTTGATGATGGGAAAAACATTCACTGTTGACCCGATTTCAAAACGAAGATTAGAAAACTTTGGAGAAGAAGATAAGTTTTATATTCGTAATCATCATGAGCCGATTATTAGTGAAGAGGTATTTGAAAAGGCACAAAAAATTCTTGACAGAAGAAATGTAAATAGAGGAAAGATTGGAGAGGGTAACACAAAGAGAGAAAAATTTAGTAGAAAGTACGCTTTCAGTTGTATGTTGGAATGTGGATTTTGTGGTGGCACATTAACAAGAAGAAATTGGCATAGTAGTTCACAATACAGTAAGGTTATATGGCAGTGTGTAACAGCAACGAAGAAAGGAAAGAAATTCTGCAAGCATAGCAAAGGTATTCCAGAAACGGCTATTGAAGAAGCATTTGTAGAGAGCTATCGCTTATTATGTGATGATAATAAAGATGTTCTGGAAGAATTTTTGCAAAGAATGGACGATACTCTTAGCAGTAGTGTTGTATCAAAACAGCTCACAAAAGCAGAAAAAGAAATAGACGCATTAGAGAAAAAGAAAAGTAAACTTGTAGATATGCGTTTGGAAGAAACTATTGATAAGGAAACCTACGAAAGTAAGTATTCTGATTTAGTAAGCAAACAAGAACAGCTTGTTGCAGAAAGGAAAAAGTTACAAGAAACTTCTGAAAATGAGAAAGACGTAAAAAATCGTTTGAAAGAGTTTAAAAAAACTTTGGAGCAGAATGAAATTCTTGATAAATTTGACCGCTACGTGTTTGAGAGTATTGTTGAGAAAGTAATTGTAGGTGGACTTGATGAAAATGGGAATGTTGACCCTGCACAGTTGACATTCGTGTATAAAACAGGCTTGAAGAATAGTGTAGATGGTGCTAAATTTAAACCACAAAGAAAAAATGCGAGAGGACGACATAGGACTGACGAATTGTGTTCACATGAGAGTAACGAGATTGATAAAATGTGTTCAGATAGTAGTAACGATACATGTGGAGACGGTTGTCTTGCTTTCCAAGGGCGAGGTCGACTCGAAAAAGATTCGGGTTGAGTTCTCTTTGGAAGATATGGGTATGTCGGAGTTCCAAGATGGAGCTACCTATCCGCAGATCAAGGAGTATGTGTTGGAGCATACCGGATTAAAGGTGTCCAACCTCTATATCTCACAGATTAAGCGGAAATGTGGGATTGAGGTAGGAAAAAACTATAACCTGCCAAAATCCGAGGATTCCAGACAGCCCCAGTGTCCGCCGGAAAAAGAGAAAGCAATCCGAGAAGCGTTCAAATATTTTGGGATGATCTAACATCTCGCAGAATGGAGGTTTCTTATGGATAGATTGATTTCTTGTGAGTTTAACATGGATACTGCCTGTGTGGAACTGAAATTTGCTGATGGAAGTATGATAGCGATTGACACTATCGCTGTGGAGAACGAGATTGCTGACAACATGTATCAGCGGTCAGAACTGGACTATCTAATCTACAATGACCCGATTGGATATGCTGACTTGATACTGAACGGCGAGCCTGAAGTATATTTGAAAACTGTAACGGAATACAGAAGTTTGGACAGTTGATTTAGGAGCCCCCTATAGCTCAGCCTATGGGCGGCTTAAAATCTGTGATAGACCCGAATATGAACAAAAAGTTAATATTCAGAAAAATCCCCCTGCGTAAGGTCTTGCTTGTGACGCTGCGTAATGTTGTAAAATAAGCGGCGTAAGGAGGTGAAAGCTATGTCAAAATACACAACAGGAGAAATTGCAAAGCTTTGTGGCGTATCTGTTCGGACAGTGCAGTATTACGATTCGAGGAACATTCTCGTTCCCAGCGAGCTGTCGGAGGGTGGTAGGCGGCTTTATTCCGAACAGGATCTGAAGCGAATGAAGATCATTTGTTTTTTACGAGATGCCGGAATATCTATTAACAACATTGGCGAGTTGCTGTCCGAAGATGATCCAGGCAGTGTCATATCTGTTTTGCTGGAACAGCAGGAACAGGCGCTTCGTGAGGAAGTAAGCGAACGGCAAGAAAAACTTGCTATACTTGATGGCATCAAAAAAGAGCTAAGAGGCATTGATAATTTCTCTGTTGAATCTATCGGTGATATAGCTTATGCGATGGAAAACAAAAAGAATATGCAAAAGCTCCATGCCATTCTGCTCATAACCGGAATTCCGCTTGGCATTATCCAGTGGACATCGATTGTTCTGTGGATCACTATGGGAATTTGGTGGCCGTTTGCTGCGTACTGGTTTGTGGCAATTCCCTATGCCGTATGGGTATCAAACTTCTATTTCAAACGGGTAGTATATATTTGTCCGCAGTGCCACGAGGTATTTAAGCCAAACTTCAAGGAAGCGTTTTGGGCAAGACACACGCCGACACTCCGTAAACTGACCTGTACCTGTTGCGGTTATCACGGCTTCTGTGTGGAAACCTACGGAAAGGAGGAGAAAGAGAATGGATAAGATTATGGAATTTCTCCCATTTTTGATCCCGTTGGTCATTGCAGAATTTGCATTGCTCGGCTATACTCTGCATCACATCTTGACCCACAAGAATTATAAACGAGGCAATCGCACGCTGTGGCTCATCATTACCATCGTGTTGATGAACTTTGTCGGGCCTATCATGTACTTCCTGCTCGGCAAGGAGGATGCGTAATGGACATGCTGGCAATAACAAATCTTCAGAAACGCTTCGGGGACAAATCGGTTCTGAAGGGGCTCGATCTGTCGGTTCCCGAACACAGCGTTTTCGGGTTTATTGGTAAAAACGGAGCTGGTAAGACAACCACCATGAAAACGATACTTGGACTTCTCAAAGCAGATGGCGGCGAGATATTGGTATCAGGAGAAAAGGTTGTTTATGGACAGACGGCAACAAACAGACACATTGGTTATCTACCCGATGTACCGGAATTCTATCCATTTATGACAGCACCGGAATATCTCTCTTTTTGCGGTGAGATCACCGGAATGAGCAGAATTGAAATCAAAAGCAGAAGCAATGAGCTTCTGAAACTTGTTGGGCTTGGCAATGAAAAACATCGAATCAAAGGTTTTTCCAGAGGTATGAAACAACGGCTCGGAATTGCCCAGGCACTCTTAAACCGTCCGAAGCTGCTCATCTGCGATGAACCCACCTCTGCCCTTGATCCTGTGGGACGAAAAGAAATACTGGATATTCTGATGGCAGTTAGAGAACAGACGACCGTCTTATTCTCCACACACATTCTGTCTGATGTGGAGCGCATCTGCACCGATGTGGCATTTTTAAATGACGGTGTAGTGAACATCCAGGGGAAACTGTCAGATATAAAATCCCAATACCGTACAGAGGAGTATGTTCTTGAAACAGGAAACGAGGAAGAACTGAAACTGCTTATGAACGTATTTGCGGGACTAAAAAAATCCGGCATAAATACAGCCTCTTTCCGTGAGAACGATCACACCCTGTTTGACATACTGCGCTTTGTTACGGATAATCGTATCCGTCTGCTGAAAATAGAACAGGTTGAACCTACACTTGAAACTTTGTTTATGGAGGTGGTGGAGAAATGAAATCTTTACTTGCCTTTATGAAAAAAGAATGGATGGAACAGGTTCGATCAGGGCGGCTGTTGATTCTTGTCATAATCTTCATTTTGCTTGGTATCATGAATCCTGCTGTTGCAAAACTGACGCCTTGGCTGCTTGAAATGATGGCGGATTCTCTTGAAGCAAGCGGTATGACGGTTACGGCTGTTACGGTAAGCGCAATGGATTCATGGGTGCAGTTCTTCAAAAATGCTCCGATGGGACTGATTGCATTTATATTGCTTGAAAGCAGCATCTTTACGAAAGAATATCAGTCAGGCACTTTGGTGCTTGCTCTGACAAAAGGACTCGACCGGCATAAGGTAGTGATTTCCAAAGCAATCATTTTGACTCTGCTCTGGACAGTTTGTTATTGGTTCTGCTTCACTATCACCTTTGGCTACAACACTTATTTCTGGGATAATTCCATAGCGCAGAATTTATTTTTTTCTGTCATTTGCTGGTGGCTGTTTGGATCATTGGTGGTAGCTTTGACCGTGCTGTTTTCCACGTTGTCCAACTCAAACACGGGTGTGCTTGCCGGAACAGGCTGTACAGTTCTGGTATCGTATTTGATTGGCCTAATCCCGAAAGCAAAGGAATATCTTCCTACTCTGTTGATGGACGGAAATTCCCTTATTTACGGAACGGTGGAGGCACGGTCATATGTTACGGCAATTTACATCACCGTTCTTTTGAGTGTGGTCTGTTTGGCAATCAGCTTTCCTGTCTTTAATAAGAAGTATTTATGAGCTAAAGGCATCGCTTCTGCGGTGCCTTTATTCCTTTGCTGGGATTTTGGAAATTTTCGAAATTTCTACAAGCAGTCTTCTCAAAATCGGTCAACGGATTTAGAATATGCTTGACCGAAACGGTTTATGGAGGTGACACGATGAATGAACGCTTTTATACCCTGCCGCCAGAGAAGCAGCAAGCTATCATCAATGCGGGCTACCGGGTATTTTCACAAAATTCGTACAAAAACAGTCCTATGAGTGAGATTGCTGCCGAGGCGGGAATCAGCAAATCTCTGCTGTTCCATTATTTTCACAACAAGAAGGAGTTATACTTGTTCCTGTGGGACAAATGCGCCGAAACGACAATTGAATTTCTGACCAGATATGGATGCTACGGACAGACGGAGCTGTTTGAAAGCATGGAACGAGGTATGCGGGCAAAAATGGAAATCATCCGCTTGTACCCGGATATGGGCAACTTCACAATCAAGGCATTTTACGAAAAGGATGCAGGAATCAGTGCAGCTATTCAGGAGAGCTATCACAGGTATTTCAATCTGAAAGCGGATAAAACACGCCTGAACCTCGATCCCTCTCAATTTATACCAGGACTGGATATTCCTATGATGTATCGGGAAATGTATTGGGCTTCGGAGGGTTATCTTTGGGAAATGGTGCAGCAAGGCAATGTGGATATAGAGAAAATGGAAAAGGATTTCACAAAACTGTTGGCCTTTTGGAAAAGCATCTATCTGCGTAAGGAGTAAAAATCATGGAAGCAATTAAAACGGAGAATTTAACCAAATATTACGGGAAATCCAGAGGTGTTTTGGAACTGAATCTGTCTGTGGAGCAGGGCGAAGTGTTCGGTTTTATCGGGCCAAATGGTGCGGGAAAATCTACCACCATTCGTACCCTGCTGGGACTGGTATCCCCCACAAAAGGCAGTGCTCAGATTTTCGGTATGGACACGGTAAAGAATAAAGAAGCTGTTTTGCAGAAGGTTGGGTATCTTCCGTCAGAAGCGATTTTTTATCCCGGCATGAAGGTAAAGGACATCTTGAAATTATCTGCCGACCTGCGCAAAAAGAATTGTGCAGCCGAAAGCAAATCCCTCTGTGAGCGTTTGCAGTTGGATAGAAACCGAAAGGTGGACGAATTATCCTTTGGCAATCGAAAGAAAGTCGCCATCATCTGTGCTTTGCAGCATCGTCCGGAACTTTTGATTTTGGATGAACCCACCGGTGGTCTTGATCCGCTTATGCAGCGTGAATTTTTTGAAATCATCCGGGAGCGCAGCAGTCAGGGAACAACCGTATTTCTTTCCAGCCATATTCTATCCGAAGTACAGCATAAATGCTCCCGTGCCGCCATTATTCGGGAAGGCAGAATAATTGCTTGCGACAGTGTGGATACTTTGGCAAAAACAAATGCCAAGCGAGTGTCTCTGCGGGGAACTGTTGACCTGACGGATTTGACCGGGATTCGGGATCAGGTTACGGTAGACGGAATCACCAGCTTCCTATTCGGCGGCGATATAAACCAATTGCTTCGGCAGCTTTCGGGCGGAAACATCTTGGACATCCATATTTCGGAGCCTGATCTGGAGGAAATCTTCCTGCATTATTATGAAAAGGACGGTGATAGAGTATGACGATTGTAAAGCACGAATTAAAGCAAGGAAAAAATTCCTTTTTGATATGGACGGCGGCAATCGCCATGCTGCTTGCAGTTTGCGTGTTTTTGTTCCCGGAAATGAAAGGGGAAATGGATGGCATCAGTGATGTATTTGCCTCTATGGGTTCTTTTACTGCGGCCTTTGGTATGGATCGCCTGAATTTCGGCACACTGGTTGGCTTCTATGCCATTGAGTGCGGAAATGTGCTGGGACTTGGCGGTGCATTTTATGCTGCGCTTTGTGCCGTAGGCATTCTCAGTAAAGAGGAGAAGGAGCGGACTGCCGAATTTCTTCTGACCCATCCTGTCAGCCGTGTCAAAATCATTACGGAAAAACTGATTGCTGTTCTGATTCAAATAACAGCGTTGAATCTAATTATTTATGCCATTTCCGTCGGCTCCATGGTTATAATCGGGGAGGAGATTCCCTGGGAAGAAATAAATCTGTTGCATCTTGCTTACTATCTGCTTCAAATTGAATTGGCGGGCATTTGCTTTGGTATCTCTGCATTTCTACGCAAAGGAAGCACTGGCGTGGGACTTGGCATTGCGGTGATGATGTATTTTATGAACCTGGTCGCCAACATCGCCGAAGTTGCGGAGTTCTTGAAATACATAACACCTTTCGGATATTGTGAGGGCGCTGACATTGTGAGCAACGGGTATTTAGATGGTACTTTAATTGCAATTGGTCTTATATTCGGGACGGTGGGAATTGTTGCTGCCTATTGGAAATACACCCGAAAAGATATTCATTCCGCATAAAGAAACCGCTGCAATTTTCATCCCTTGTCGGATGGAAGTTGCAGCGGTTTTTCTGATTTATGGATTCTGTTGTTTCTGCTTTAGCGCTTCATTGAGCCTTTCTGTTCTGTTTTTGGTTATTGAATAAATGAGCGCCCATATCACGATATAGCCCACAAGAAAAATAGCCGAGAAAACTACGATGGGCATTACACCCCAATCCAGCCAATCGTTAAGCAAATAAGTGACGAGATAGCTGATATATAAAACGCTGCCGTGAATCAAAATTGCCACCATCAAGGGCAACCGTTCAATTTGATAAATGGCGTTCATACCTCCTGCAATAAAAGCAAGTGCGGTTATTGAAAAGATTCCAGTGCAGACCTGATTTACGGTTAGAGTCTCTACGGCAGCGGTCTGTTGCAAAATCAGATAGAGTATCGCTAAAATGATGGGACCCATGCCGCAAGCTGCAAACCCTCGGCGCAAAAACTCCAAAACAAACTTTTTCATATTCCTTCATACCTCCTTCTGATTTCCGCAAAGCAGCGTCTGGAAACATATTCCCTATAGCCACATTGAAATACGGCATCCACACCGCCGCTGAACACCGCATCAAATCGCAGAATACGGTGTTCATTGGCAAGGGTAGATTTGTTAATGCGGATAAAGTAAGAGGGTAGGATACCTTCCAAGTCACGAAGCCTGTCCTTGAGTGAAAAGTGGTTACCACCTATATCAATGGCAATTACTTTTCTGTTCAGAATGGTAATACATTCGATTTCTGAATATGCCAGTTTCCGCATCTCGTCATCCCTGTATCCCATAATGTAGTCCTCACCGGAATAGCTACAAACAAGATTCTCGATTTGCTGTGTCAGAGAAGAAGGTGCATGAACGACTGCTATAATTTCTTCTTCTGCGTTTTTATCGATAATGAGCTTATATTTCATCTCCTCAATCCTTACTGTTTTTTCATTTGCCTAAGAAAGCAGAATACGGCAATAACTGTTATCAATACACCATACAGCAAAACGGGTAGAATGTGCGTTGCTGCAAGTTCAAAATTACCGCTGAATAGTGCTTTTTCCAATTCGGCTGCGTGCATAAAGGGCAGCGCATTGGCAATTTTCTCAAATGCCCCTCCCACAAGCTCCAGATCAAACCACACACCGGAAAGCCATGCAGAGAGATTGGTCAGCAATGCCCCACAGATACCGCCAACCTGTTTCACTCCAAAAACGCTGCCGCAAAAAAGTCCCAAAGAAATATTGAAAACAGCCATAGGGATGATGCCAATGACAGCGTACACGATATTTACGCTGACAGTCAGCCCCAACGGAATCGCAAACAGATAGCAGATCAGAACCTGTCCGATAGCAATAGGTAATAGCGGGAGCATATATCCCATGATAAAGTCAAATCCCGTAAGCGGAGTAGTATACAACCTCTGCAAGAGGGCGCTTTCCCGGTCTTTTGCGATTAGTGTTGCGGAAAACAGAGTCATAAACGACAGCCCGAATACGGTAATGCCCGGAGTCAGTGTGTCGATTTCAAACAGGCTTACCGGGATATTAGCCTGTATCGCACTAAGCAGAACCAGCAAAACCAAAGGGAATCCCAGACCGAAACCAAGGTTGATCGGATCACGCAAAATCTCTTTTGAACATCTTTTGGCAAATGTCATCATTCTCATACCACAGTATCCTCCTTCACAATAGAAACGAACGCTGTTTCAAAATCATTTGTTCCTGCTAATGCGTTCAGTTCTTCTACTGTTCCTACCGCAAGAAGTTTTCCGCTTTTCATAATGCCGATGCGGTCAGAAAGAGCCTCTGCTTCTTCCATGTAATGCGTTGTCAGAATGATGGTTATCTTGCCTTTAAGTGAACGAATTGTTTCCCAAAGCTCGTGCCTTGCAATGACATCCAAACCAAGGGTAGGTTCGTCCAGAAACAGGATTTGCGGTTCGCTGATCAGAGCCATGGCAATGCTGACTCTGCGTTGCCAACCGCCGGATAACTTACCAGCTTTTCTTTTCAAAACGGTATCCAAAGCGAATTGCCCGGAAAGTTCTCGAATCTTTTCTTCCGTTTTACCTTTTGAAAAACTGTGGATGCCGCAGATCAGTTCCAGATTTTCTTTCACGGAGAGGTTTGGAGCAACAGCCGTTTCCTGCGGAGATACGCCAATCAGCCGCTTTACCTGTTCCGGCTCCTTTGTAGTACTATAGCCACCTACGAGGATGTCTCCGCTTGTGGGTTTTGTCAGACAGGAGAGCATTTTAATAGTTGTGGTCTTTCCTGCGCCGTTTACACCCAGTAGAGAAAACAATTCTCCCTGCTGAATATCTAAATAGAGCCTGTCCACGGCAGTCAGGGTTTTATACTGCTTGACAAGTTCCATGGTTTTAATTGCTTGCATTTGTGATATCCTCCATTTTGATTTTATTTGCCAGTACTATCATAGCAAATCAAAATGGAGAAATGTTGATTTCTGTCTGTTCGGTCGATTTTGATGTCTCATCGGTTTATTATTGAACTTCATAACTCGAATGCAACCATTATTTCCTTGGGCAGCTTTTCGTTCTCACAGTTCAAAAGATACGCTATTGCCCGGTTTGCATAGCGATTTGTTTTCATCGTATCCCAATCGGCAAGACGGATGATTTCCGCTGTGCCGTTCTCAAAATCAAATGAAATCTCGCCCCATTCGCCGTCGCAGTCTGCTTGGTATTCGTAGATTGCGGCGGCGATTTTCTTTTTGCGCTTGGTTTTGGATTTCTGTTTCAGCCGGACAGCATGGAGCGCACCTTCGGCAACCAGCAGTTCTGTCAGCTTGTCCACCGCTTTCCGGTAGGCTCGCTCTGCACCGCTGGCTGTGCTGCCCTCAAACATCACAGCCAGTTCTTCAAAGGTGGGGCGGCCTTTCCATGAGCCGACACGCCCGCAGGTCATGCAAATCGCCAACCGTTTTTCAAGTAAGGTCTGCTCCCGGTAATTCAGCTTCTCAAATGCTCGCTGCACCTTTTCTGCCTGTATGCCGTTCCAGAGGATGTCGGTATAGTTCCAAGTATCATCAAGGGCAACATCCTCGCCAGTTTCCTCGCCGTCCTCGTCTGTCACATAGAAAGGCTGTTGATTGCGGATGCCACGGACAACTTTCAAATATTCTTCCGCAAGGGCAAGGTCGCAGTTGTATTTCTTGGCAAATTCACTGACCGCATCCTTGGTGTTATGGTACAGCCATGCCATTGACCGCACCATTTTGTAATTGGTCAGAGAGGACACCGACCATTTTTCTTCGCCCATGCGGAAACGGAGCATAACATCCCGTATGAATGGGAAAATGTATGTAGCATACTCTGCGCCCTTGGCAGGATCATAGTCCATCAGCTTTTGGAGCATTTGTTCCCGGCAGGAGAGTTTTATATCTATAAAACGGTCTGTATCGTACAGATCGCCGCCATCCACGCCGAGAAAGGATTTGATGCGCTTGTTGAGCTGCGGCTCGTAGTGGTGCAGGAAGAACGAAAAATATAGCAGATTCTTTTCCCGCAAAGCAGACAGGATATATTCGTTCAAACTGTCCACCTTTGGCGGCTCCGGTTCCAGTTGGAAGATGCGCTCTGCCACATAGGGAATGATGTCGTCACCGTGCGGATTAACTTGGTGTTTCGGTATGTATCCGGTCATGTTCCACGAAAAATCATTCAGCATAGCGCACCTCCTTCCGGTTTAATAATGTTTATCGATCTCCAGAAAACTGAAATTGAACAAAATCGCTGCGCGATGGCCTGCCAAGGCTATGGCGCAGTTTTTTAGTCTTTCTAAAAAAGGCAGTTGATTCTTCTTTAAGAAGTATTTATTGTTAAGTTACCACACAAAACAAAATACAAAAGAAGACACACTGCCTATGAAAAGAATATCATCTTTAGGCTGCTTTCACAAGCAGTTTTATTTCGCAAACGCACCTCCATGATAGGTAGTGAAATTCATCAACTACTTATATTTTCATGGAGGTTATTTTATGTACGAATCATATATTAACAAAATAGAAGATGTTGGCAAGTTGAGAAATCTCAAACCTGGTACCATTCGAATATACCAAAACAACATCATTCAGTTTTTAGACTTTATCAATAAACATCCGGAAGATCTTACCTGCGAAGATGCCAGAGACTTTCTTCTTTTTCTCAAAAATAAAGGAGATAAATCGTCCACTCTTAACAACAAAAATGGAGCTCTGGTATTTTTTTATAAACGTGTATTAGGTAAGCTTTGGGATGATAATCTCGTTCCGAGAGCCATAAATGATTATGCTGTTCCACGAATACTAACCCGTTCTGAAGTAGAAAGACTGTTAGATGCGACCCCAAACTTAAAATATAAAACAATGTTCGCAATCATGTATTCTTCCGGATTACGTGTATCAGAAGTAATTCATCTTAATTACGATGATATTTCAAGAACAAACATGCAGATTTATATCCATAACTCAAAAACACACGCTTCCCGTTACGCTCTTTTATCCCAAAGAGCCCGTGATATACTCACAGAGTATTGGTTTAAATGTGGCAGACCAAGAGGAATTCTTTTCCCTAATCAATGGAGCGGCGATTACCTCTCTCCTTCTGCTATAATGGTATCGTAATTTAAGACACTTTCCGAGACATTTTATAATGAATCTGAT
>OBUS01000654.1_pt1 | contig 15866 bp, 12 predicted proteins | sample 1475921 | NCBI WGS metagenome assembly OBUS01 (sample SAMEA2579948, study PRJEB22360) | human gut metagenome | reverse complement strand
ATGTAAAAATTCACAATAAAGCATAAAGCCAAACAAATCGGATATAAATGTTTTTTTCTTCCTGCCAGTCCCTCTTCATATGACCACATTAATATTGGAAATAAAATTGCTATGTCTAACGTCATTACAATTGGCTGCTGTACAAGAACGCTCATACCGGTTGCATATGCCATAGCTCCTGCAATTTTTAACCATTTTGTAACTTTATAATTAAAAAGATAAAAATACATTGCTCCAGACATTAATGCCATTTTTACAATGACTAAAATTCCGATTGCTCCATATATATCTTCTCTTTTAAACAAAAGCAAAAGCAAATTAACAGGACTTAACATTCCTTGTTGAGAAATAATTCCCAATGTTTCAAGACCACAACCAAATCTCCATGTAAAAAAAAGAGAGTCATTTCCTTTTAATGCATCATATAAATAATAATATAATGGTGTCGTATTGGTCATATCTGCCCATATTACTGTGTTATTACCAAATGGCCAAATATCTTTTATCATGAATATAGCGATTCCAATAAAAAAAGCAAAAAATACTACAATTACATTCAAAAAAACTCTCTTTTTCATATTAATCTTCCAATTAATCCGCAAACCTTTGTCTATATTAATTGCCAAATGTAAATAACAGAAGGCATTATTAACACTAACACATTAATAACATTTCTAACACTATATAATAGATTTTCTGTTTGCTTTTGACAATAAAATTCAACTTTGCTTTGGGGTCTATTGATATATAACAAAACACATGCAGCAACAATACATATAGAATTTAACACTAATAAAATATCCTGACTAAAATTAATTAAATATAATTTTTCACCTAATGAATAAAACCTATTATCATTTGCAACTGTATCATAGCGTTTTATCATTTCCTCCAACAGGCCTGCTTTTGAATCTCCAAATGGATATCCCACAATCCACCACTGCCTAATATTCATTGACAAATACATTGAAATAGAAAATAACATTTCAAATATTATATTTATTGCAAACCTTTTTCTATTTGAAAAAACTAAACCTGTTAAAAATGGTACTAATAATACAATCCAATAACTATTATATTGAAAGAATGTGAAAAAAATAAACCATGCAACTGCACATACATAAAAACTTTTATAAAAAAATTCTCTAGACTTATCAGGAATTAAAAAATAACAGTATATACATAAAAATGCATATGCTACTATGCATAATGAAATATCTCCCACTCCAAATACACTGCTTCTTCCTGAACGTAATACTTCAGCAATCGCATTAGAATATACTAATGAATCTACTCCAGATGCTTTTAATGCAACATCATTATTAAAAATACATTTTTCAATAAGAGAAACTGAACATCCCAAAAATACATCTCTCCCAATTTTCCATATATTCTTTTCATATAATAATATTAGTGGTATATATACCCAAAATGCAAAATACTTCATACTTATAGCCACTGCAAATAATACAATAAAAAGTATTTTTTTATCGATTAACAGATTATAAATTCCATATAGTATAAATGTCAGTGATAAAATATCATAATTTCCTGTATACAATGAATATGTTGTTAAAAGCAAAGATACACTAAAAAAGAATGTAGGACTGTATTTTTCATCCATACTTATTGTTGTATCACCAATCATATTATATATACGTTTTAATATTTTAATACAAAATATATATGCAATTAATACTATTACTTTTCCGTAAATTATAACCAACGAATAATTTTGTGCATTTATATTAAATATCCTTTCAATTATCCATATTGGTAAATTCCACAGTGCAAATATAAAATATAAAGAAAAATCATAAGCTGCAGCACAAGATGTATGTTCTAAACAATAATTATAATAATCTTTAATTCTGCCATCAATGAGCGCATTCCAAACCTCTATTCCATGTCGCTGCGTTGCCAACGCATCCTGATATGCATATGATATAAATGCAAACAAGAAACACATTCCTATAATTATTTTTACACTTTTTTTCATTACGATTTTTCTCCTAGTTTTATTCATATACCGCTATATATAAGTAATAGTAAGAATCAGCAAACGATGAATTTTTAATCAACTGCATCTTCATTCCAATATTTTCTTCATACACCAATAAGTCTTCTTGTCCAAGTTCTTCATTCAAAAACAAAAGCACTATATCCGTATCATCTTTTGAAAAATTATATTTTGTTTCTTTATCAATCCATCCATATTCCTCACTAGGAAAATATTGTTTTAATACAGTCCAAATATAGTGAGTATTATCTGTAAGAATAAACACTTTGTTATTCTTAATATATCCATTTACAATTTCTATCGTTTCTACAGTTTCTTTATTTTTTTCATAAGTATCTTTTATCTGTAATACAAATTTTGATCCATACGATATTAAAATCAAACAACTTAATAATAATATTGCAATTTTCTTTATACTCTTTTGTGGAATACCGCCAATTAACATTGCTACTGAAAGCCAAACTGCAACACCAACTGGATAAATATACCTTGTGACAAAAACTGGTGAAAACACATGTCCATATACTATTTCAAAAATTAATATAATGATTGCTGCACCACAAATACTAAAAGACATCCAAATTGCATCATCATCAAGTGTATGTTTTTTTCCAAAGATAATCCTTATTTTTCCTTTTTCTTTCCTCACAGAAATACTTATATATGCAAGAAATGAAATCAACAATAGTATATAAAACCATAAAACAATTGATGAGTCGAAAATATATTCAAACCCTTCTTTAATTGATACAGTACTACTTATCCAGAAATCGCCTGTAATCTGAGTCACAGCGGACACAAATACTGTTATCCATGGTAAATATCCTATTATAGATACAACTATAGCAACTATACATTTCCATATATTTTTTTTGTTATATATTACTAATCTTAAAAATACAAAGAAATATAATATAATAATGCCCGCAAAAGCAAAATAATGTGAATATGCAGCTCCAATACCGCCTACACAAAATACAACCCAATTTTTTAATTTTGTTCCTCTAGTTACAAGAATCCTATATCCCTCATAAAAACAAATGACCACAAAAAAGGCTGCCCATGCATACATTCGCACTTCTACAGAATATATCCGTCCTGTAGAAGTCATTGTCAGAAATAATATAAATATGCTAGCTGGTGCATTTCCAAAGTTCTTCCTTACACATGTAACACTGAACAAAAGTAACAATATTGTTGGAAGTGCAGAAACAAAATGATATACCCAATATTTTTTTCCTAATATTAATGTAAATAATTTAAAAATCAAAAAGAAAAATGGAGGATTAGCTATATCACATGTTGCTACATCTATAAATGATTTTGCACCATTGACCATTAAAATTGTATAACTTTCATCCCCCCAAAAATTATTGTCAGCACATTGAAATAATGTTATGCATGCACTAACAATTGCTAATCCGTACGGAAATATAAATAACCCCAGTTTCTTTATTGCTTTATTTATCATTCTCTCATTCATGTATAAACTCTTCTATCTGTTCTTCCATACATTTTATTATATTACCATGGTTTAGATAACAATCAGACCACTCTACTATTTTTTTCATTGTAGTCTGTACGTTCCACCTTGGTTTCCAGCCAAACATCATTTTTACTTTTGAACAATCTAACTTTAAGAAATTGGCCTCATGTGGTCCACCATCATATTGATTTATCCACTTAATTTCATATCCGGTTTGTTTTTTCCACTCACTGCAAAACAAATCAACTAAATCCCCCGTTGTCCAACAATCTGCCTCATCCGGACCAATATTATAATTTCCTGCATATTTTTTATCCTCATACTGGGCTTTTGCAATCATAAGATATGCCACTACTGGTTCCAATACATGCTGATATGGTCTTGTTGAAAATGGATTACGTACAATAATATCCTTTTTACTTTCTACTGCTCTTACACAATCAGGAATGATTCGGTCTGCCGCGAAATCTCCACCACCTATTACATTTCCTGCTCTACAAGTTGTGATTGCTACATCTCCGTCCTGAAAAAAAGACTTTATATAACTACTGGTTACAAGTTCAGAACAGGACTTTGAATTGGAATATGGATCATATCCATTTAATTCCTCATTTTCACGATATCCCCACTCCCATTCTTTGTTCAAGTACACTTTATCCGTGGTAACATTCACAAAAGATTTTACAGAATTGGTTTTTCTTACACACTCAAGAATATTTACTGTACCCATAACATTTGTTTCATATGTATACACTGGATTTTGATAAGATTCTCTTACTAACGGTTGTGCAGCCATATGGATCACTATTTGTGGTTTTACTTCATCAAAGACTTTCTGCAAATGCGCTAAATCACGAATATCTCCCTCAACCGAATTTATCTGTGCTCCTAATTGACACATTTCAAACAAGTTCGGAGTCGTAGGTGCTTCCAAAGCATACCCTGTTACATCCGCACCTGCCATGACCAACAGTTTACACATCCAAGTTCCCTTGAATCCTGTATGACCTGTAATCAATACTTTTTTCCCTTTATAGAAAGTCATATCAAACATCCTATTTATCCTCCTCATACCTTTCAAAATTTAGTCTTTCTTCCTCTATAACCAACGGTCTCTTCATAATACGTTTATTAATACTTAATACATATTCACCTAACAACCCTATAAAGAAAATCTGTACAGAACCCAAAATACATACTGCCAAAAGAATTGGTATCGTACCTGCAACAAATCGATTCCAGAAAACTAATTTCAGAATCAGATAAATTAATGCTACAACCAGACTAATTGCAGATAATCCAAAGCCAATTATAGTTGCAATTCTTAAACCAATTTTGGTATACGACGTAAAACTTAACATTGCTGCATCATATAGAGTTGCCCAATTATTATGTGTTTTTCCGGCAGCTCTTTTCTGTTGCTCATAAGGTATCTCTTTTCTTTTAAAGCCAAGTTCAGCTACTATGCCACGCAAAAATGGGGTAGGATCATCTAATTCTTTTAAAATATTTATAAATTCTCTGTCATATAATCCAAAACCTGTAAAATGTTCTATCTGTTCTACATCTGACATCTTTTTTATTGCTTTGTAATAACAACTTCTCAGGAAACGCATAATTTTATTTTCTTTGCTAGTTGTTTTGATACCACTGACTATTTTATATCCTTTTTCCCATTCACCAACAAACTGTGATATCATTTCTACAGGATCTTGAAAATCTGCGCATATTAATATAGTACAATCTCCAGAAGACTGACATAATCCATAATATGGAGAATTAAATTGTCCAAAATTTTTTGCATTAAAAATTGCTTTTATTTTTGGATTTTTTTCACACAACTGCCTTAATAATTTTTGTGTTGAATCTGTCGAGCAATTATCAATAAATAATATTTCATAATCATAATTAGATAAGCTACACTCTATTTCACTCACTATTGCTTCACTTAATGGAATTACATTTTCTTCTTCATTATAAGTTGGTACTACAATACTTATTTTCTTCATCTGTTTTTCCTCGTATAATATTCGAAATGCCTTTTGTAAAATCTGTTTTTGCACTCCAGTCTAATTCGTTTTTTAATTTTGATATATCTGGAATGAAACTGACCTTCCCCGTATCAGGATAAGGGATTTTCCCATAGTCAAGTTTAGAATCAGAATCTAAAATGCACTTTATATTTTCTATATAATATTTTAATACATGTGTTTCACCAGATGCTATATTATATACACCACTCTTACATCTTGTCTGTGCAAACTTTACGAAAGCTTCTGCTGCATCATCTATATATAAGTAATCCCAATTTTGTGTGCATTCTGTTAGTGCAACCTCTTCATTCTTCATCATCTTATCAATGCAAGTCATTATCAAGGAGCCTGCATAATCACCTGGACCATAAATGCTAAACACTCTCCCCCAGATGCATTCAATATTGTATTTCCGGGCATACTCAAGTATTTCATAGCAAGATCTATACTTATATTTTCCGTACTCAGTTACAGGATTACATGGATAATCTTCTGTTATCCCTCCATCCATATATCCATACTCTGCCTGTGAACCACACCCAATAAACTTCTTTATATTTAACTTTCTACATGTTTCAATTGCTTTTTTAGCTGCTTCATAATTTTTCACTTGCATCTGCTGATCATCTCTAAGCGGAGCTCTGACTCCCTCCCATGCAAGATGAAAAAACACATCTACATCTTCATCAATATATGTAGAGACATTTTCTATATCCAACATATCAAGTTCTATCACTGAAACATTTTTGCTAATTGGAATCCTTTTTCTATTAGCAGAGTTTGGTCTTATAATTGCCCATATATGATTTTCAGAGTTTTGCATTAAACATCTAATAATCGATGCACCGATAAAACTTGTTGCCCCTGTAATAATAATTTTCATCTATAACTCCATTAATTCCTGAAACAGCTTTCTATCAATTAACGGTTCCTGATCTTGATTTGGTTTTCCAAATTCGAGTTTCGGAAATACATATGTTTCTCCGTGCAATTTAATTTCAACAATAACAGGACCTTTTATTGCCATAAACTGATCTGTAACATCCTCAATTTTCTCATAACTTAAATACGGCATGCCATAGCCATATGCAATTCCCTGAAAATCAGGTGAATCATATCCTTTTCCCTGAACTGTTTGAGCATAATTATTATCAAAATACATTTCTTGAAAATGACGAATCATCCCTAATGCATAATTGTTAAAAATAATAATTTTAATTGGTAAATGCTCTCTGCGAATAAATTCCAATTCCTGTATATTCATCTGAACACCACCATCCCCATTGAAACATATTACCTCTTTTTTCGTGGCATAATATGCACCAATTGCAGCTGGAAGAGAATACCCCATTGCACCATGTCCACCAGAATATAAAATTTGTTGTCCATCTTTTGTTTTATAAGACTGTGCAACCCACACCTGATTTTGTCCCACATCCGTGGTTATACATACATTCTCAGGTACATATTGACTAATTTTCTTTACAAAATAATTTGGAATTTTATCATCCATGCCGATCAATTTTTGCTCAATTTTTTTACACACATGATTCCATTCTGCATATTTCTTTTCACTTTCTGGATACGCCATTAATAAATAATCTATTACTTTACCAACATCCGCTTGTATATTAATTTCATCTTCTCTTATAAAATATTGTAATTCATTTTCGTCAATATCCACACGTATTATTGTTGCATCCGGAGCAAAATTACTTCTTTTTCCACCAACCTGTCTAACATCCATTCTGCTTCCAAGTACTAGTATCAGATCACTTTTGGCTACAACAAAATTCGCTGTTCGATTTCCATAAGCACCTATAAATCCATAATTAAACTCATTTTCAGTTGGCAGTAAGTCCATCGCCACCATACTTGTAACTACTGGCATTCCCATATGTTCGACAAATTCTACCACTTTTTCTCGCGGCACCATTTTTAACGCTGCCCCCAATAAAATACATGGGCGTTTTGCCTCTAATAGACACTGTAGGATATTTTCATCCTTAAACTCTACATTTTGACCTGAAACATAGTCATAGTGCACCAGTTTATCTCTGTCAATTTCTGTTCTTTGTATATTCATTGGAATATCAAGCAAAACTGGTCCCTTGCGTCCATCAAGAGCAATCTGATATGCTTTTTCCAAATAATAAGCTATTTTATTTGCTTCTTCTACATACACCGCATATTTTGTAACATCTTTGACCATATTTACAATATTGGTTTCCTGAAATCCTCGCTGTCTCACACGATATCCTTCTTTGGATTCAAATGTGTTTACCTGTCCTGTGATAAAAATTACAGGTATAGAATCAAAATAAGCATTACAAATTCCGGTAATCATATTAGTGGCTCCCGGACCACTTGTTGCATATGCAGCCCCCACTTTTCCTGAAGCTTGTGCATATGCACAAGCTTCAAAAGCTGCTGCCTGCTCATGATAACACACATGAGCACTTATCTTATTTTCATATTTTGAAAAAGAATCCATCAAATGAGTTACCATGCCGCCCGGATACCCAAATACATGTTCAACTTCTTTTTCTATTAAAAACTCTACTATATAATCTGATACTTTCATATATATTCATCCAAAATTATTCTTTACTGCTGAACTGCTTCTTTAATGGTCTTTGCCATATAATCAATCATCTCATCTGTCATTCCTGGATAAACTCCTACCCAGAATGTATCATTCATAATTCTATCCGTATTCTTTAAGTCTCCAACAACACGATATCCTTTTCCAGATGCTCGCATTTGATCAAAACACGGATGTTTTGTCAAATTTCCTGCAAACAGCATTCTTGTCTGCACTCCGTGAGCTTCAATATATGGAACTACTTTATTACGGTTCACGCCTTCTTTACATGTAATCAAAAAGCCAAACCAACTCGGCTTTGCATTTTCACAAGGTACCGGTAAAATCAGTTTATCTTCACAGCCTGCAAGTCCTTCCAAAAGACGATCAAAATTATGTCTTCTCTTTTCTACAAAAGATGGGAATTTTTTAATCTGAGCACAGCCTACAGCTGCCTGCATATCTGTTGCCTTCAAATTATATCCAAAATGGGAATATACATATTTATGATCATATCCTAATGGAAGTTCTCCATATTGTTTGTCAAATCGGTGCCCACAAAGATTATCCTGGCCAGATGCACATACACAATCTCGTCCCCAATCTCGGAATGACCGAATACATTTATTCAATAATGGATTATTTGTATATACAGCTCCTCCTTCTCCCATTGTCATATGATGTGGCGGATAAAAAGATGATGTTCCAATGTCACCAATTGTACCTGTAAACTTGTCCTCACCATCAATTATATATTTGGATCCCAATGCATCGCAGTTGTCCTCAATCAACCATAAATTATGCTTATCACAGAATTCTTTTACAGCCTTTAAATCAAAAGGATTTCCTAATGTATGCGCTGCCATTACAACCTTCGTCTTATCAGATAATGCAGCCTCCAACTGTGTCACATCCATATTATATTGTGGAATTGTAACATCAATAAATACCGGAACCACTCCATACTGAATCGCAGGTGTTACCGTCGTAGGAAAGCCTGCTGCTACTGTAATCATTTCATCGCCTGGTTTTACCTGTCTGTCTCCTAATAATGGTGACGTCAATGCCATAAATGCATTCAAATTTGCTGAAGAACCAGAGTTTACTAATGAACAATATTTTACTCCCAAATATTTTGCAAAAGCTTTTTCAAATTCATCTGTATATCTTCCGGATGTAAGCCAAAACTCTAATGCAGAATCTACTAAATTACACATTTCCTCATGATCATACACACGTGAAGCATAGGTAATTCTATCTCCTGGTTCAAACTCTTTTTTCTTATTATGATATGTATCACAATACTCTGCTACCATATCTAATATTTCTTTTTTTGCCTGTTCTTCTGTTTTATTCTCAAACATCTTCTTTCTCCTTTTTTCTATTTCCATGATTTCCAAGGTGCCTTACCTGAATCCCATAATTCATTCAGCTTGTCCATTTCCCTTTTAGTATCCATACATTGCCAATATCCATCAAAAATAAATGCTTTAAGTTCTCCCATTTTTGCTACTGTTTCCAATGGTTCTTTCTCGAATACGGTACTATCACCCTCAATGTAATCAAAAATTTCTGGTTCTAACACCATATATCCTGCATTAATTCGAGAGCCATCATCCATACTCTTTTCGCGGAAAGATTCAATAGAATCATCACTTGTAATATCAAGCACTCCGAAACGCTGTCCTACATTGGCCGCTGTTAAAGTAGCTATTTTCCCATGGCTTTTATGAAATTCAAGTAACTTCTTTATGTCAATATCGCAGACACCATCTCCGTAGGTCAACATAAATGTTTCGTTTCCTACATACTTTTGAATACGTTTTACACGTCCACCCGTCATTGTATTTAGTCCTGTATCTACAAGTGTTACCTTCCATGGTTCTGCAACATTATTATGTACCGTCATTTCATTGTTATTACTAAAATCAAACGTAACATCGCTATTATACAAATAATAATCTGCAAACCATTCTTTAATAATATGCTGCTTGTATCCACAGCAAATTATGAATTCATTAAATCCATAATTAGAATATTCCTTCATAATATGCCATAAGATTGGTTTTCCTCCAATCTCTAACATTGGCTTCGGTTTTAAATAACTTTCTTCGCTGATTCGAGTTCCAAATCCTCCTGCTAAAATAACAACCTTCATTTTATGTTCTCCCTTTTATTTTATTTATATCTTAACATTAATAAATTCCCGCTTCAATGCATTTAAAATTTTCAAATCCATCGCTCATAATATATGCCGCTTCAGATCCAGAATTTTCAGAACACATAAAAGATGTACATTTTGATAATAAATATATTTCTGTAATATATCCCAATTCATTTTTGTACCCTTCTTCATAACTTTTCACATGTATCTGACTTCCCTCTGAAAGTTCTTCATAACTTTTTCTGTTCCTTTCAACACAAATTGCCTTATCCTTAAATTCCTTTTTTAATAATTCTTCCACATCTTTTGTCTGACATGTAAAAAAAATATATTCACAATTCCAAAGTTTTCTATATTTCTTTGTATAACTCAGAATTTGATCTATCTCCAATTGTCTTGGATGTCCAGCAAGTCTTTCCGGTTCTGTCTCATTCAGTTTTATATACCCTTCACGAACAGAAATTCCCAAAACACGTTTTCCATATATTAATTTTTTTCCCTGCTCTTCTAAAAATTTAGTCGTTTCATTATTGAATCGTATATAACGCCTTGCTATTGTTCTCCAATAACTCACCACATCCATATCCTCGCAATGCATTAATGAAACAGGTTCAAATTTAGACGGAATATGATTAATACAAATTTCTCCACCACTATCATAAGCTCTTTCGATTGTATATTCTAATGGTTGTTCAAAAAAAACTTCCCAGGTGTTAACCTGCTGATCTGCTGGAAAAAAGATATTTTTTATGCTCTTTCGATCTACAATAGGTATATATCCTCTTTGTCTTGCATATTCTATTTCCTTCAAAAAAACTATATAATCTGAAAAAAAGCCAACATTCTCATTTCTTCTTAATAGTATCATAAATTTTAAACTATTTGTTTTTTCTGAATTACGAACCAACTCTATTGTACCATCTTTTTCCAAATTTCTTATATAGTCTCTATATTCCCTTTTTAAAAGAAATTTCAAATATTGTTTAATATTTCCCATTCTTTACTGCTCTCCTTATAATATCGCTACACACCTTGCAAAACAACTTTTCTCTTAATATGCCTAAAATTAGCAAATATATAATTGCCCCGATAAAAATATGTAAAAATACTCCTTCTATAGAGGCATAATGTATCTGTCTAACTTTAAACATTATGACATACATGACCACACTTGAAAAATAATATTTCCATGATTCGGAAATCATTTCTTTTACAGCTATTATATTTTTACTCATATATATAATTACAATAAAGCAGACTATACTTGCTAATACAGATGCAATTGCAGCTCCAATGGATTTTTCAATTCTTATTGCCACAACATTAAAAATAATATTAACTAGGGCAGATAAAATAATTGCCAAATTATAATCTTTTTGCCGCTCTCTTGCAATTAAACACTGTTGTCCTAACAAATTGCACAAGGCAGTAACTAATACATTAAATGACAAAATACATAAAACAAATGCACTCTTTTCATACCCATCACCAAAGAACACCGGAACAAACTCTCCTGCAATTGCAATAATCCCAAACACTGCAGGAGCTGAAATCATCTGCACTGCCGCCAGAGAATTATATATAAGTTTGTCCGCCTTTTCCCTTGTATTATCATTATGATATAAATATGATGCACGAGGTAATATAACATTTCCAATTGTACTCACTGCGCTCATACAAATTTGTGATATTTTGCTTGCTTGCTCATATATTCCAACTTCATAAGCCCCTGCCCAAATTCCTAGCATAGTTTTATCCGAAGAAGAAAAAATAGTGTTTATTAATCCTGGAACAAAATATATTCCTGCGGGTTTAATATGTTGAAATATGTCAACATTCTTTGGTATTTTAATATCTACTTGTTTTAATACATTTGGATAAACAGACAGATTTGCCACCAAATTTGCCCCCTGCATAATTAATGCATATATCAAAAAATTTTTTTCATCCTTTACAAAAATAAAAATTCCAGCAAGATTTATTATACGGACACAAATGCTTCTAATTGCAATTACTTTAAACTCCTCCATCCCATTTAGAAACCATGTCACATCTATTCCAGATGCAATAATATTCAAAATCATAATTATGCATAACATTTTCTGGCTTCCAGACTTATTCATCACTATTACAACTAAATATATAATAATGCTGATTATCATCAGTAATATTTTCAAAGCCATAATTTCAAAAAGAGTTTTACTTACTTTTTCTTTATCATCCCGAAAAGAAGCTATCTTAATTTGTCCATATAACGCAAATCCTAAGCATTCTATTAAAACAAAATATGAGCTATTTGCAAATGCATAACTATATTGTCCTATTAATTCAGCATTAAAAACTCTTGCAATATAAGGTGCCGTAATAAGTGGCACAATTAATGCCACTACCTGACTGACCATGTTATACCCAATATTTTTTATAAGACTATTACTGCTTTTCTTTTTACCACTCATTTTTTATTTATCCATTATTATTTTTGTCATATTTTTTATATATGCATCTACAGAAAATTTTTCTTTAAATTCTTCACTATTCAAAAATTTTTCAATGTTATTTAAATATTCATTATATTCTTCTTCTTTTATATTTTTTACATAAAGCAACATATCTTCTATACTAGAAAATTTTCTCCAATCTATAAATGTATTTTCCGGAATATAGTCAGATATATTCGCTGCTCCCCAATATATCGGGATACAATTTGCAAAAAAACAATCAAAAATTTTTTCTGTAATATATCCCTTTACTTTTTGTTGATTTTCAAAACATATTGAATATTTATATTTTGATAAAGTGTCCAATTTATTATCAACAATCCCCCTATAATTTTTATAATTTTCTTTTTCCCAACCAAATCCATATAAATCAAACTGCTCATTTCTTGTTTCGAAATATTCTACAACATTTTTTCTTTTTGAATATAATTCATTTGGATGACTACTAACTTTATTTCCACTAATCATTACAAACTCTTTTTTATTCTGAAATTTTTCATAAGGCCTTTTTTGTGGAATTGGCTGTGGATAATAAAATTTAAAATATTTTTTATTATCTACTAAATCATCGTCCCATGTTAGTATTTTTCCAAAATATTTATGATAACATTTCATATATGATTTTTGCGCAACAGCAGGTGGTTCCATAATCAACAATATTCGATCTCTCTCTGATAATAGTCGACTTGATTTAAACAAATAATCTTTTTGTAATATACACTTTACCCCAAACTTTATTTTTTTGTCTAACGTTTCTACCGTATATATTGATTCTGGAATTTCCTGAAAAATTATTTTATCAATTTCACTCCACCTGTACATATCTAATGTATGAAATTGATGTCCATTTTTCTCCAATGATTTTTTTAATTTTATAATAGGTACAAGTAGATTTTCCCCAATCTTACATGTACTTGCATCAAATAACTTATCCTTTTCATATAACTTACCATAAATATCTGTAATCGCTATTTTCATTTTTCTAGAAATTAGCCTTTCCATTTTATTTTTTTAAAATTCTGTATGCTATTTTAGAGAGAATAAAATATTTTTCATCAAATATAATCATTTTATATTTGATATGGTCCCATGTAGAATATCTCATTACTTTCTCATATTTTTCTTGTGCAATCAAAGAATTTTCGCAATTTGTAGTTCCAACTTGAATCATACATATTTCATTATGCATTAACCATTTATAATAACTTTTTTGACCAGCAATATTTTTTTTTAATAATTCCGAATAGAATCCATCTTTGTTTAGAGCCTTAAAAAGTTGTACAATCATATCTACACGATGCTGTGAACTATCTTGCTTCTGATGCTTTCTATATGCCATAAGATTTTGTTCATATATCGCAATCACGCCACCTTTTTGAGCAATATCAAAACACATATATATATCTGCTGAAGGTCCAACATTTGACCTTAAATATATTGAATTTTTTTTCATAAATTCTGTTCTATAAATTATAGATGGGAATAAAACAAAACATCTTTCACTCAAATATGCATTAAATAGTTGTTCTCCTTTGTATTTTTGAATGCCTCCATTCCATTTATAACTAGATATTTTTTTATCATTTTTATCTATGCAATCACTTTTGCAGCTTATAGCTGAAATAGCATGATCATTTTCTAATATCTCTACTTCTTTTTCAACTAATGTTTCATACATAATATCATCATCGTGAAAAATCATAAAGTACTTTGCTGTTGCATGCTTTATTGCATAATTAATATTTTCAAGTCCTCCAATATTCTTTTCATGACGTATATATTTTATCCTCGAATCAAAAAAACTATTTATTACCTGTGTTGTATGGTCAGTTGAACAATTATCTAATATAATTAAATTAAATTCTTTATATGTCTGTTTCAAAATACTGGCAATACTTTCCCTTAAATAATTTTCCCTATTATATGTCACCAAAAAAATATCAATAACTGCCTTATCCATTCCTTTTTCCTTCTATAACATTACTATCATATTGACACTGTAATCCGTAACAATATATAAAACCTATCAAACAATACTGTTGTTGCATCAATAAATATGTATCCATGACTGATAATAACAAAAAGCACTGTAATGTTACAATCAAAATTAATCCTTTCGATTTAATTATTTTTTTATAATTTTTACATGCCCCAAATAAAAAAAACAAATACCATCCAAGTCCAATGATTCCTGTCCTTAACATTAATTCCAAAACAATATTATGAGTATGTTCCGTTCCATACAATACGTAGTTCACTATTTGATCATCTGATAAAACTCCCCATCCCAAAAAAGGTTTTTCTTTTATCAACTTTATTGCCATGTCCCAAATAATTGTTCGAGAGTTTAACGTAACACCCTTTATTCCTTTGTCAAAGACCATGCTCAAAAAACTTGCCAGATAAGTTGGTGCATTAAATACAATTACAGCAACCAAAAAAATTATTATTAAAATAATAGTCTTTTTGATATCAAAAAAAGCTAATATTTTTCTACATATTGATTTAAATACAAATGCACAAAAAAACAGCATAAATATTACTGATGCAGTAGCACTCTTGACCCAAACATAACAAAACAGCAATCCAATAATTAATGCATAATCCTTTACTAATATTAAATATTTATTTGCAGACATCATTTTTATTTCATCTATATAAATGACAATTCCTAACATCGGCAATACTGCAAAAGCCGAATAATTATCCCTGCCAAATAAATAAGTATACTCATTTACCGCACCAATATCAAATATTCCGTATCCTATTTGAGCCAAAACAACGCTGACAATATGCAAAAACAATTCTATTGAGAACAATATGTTAACTGCATCTAAAAAAATTTTTTTATCATGCCCCATCAACGCAAAATAAACAAAACACAACAAAAAAATATTAGTAATGGCATTATTTAAGACATCTGAAAAACTTGTTTTATATATAATGGTATTTATTATATATATACCTTCAAAAAGAACTAATGAACATATTCCTTTAAAATAATTATTTAATTTAAGTTTTAATTTAGAATTATTTATTATATACAAAAAAGAAAAAAATAATGTACAAATTTTTCCGCAT
>OBUS01000653.1_pt1 | contig 15867 bp, 12 predicted proteins | sample 1475921 | NCBI WGS metagenome assembly OBUS01 (sample SAMEA2579948, study PRJEB22360) | human gut metagenome | reverse complement strand
CTGCGTTTTATTTCAAGCTGTACACATTCCCATATCCGCTTTGAAATGATGGCATCGTGGTCATCCTCCACATAAAACATCTGGATTTCCCCTTTATTCTGTGTACGTTTCTTGGTGAGGAAATCCACCGTATAACTTTTCTGCAGCAAGGCATCACCCTTGTATTTTTCATTCTCCAACATACTCATTAAGGTTGTGGACTGCCACTTCGTACCGCCATCCCAGTTTTTCACACCTTCCCGTTCAAAAATCCGCTTGATGTAATCGGTTGTTTTTCCGTCCAGGAATTCCTGATACAGCCGAACAACAATCGGCTCCTGCGTCCTATTAATTACCAACTTCCCCGTCTCATCCGCATCGTAGCCAAGAAAACGCTTTGTACTCATTTTGTGTTTCCCTGTTTCAAATCTTCTGCGGATTCCCCATGTGCAGTTCTCTGAAATGGATCGGCTCTCGTCCTGTGCCAATGAGGAAAGAATGGTAAGCAGCACTTCACCCTTTGCATCGAGGGTATTGATATTTTCCTTTTCAAAAATAATCCCTATCCCCAATTCTTTCAACTCTCGCACATAGTTCAGGCAGTCCAGTGTATTTCTTGCGAATCGGGAAATGGACTTAGTAATGATCATGTCAATTTTTCCCGCCCTGCAATCAGCAATCATACGGTTGAATTCATCTCTCTTTTTGGTATTGGTTCCCGAAATACCTTCGTCCGCATAAGTCCCTGCATATTCATAGAGTGGATTCTCGCTGATGTAATTTGTGTAATAATTGACCTGATTCTCATAGCTTAATAACTGTTCTTCTTGGTCGGTTGACACTCGGCAGTACGCCGCCATCTTCAATTTCTGCACTGACTGTGCTGTTCCTGATTCCGCAGTCGAAATCCGCTTTGCTGGTATAACAGTAATGCTTCTTGCCATTTTTAACCACCTCCTCAATCACTGTCTGTTGGTCCATGACCATTTCCCCGGTTATTACTCACAATAACAGCCGGCCGAATCCCACACTGTTTATGTGTCATTTTGTCTTTTCCAAAATCCACAAAATAAACCTCGCCTCGTCTCACTGCCTCACCTCAAAATAAAACTTTCCGTCTGCCTGTCCCTCTCCTCATACAGCACATCCAATTCCTTTATGGCTTTCTTTCGGTATTTCGCCACCATTGTATGGTTTGCCATTCCCCAATATCCGCATCGAATTCCGCACTTGCTGCTTTCTCCCTTTCCTTTGCCAGTGTCCTCTTTACCTGTTCATCCGACACCGCAAAATCGCTCATAGCCTTAAAGGATGGAAGTTTTCCTGCATCCGTATCTTCGTCTGCCTTATCGTCCTGTTCCCCAAACTTATGGATACGGACAATGTCAAAGGCGTTCAGCAGCTTTCCGCAAGCCGGATCAGTGGCATGGTGGGAATACGCAAACTTCCCTTCATAAATCACCACACCTGCCTGTGAGTCTGCCGGAATATAATCAAATCGCTCCGGCATCATGCTTTCCTGATACACATCCGGCAGAAACAGACGGATTGCTTCTTCTATCGAATAAGTCCGGCAGAATGCACCTACGATTCCTTCCTTCGACAACGGATCAGCCTGTTTCTTCATCTCCCTGCTGACAACTGCCTTTTGTCTGCTGCTGACAGGCCATGAAGAAGAATCTCTCCAATCTGCATATCGTTCCAACACGGAATCCGGATTCAAAAACGCTCCCGGAATATCACAGAAAAAAAACTCTCCATCTGCAGAGGTGGAAGGCCAATACATGAGGCGGCTTGGTTCGTAGGTTGTATCATCAAACAACTCCATACCGATATCCTCTGCCACTTTTCTTGCTACTGCTGCATATTCATCCGGCGATACCGTTCTTGACAATGGGATGATTAAACGAAGCCTTGGTTTCTCCGGTGTGTGCTTATGGGTAGAGTAGATCAGGCATCTGAAATCAAAGAACATTTCTATCTGCTCTGCGATATCCTCTGTGGCATAGTCCATATCCAAAGTCAGACCAGAACGGAATAATACATTTGCTTTCTTTCTCCTACCGCCCTTCAGCTTTCCAAGCACAAAGCCACCCACATCCTTGATGGAATCCTGCTTTGCCTTGCTCAGTTTCCGATACTGTTCCATCGTTTCACTGGTACGGACAGTATGAGAGAGACGCTCCAAAAACACACTAAACTCCATCTCCTGTCCATTCCACTTCTTTTCCATTCGGGAATTTCCTGTTGAAATATACAGTTTCATCCTGCAATCCCTCCTAATCCTTTTTATAAAATTGGCACTCGTAGCCATCAGCACGAAGCGGAAGCCCGTGTACCCAGGAAGGCTGCTCTGCCATAATCCTGCATACCTCTTCCACGGATGATTCACCTTCCGGCACTTCCAGTACCGCTTCATCGTGTACATGAAATACAATGGAGAACCCTGCTTCCTTCAATCGCATCATGGCTTCTGCCAGAATATCCCGGCTGGTACCCTGCACGATATTCTCCACCAGCTTCGGCCCGTAAGTATCCATCCTTTCCCATTTCTTGTTTTCTCCCACACCCTCATAGGTCAGTCCGTCCCTGCCATATTTGTTTACACCCATTCTCGGTTTTACATAGGCAAGTTTCCTGCCGGATGGGAGCATGGCAAACAAAATACCGGAAGCCTCATATATTTTTCCGTGTGTAGCAAATACATCCAGTCTCCACTGTTCCCCCGATAACCATGCCAGCAAGTGTCAATTCTTCAATATCATTCCGAATTGTACGGATTGTAACATTGAATTCCTGTGCCAGATTTTCCATCGTTTCCTGACGGCGCACACACAGAATTTCCAATATCTTCTGCCTACGTTCATTCGCTTTCAACACTTGCCCACCTCCTTTCCTCTGCTTTGTGGCATCATCATAAGAGTTAAATAGGAAGGTTCATTTCCTATTTAAAAAACTTTTTTGAGATTTTTTCAGCAGCAGAGAGGAAGCCTGTCCATCATCCTTTAAGCGAAAAACACCCGACAAGGCGCAATCCAGCTATTGCATCTTGTCGGGTGTTCCATTCAATCCATGTTTATATGTACTGTTTTCCTATTTTACGAGTTCCGTAAGCCACGGAGCCATTGGCCTTGCAACTACTCTCGCATTCAAATATGCCATCTCCAACGTCAGACAGGTATTACCCAAATAGTACCCATCCATAACCGTCAGTGTCATGGCAAGGTCAGGTTTCTGCATATTCGTCAGATAAACCGGAAGGAGATACTGCACTCTTCCCTGATATCCCTGTGGGACCACAAGCCCCGGTTCTATTACAGACTTCCTTCTCCCAAGTTCTACTGCTGTTTCAAACAATAGCGGCAGATTCTTCACCTTCCGAATTTTAGCCGAAATACGCTCCAGGTTCTCTTCATCTCCCAATATGTGATTTACGTTTACTCTTATAGGCCACTCCGGATTAAAGTTAATGCCACTCTGCGCCATATGATAGACGGGCTTTTGTGGTAATGGCTCGATGTATCTTAACTTTGGAGACAGTTCATCACAAAAACCTCTAAAATACCAATCTCTTAAAGAATCCGAAAAATTGTTTCTTTCAAAATAACCATAAATCCCCTTGTACTGAGGTGTGTATAATCCAGTATGGAAGCAGACGCATTCGTTTTCCAAATGAAAAATACTGTCTGCCTTTCTTGGATCACTTTCTGAATTAAAGTCAATAACCTGCTTGCGAAAAATTGTATGTATGTAACGTTCTAAAATGAGTGTCTCTGTATTTTTGGTTTCCCGGCTCGGCTTTCGGAATCTCCATGATTCCGGCAAAGCCAATCTCTCCAATTCTGCTAAATGTCCGTACCAATCCGGTACATATGCAAATTCAAATAAATCTGGTGCTATCATCTGTTTCCTCTTTTCCTGTGTTTTTCTGTACTCATATCTGTTTTCTGTCTTTATTTCCATGTCTTTCATCATAAACCTCCTTTAGTTTTTTCTTGAAATATAAAATAGGTGTATCGCAATTCTTTTGTTCTGTGAATTGCGATACACCTATCATTGCGTTTTTATCCATGGGCAAATTTCAGTAACTTCAACAAACATCGCATTCTATGTTGTTTCCCTGCTTCCATGTGATTTCTCCTTTATAGTGTAATTTATTTCATATCATACCTGTAATCTATTGTAGTTCATAATATTTATCCTGTAGTGTAAACTAGCACTGAGGTGAATTGTAATGCATGACTATGTAAAAAATCTTGCAAAGGTAGTTCGGGCTGCCAGAGAAGAAGCCCATCTATCTCAAGCAGCATTAGCTGAACAAATAGGTTGTGATGAACGTACAATATTGAATATCGAAAACGACCGTGGTAATCCCAAGTTCGAAGTATTGTGCCAGATCATCGCTTATTTACACATTCCTGCAGATCAGATTTTCCACCCTGACACTGCTACGGACGGGTTGAAAAAGCAAAAACTGCTATTGATGCTACAGGAATGTGATGAGCAAGAGGCAGTCGAGATTCTTCCAGCAATTGAATACCTCTTAGCACTCATACATAAAAGAGGTAATTCAAACGAGTAAAGGAACCAGCTAATCCATTGTGATTCTGGTTCTTTTCTTTTTGTTGCCTTTTCTAAATCTTACTCTTGTAATATTAAATTATTACACAAGTAAGATTTCAAGTCAATATCTATTTTATGAAATTGACAATCATACCAATAACGTCTATAATATATTTATTACATCCGTAAGATTTAAGGAGGGATTTGAAATGAGCGATTTACCACAGATTTCTGAAGCTGAATTTGAAGTTATGAAAATCGTATGGAAACATGCGCCGATCAGTACCAATGAAATAACAGATAAACTATTACAGACCACAAGCTGGAGTCCGAAAACGATACAGACTTTAATCAAACGCCTTGTGACCAAAGGTGTTCTGACTTATGAAAAACAGAGCCGAGTGTTCGTTTATACCCCAGTCGTGAAAGAAAGCGAATACATCGGCCAGGAAAGCAATTCTTTTCTGGAACGTTATTATGACGGTGATATCACTGCGATGCTGTCTGCATATATAGAAAATGACAGACTGTCTGAAACAGAAATAGATACTCTCCGCTCCCTTCTTTCCAAGAGGCACCAAAAAGGAGGCAATTAACGTGGCTAATTTTATGATACGCTTTTTAATATGCAATGTGTTTATCAGCGGTATCATCGGAATTCTTTTGATAGCCAAGCAGATATTCAAAAACAGCCTGTCCAGCCGGATGCAGTATAATCTGTGGTTTCTGCTTCTTGGGTTGCTGGCAGTTCCCTTTATACCGTTCCGTCTAATCGGATTTCCGCAAATCTTCTCGTGGCTCGGTAGCTTAAGATGCTCTCCTGCTTCCGGCACCGCAACCGCTATGGGAGAAGCTGTGGGAATTAATCCGACCGGAAATACAGACTGGATGAATGATTTCTCACTTTCTGTAAATAGTGAAACACCATCCATTGCCGGATACATATTATTAGGAATATGGATTGTAGGCATTTTTGCAATGATTATATTGGTAATCAAATCCTCTCTCCGTCTACGCACTTTGGAGAAATCTGCACTTCCCCTTCAGAACCCGGAAGTCCGCAGACTATATCATCGATGTATGGAGGAAATGGGAATTCACAGAAGTATTCCCGTTTACAGTACCGCATTTTTAAAATCCCCGATTATTGTGGGACTTTTGAAACCGTGTATTTATCTGCCGATTCATCTGATCTCTGATTACAACGAATCCGATATGCGGTACATGCTGTTGCACGAACTGCAGCACTATAATCACAAAGATGCTGTTGCCAGTTATCTGATGAACCTTGCCGGAGTAATATATTGGTTCAATCCTCTTGTCTGGTACGCACTGAAAGAAATGCGTAATGACAGAGAGGTTGCCTGTGACACCTCTGTTTTAAAGATGCTTGAAGAGGATGCTTACGAGGATTATGGCAATACACTGATCAACTTTGCTGAAAAGGTTTCTCTTACTCCTTTTCCGTTTGCTGCCGGCCTTGGTGGAAACATGAAGCAGATGAAGAGGAGAATTATCAACATTGCCTCTTATGAGAAGCCAACATTTATAAAAAGAGTAAAAGGCATGACTGCATTCATACTGACTGCTGTTCTTCTCATGGGATTCGCACCTTTTATTTCTACATACGCAGCAGATGGAAGCCACTATCAATGGGATTCTTCATCAGAAAATATATCCTATGTAGACCTTTCTACATACTTTGGCAAATATGAAGGCAGTTTTGTTTTATATGATTTGGAAAATGATGCATGGAGTATACACGACATGGAGCATGCTACCCTGCGAGTTGCACCAAACTCCACCTACAAAATATATGATGCCTTGTTCGGATTGGAAGAGGGCATCATTACACCAGATGACTCCTTGATAGCATGGAGTGGAGAAACCTATCCATTTGAAGCATGGAATGCAAATCAGACCTTACAGTCTGCAATGAACTCCTCTGTTAACTGGTATTTCCAATCCGTGGATGAACAGCTTGGAGCCTCTAACATTTACAGCTATATTCAAGAAATTGGGTATGGAAATGAAAATATGAGTGGAGATTTCTCCACCTATTGGATGGAATCATCCTTGGAGATTTCGCCAGTAGAACAGGTCGAACTTTTAACCAGGCTGCAGAATAACAGCTTCGGCTTTGCCCCTGAAAACATCAATGCGGTAAAAGATGCCATCTGCCTTTCCGCTTCCGATGCCGGAACATTCTACGGAAAGACCGGAACCGGCCGTGTGGATGGTCAGGATGTGAATGGATGGTTTGTGGGCTTACTTGAAACTGCAGATAATACATACTTTTTTGCTACCAACATCGGAGCCGATAGCGGTGCTACCGGAAGCAACGCAACTGAAATAACCATGTCTATCTTGTCTGACATGAATATCTGGAAATAAAGAATCGGGTAAAGGTCAATCTCTGACTTTTACCCGATTTTTCTTAATTCGCTATCTGAACAAGCCCTTTGTATTCCCATGTCGCTCCATAATCAGTTGACTGAAATACAATCCCATCTTTCTCCGCTGCATCTGTGGTAACCGTTATCGTCAATGTGTCGTCCTCTTTTTCAGGCATATTCAGGTAATCAAAATCCTCCACCGTAAATCCGCAATCGATAGCGATTTGTGGTAATTCTGAAACAAGATCCATTGGAAGTTTCATTTCTTCAAAGGTCCTTCCGCCATCGCGAGTGACATATAAGCGGGAATAGGACTGGGATGCGCCTGTAATTCCTGCAACCCCAAAGTTCTCATCATAAAATATTAAACCTTCTGCAACTCCCAATTGTCCACTGAACGGATCATCATTTATGCATTCCCAAGTATAACCACCATCCATTGTCTTTTCCATTACATAAAATCTGCTTCCGGCAGCTGCATCCGTTATCACCAAACGCCATCCATTATTTTCATCTAAAAAGAAATACATAGTTCCATCACTTTGATCCACAGTCCAACTTTCTGTATCTTTAGCATCCTCCACCTGCTGCATCGTATTCTCCTGCTTCAATTCTTGTTGACTGACGTACTCAGGCTCCATAATATATCGAACAGGTGTGACACTATTTAAATCAGGAATATGCAAAGATACCTCAAACCCAACGATTTCTCCACCGCTTCTAAGCTGAGTAAAATTGCCGGTTCCTGTTTCAGTTCCATCACCATCTGCATCTCCCGAAATATATTGTAAGCCTTCCTCTGAACTAAAAGATCTTCGCCCCATATAGAGTATTTCATAAATCTGCTGCTCTTCAAATGTTTCAGCCCACGCCTCTACCTGACTCGTCCAGTCTGAATTGTTCAAAATTTCAATCATTGGAGACAAACGCATATCGTCACTATATTCTCCATTCACATTACCATCTATCCAAACAGTCATATCATTACTGCTGTCTGCGTCATAAGCAATAAGATACGTTTTTTTCTCTCCAGCCTCATTTTTTCCATATATGAATGCATAAATCCTTTGAATCGTTCCGTTTTCATCAAATGACACCTGATATTTATTTGCAATATAGAGTTCTTCCGGCAGTTGCAATGCTTCATCCAAATCCATCAGAATCCCTTCTACACCATCCTCAAAAAGATTATTATGCTCCAGTTCTACTTCTTTTTTACGCATCCACTCATCAAGTTTCCAAGACAGTGCCCCGTGATACGGAACTGCAGAATAAACGATACGTCCACCAAAGAATAAAGTTGCTGCTATAAGGAGTATCATTTCCGTATAGAAAAGTTTCTTATTTCCATTATCTCCTGAATTAACTTCTTGATTATGCCTTTTCGAAATCAGCCAGAGAACCACTGTGCCAACCAATCCTATTATACCTAACGCCAACATCGGTATATGCCTTCTCAAGCCACCATATTGACATAGATGCCAGAATTGATACAACATAAATATATATAGTATTAAACTTACTTTTCCCGTGATTTTATAAATATATTTCATGTAAGTCTCCTTTCTTCATATCTGTAAAAATACCATAAAACACCAGTATTATCAAATCATTCTTTAATACGGTATTGGTAATCTGGTATATGCATAATTCCGTCATTTAGGATTTCATTCCCCAAATACTGAAAACTGCCATCCTCTGCAAACCTTACCGTAAGTTCATGGGTTATGACTGCATCATCGCAAATGACCATGTCACAAACCGCCTCAACTGTTAATGTGACTGTTCCATCTTGATTTTCTTTGATGTCGACAACCTCCGGCAGAGAAGTTCCAAAGAAGGTAGGCGCATAATTGAAGCACCCAAGTCTCGCCCAAAGATAGGTCTGGTTTTCCTCATCAAATACTGCGTACTCTCGTATCTGCTCCGCTGTTATGGGAAGATACTCCATAATCAGACTTTCGAACTCTTCTTTAGGAATGCCATTTGGATAATCTTCAGAATTGAACTTTTCTCCATATTTCATTCCATACAGATATTCAAACATTCCGTTATAATCCAACTCACTCATATTTTCTACATTCCAGTTGGAACACAAAAGGTTCTGTCCCTGATATCCAAGCCCCCGAACACAACGTTCAGACATTTCACACTGTTCCTCTGTCATAGGTTTTATTCTGATCAGGCAGCTTCCATCCATAATTTCACTAACCTCTGGCGGCTCTGGCACACACAGCTCATAGCAGAACCATCCTTTTTCCGTGTATTTCCATTCTTTGAGTCTCGTATAAGAAATGTACGAAATTCCCGGCTTGTTGTCAGCATTCCAGATTCCTCTTGTACTCACAACATACATATCCGTTCCATCAAAAATGAATTTCATTCTGCCCAGTCCACCATCATTGTGGATTTCATAAATCACCACAGAGCCTCTTTTCCCTTCCATACATTCTTTCAGAAAACTGTCAACACTTTCATAATTCTCCATGTTAGAATACGTTACCATCGTAGCAATTGGATATCCTGCGTCCTTTACCTTCTTCTGAATTTCAAGAACCGTTTGATCATCCAAAACAACATTAGATGCTATCCCTTTATCTGCTGTTTCATAAATGTCAAGATAAAGTTCCATCAGCTTTTTACAGTCAGTCTCAGCTTCTTCCCTTTCCTGTTCATCTACCGGAAGATCGTAGCCCTTTTCCCATTGTACTGCAGCCTCTTCCTCAGTATTTTTTGTTTCCTCCGTGGAAGATACTTCTTCCGTATCTTCCACAAGAGATTCTCCCGCAACACTATCTTCTTTTCCACAGGCACACACGCCCCCCCCAATCAGAAATACCATGATCAGTAGAATGCTCTTTTTCCTTAATACCATAAAATCATCCTTTCGTTCTTGCTATTGGCGGCAGTTCCAATTCAATTTGTTCTATAGAATTGGAAAGATACCTGAAAGTTCCGTCTTCAAATGGCTGGACCACAACCGTATTCCGAAAAGCGAGATCAGAATTATAATCCGGCCATACTCCATCCACGATAAGTGTAATCGTTCCATCCGCATTTTTTATATAGTCAACTACTTCTCCAAAAGGTGGGTATGGGCTGGCATAAATCATCTCATATTCATAGCTGTCACTCCCTTCATCATACCCACAATACTCTCTTAACTGTTCTATCGATACTGGAAAATAGGTGGTCATTATCCTTTCATATTCCTCTGCCGGAATCTTCCAATCCTCAGTTTTCAGATTTTCACCCGTGGAAATTCGGTAAATATCTTCATACATGCAAGGCATCAAAATATCCTTTACATTGCTACTGTTCCAGTTTGTGACAAGCACATTGTAATTCACATAACTTAGTCCTGATATGTATTTCTCCGTCAGTTCCTGGCAGTCTTCCGGAAGCGGTTCTATTCTCCAATACTGTCTCAAACTTGCATGTGCAATCACATATTCATATGCGTAGATAAAATACCCTTTTTCCGTAAGTTTGATTTCAGCCACATTACTTACCGAAGTTCCCTGTATTTCAGGCACTCCACCTTCCTTCCAACGAACACCTATATAATAAGTCTGCAACTCACCTTTCCGGTAAATAAAAGTAACTGCTCCAATCAGTCCATCTCAATGTACTTCGAATACCGTAACCATTGAGTCCCGTCCATCCAAGTAATCTGCATAAAATGTTTCGACTGCTTCATGGTTTTGCATGGCAGTATCTTCTTCAACACTTACCAGACCGCTTCTGCCCAATTGCTCCACCACAGTTTTCCTCTGCTCGTTGGTAAATTCGCTAATGCCGGAAGAATAACTTGGTGCATCTGCAATTACAATATCCTTATAGATTTCTGCTACCGAATCTGCCGCTGACAAAACCATACTCTGCAATTGTTCCTTTTCCTCATCTGAGATAAGACAATCACTGGCTTGCGGAATAAACCAATATGCTGACTCTGTGGAAGTTTCCGCATTCTCGGCTTCTTCTGTTTCTGCTTCGCTATTTTCGATTTCTACAGGTGGCTCCCATACTTCTTCTGCCACCTTTTGTTCTTCTTCATGCATTTTCCCCCAACAGATTACCCCAACTATCACGAAAATCAACAGCAGTAAAATTAGAAGTCCACATTTTCTAAGCAGCCATTTCACATCCTCCATTATTCTCCTCCGTACAATTCTTCCCATTCTTCTAACGTCAACCGTGGCGTATGCCAAGTTTCTCTGTAGTTGTCTTCGGATGGTATAATTCGATTAGATACATATTGTACCCGTCCATTCTCTAAAGGGCGAACCACAACCTCGTGAGCATATACCTTGGAATCCCCCGCATAAGGGAATACTACATTGGCTGTAAGTGTAATTGTCCCATCATTGTTTTCTGTAAAACCTACTACCTCTGAATATGGATATTCGGGGTACTCTACTTCTTCAAAGCCTCTCGGCTTATATTCATAAGTCAAATTCTCCGAATCATAGATGGTTTTTGATTGTAGCGTTTCACTATCAATGTTGAAATATTTCATAATAACACTTTCAAATTCTTCTTTTGGAATCTGATAAACTGCACTGACTGATAAGTTGTCATCAGCAACATAGGGAGCATATTGACCATTCACTTTTGGATAAAAAATGTCATACATATCATAGAAATTCAAATCCCCGAAATCCTCCTCACTCCAATCCACAATGAACATATTATTCCGTTCAAAGCTGATTGGGTTGAGATATTTCCGACTCAACTCCCTATATGTTTCATCCAATGGCTGTACCCGTAATGCGGTATGTTCCTCTGCTCCACTCAATGTAAGAACATATAATTCTTCTGAAAACCAAACACCGGAAAACATCAGGTAACCTTCTTCTGTATAATTCCAATACTCCGCTTGATAGTTTCCTATAACCTCTCTTTTCATATTTCCATTTTCATACTTGTAATAGCTTCTGACCACATCCACATTTCCGCCTTTTGTGTGCAAATCGTATTTTACAAATCCGCCCAAATAACTGATTTCAAGAATCGTTATTTCTGCTTCCTCCTGTGCATCCACCTTTTCGCAGAATTCCACTACCTTCTCTGGTTCCGTCATGTTAATTTGATTTCTGCTGTCAACTGCCGAATAACCATTTTCTCCAAGACGATTTACAATACTACGGATTGTTTCCAAATCCGCTAATTTATTTTCTTCTTCTGCTTTCTCATAAAGATCAATGCAGACGCTTATAATTTCATCTGCATCCTCCTCTGATTCTTCCTGAATAGCCTGAACATCTATTACCGTTTCCGAAACTGTATTTTCTTCCGGGGGTGCATCACTGCACCCCGAAATACTAAGTATTAATACAAAGCTAATTGCTGCCAAACCACTCTTCCAGAACCAGGTTGTCTTTCTTAACAACATATCCGCTTCCTCCTCTTCCTTTCACATCTTCTACCATGCTAATAATCAATATAGGACGTTCTACCGTATCTTCTGCTGTAAAAATTGCAAACCATCCTAATTCCGTACCCGAAGTATCATCCTTCGATGCCTTGATTCCTGCCGTATCTGTTTTTCCTGCTAAAAGAATGTCATCCCGATGGGCTGCATATCCAGTTCCATTAGAATCATTCACAACCTTTTTTGTTCCTTCCAATACACGGCTTGCTATCTCATTAGAAAAGGCTCCCGGAATCCAATACTCAGCTACTGCGTCTTTCTGATATACTAAATACGGCTTTATAACATTTCCCTCGTTACAGAAAGCAGAATAGATACATGCCATATGTAATGGATTCACCAAAACCTGCCCTTGACCGTAACCGCTGTCTGCTAACTGTGTTTCTGTTTCAATTCCCTCTGAATTAGAATACTGCGACTCTGCCATCTTAATCTCAAATGGCAGTTCCTCATTAAAACCAAGTCCAGTCAAAGAACTCTCCATCTCTTCTGAGCCAATCTTTAATGCTGCCTTTGCGAAATAAATATTGTCGGAATATATTAGGGCATTCTCTAAAATGACTGGTTCATATGCATGGAGTGTTGTTACATGATAGGAACCCCACGATGCATCCTTTTGCCAACTTAAGCCTACGTTGCCGTAATCTTCCATTGGATCGATTGCTCCTGATTCCAAGCCGACCGCTGCGGTAATTGGCTTGAATGTAGACCCCGGACACCACACTTGCCGGAAGCGATTATACATTGGCTTATTCTCATCCTCGTTAAGTACAGTCCACTGCTCACTCGACAATCCCATAATAAAATCGTTATTGTCATAGGCCGGTGTGCTGACCAAAGCCAATACTTCTCCGGTATAAGGATTCATGGCTACCGAGCAGCTTTTATCTTCCTTAAACTGCTCATGCAAGGAAACCTGTAAATCAGTATCTATCGTAAGCTGGATGTCCTGCCCATGCTGTACCAGGATACAAGCAAGTTCCTCCTTCTCTTTGCCTTCCGAGTTTACAATGTAAATCCTGCAACCGTTCTGGCCTTTCAGTTCACTCTCGAACAAGCTCTCCATTCCGCTTCTGCCGATTACACTATTGGCTGTATAGCCTTCTCCTGCATGCTCCTCTAAATCTTCCGCAGTAACACTTTGAACATATCCGACCAAATGTGCCGCTGCTTCTCCTAATGGGTATTCACGCACTTCAACATCAGATATCATCACTCCGGGAATCTCCAGCAACTTTTCATGCCTTTCTTTCTCCTTTAGGACTTCTTCATCTGGACTGATAGACATTAACTCAATTTCTTCCACTCTTGGAATTGTTTTAATGGGAACAAAAGAATCATCCTTTACCCACTTTGCAGACAGTTTCTTTTCTATCGCTTCCGGTGTGATTTCCACTAGTTCTGCAATCTGTGCGATTGCTTCCTCTCTGTTTTCCAGCTTGCCCGGAACGATTCCAACCGAAGATGCTGTACCTTTTCCTGCAAGGACACGTCCGTTCCTATCCAGAATTTCTCCTCGTTCTGCCTGTGTAGTGGAAACTCTTACTTTATCTGTAGATGCCAGATTCGGAAAAATCAGGGAATCATCCCAAACTAACTGATATCCTTCTTCGTCCTTTAGGAAAAGTGCTTTATTCTCAAAGCTGATAGTTCCTGCAACTGTATCGAAAGAAGTCTGGTAGGTTACCGTCATTTGCTCCTCGTCATATGCAATAATCTGGACAGCTATATTCTGGACTTCTATACCTTCATAAATAGCTGAATTTCGAGTTACAAAATCCTCCTGACTGACATTTCCCGATGCCTCAATATGTAGCATTGCATACATTTCTTCATACTCCTGTTTTGGAATATGATCCATGTACTCCACCAGAAGTTCTTCCGGTGTCTTCCAGGCATTTTCCTTTGTTGCCAACATTCCTGCCACACATACTGCAGAAATTACCGCAGCTATTCCTATAACAGCAATCGCAATCCATAGGAGCCTGCTTCTTGTTTTCTTTCGCTTGTTTCTGCTTTTTCCTTTCTTCATATTGACCTCCATTCATTTTGCTTTACTGATATGGTCATATTCTATTTTCAATGTACGCTATATCTTCAAAATATTACACTCGTAAGATTTTGAAGTAAAAAAATTTCTCTTTGCTGGGTATATCGTACTATGCATTCCTCCTTCCTTTTATTACATGCGTAAGATTTCGCAACAAAAAAATTTCGTCCGCAATCCTACTGCACTTGTGTAAATATTACATCAGTAAGATTTATAAGTCAAGTTATCTTTATATAAAAAGGCTTCTGCCAGGAAGTATCATACATTTTCACAAAAGTGATACCTTTTAGCAAAAGCCTATTATTCAGCAGAGTCTCAAAACACCCCACTGCTGCGATATTCAAATGGTTCATTCATAAGGCTACAAAACACATATCCATTTTCGTTCCTTAATATCCCACAAACCGCAGAAAATCAAGGTTTCTTTGAAAGCAGACATACGGTTTCAATATTCCCCTGAACTTTGATTTTATACTGCATAGCAAAAGTATACAATATATTTTCAAAGTGGGGGATAAGATTTACCCCCGTAAAATAACTACCCCTTCTAATCAATAGTTGCTATTATTCGATTTTTTAATCTTTCCGGAATTTCTTCCTCTGTTTCCCAAATGATTGTATTCTTTTGTGCTATGTCAAAATGTAGCCGCACATCCTTTTTACATAATTGGATCACTGGCTTTCCTAAGCCCATCGCATATCCTTCTTCAAAGTACGCTCCATTATTTTGATGCGACAAATCTACCACAACAAATTTACTATCTCTTATGTATTTTAATAACTCTGGAGTTATAAAATCATTATGTTCTACTTCATCAATAAAAATTGCTACATAGCCAGCTGACATTATACCTTGGCGTATCATTTCTCTGAGTTTTTTTGTATCATCTCCAAATTTCATGGCAACTAAAACATTTTTACCATTTGCAGTATTCTTCTGAATAGCATCTACTCTGGCATAACCTTCTGGTGATAATGTGATAGGTCGATCATTTTCACCACCATTCCATGACTGTGGTGATAAGATGTAATTCCTATCAACTAAAAACTTTATCATATAATTCATCTGTGCCTGTATTGCATCATCAGTTCTCTTTTTATGATTACCATCTTTATAATCGTATCTATCAACAAAAAGGCAACTGATCATTTCCTCTTTTGGTAGTTTAACATATTCACCCATGTGCCTAATACGAGAATTCAAGTGAAGTAAAATATTATCCACTTTTTCAGCAAAGGTTTTTGGATACCAGTTTTCTACGTTTTCATTTTCCAATCTGACTGGATGCCCGTGTGTAACATCTCCATGTTCAAAATTTTTCTTGTACTCATCACAGCGCTCTTTACTCATGGTAGTAAAATATCTGTATTCTTTCATGCTTTCCTTAAATCCATTGTACAGTAGGTATGAACTCAAGTGATTCAAATTGAACTCTGTTAATTCT
>OBUS01000641.1_pt1 | contig 16156 bp, 10 predicted proteins | sample 1475921 | NCBI WGS metagenome assembly OBUS01 (sample SAMEA2579948, study PRJEB22360) | human gut metagenome | reverse complement strand
AGATTCGTTATAAGGTTTTACGCTATATTTACGCATAATGTCACGGATTTTAACAATTGCTGCATCAATTTCTGGGTCTTGAATATAGAAATGTTCCATCGGAATTAAATCATGGCTATTTTTCCGGAAAAAACCTGTTTGTAGTTGGTTGTCAATTTTACGCACGGGAATTTGTGCTTTGTTCCGGTAATGCCACGGATCGTTCATCCCAATTATTGGTAAAACAGGGACTTCTGGCAATTTAGCGACACGTTGCATAACATTTTCGACTTGTTGCGTTTTAAATGATAGTTGGGCGCCGTACGCTAAATGTTGCAACGGACTAATCCCGACTTTTGTAAAGTTTTCATCTTTCACGGGCACACGCTGTTCACTGCTTTTTAGGACAGTCAATACTTTCCCATAACCAAAACTTTTGCCTGTTTTTAAGACTTTGATTTCAAGTTTTTCACCTGGTAAGGCATTTTCAATAAACAATGGATAATGGTCCACTTTTGCCACGCCTAAACCTTCATGCGTCAAGTCAATGATTTCTACTTCAATGACGTCATTTTTCTTTACTGGATAATTTTTCATAAGTCGCTCCTTCTTTTTATACACTTCACTCATTCTAATGAAAATACCTAAGAAAAGCAACAACGAATTTTCATGGCGATTTAGCAATTCCGTTTGAGCTTTTTGGGTAAATAAAAGAATGAGACCCTTTCCCTTAGTCAAAAAATAGCCAATGAAAGATCTTATCAACTAAATCTTTCATTAGCTATTCACGGACTACCTAGTGCTTTTCTTTTTCGGCAATCTTTCCATCGCCATCAATATCTTCGTCTGTTAGTCGTTCAACTTCTTTGACAAATTCTTTGCTGGCTTCGTTATATGCTTCTTCCTCTTCGTCTTCTGATTCTACGACAATCTCATCGCTACCAGTTAAGACAGAACCCATAATTGCATTGGACGGCAGTGCATCACCATTTGCAAAAATTTCAATGTGTTGATGCATATTTTTAAAGGTCATTGGAGCATCGCCTCCATATTCACCATCTAAATTAATCATCATTTTATTGTTCTTTTCTAACGTTTCTGCATGTAAATAGCTGGTCTTTGTATAGATTAGTCGATGATCTTCAACATGCTTTCCACCATTTAACATTAACGCAACTAAATGAAGAATCTCAAAAATATTGGCTGTTTTTACAATAATTAATGAAAACTTACCATCATCTAATTTAGCATCTGGTACGATTTGCTCGAAGCCACCCACCGAGTTAGTCAGCCCTAGGAAAAACATTGAGGCGTTGCCTTCGTATACACCTTCATCATACGTCATGCGCATTTTAATCGGCTTCACTCGCGGCAACATTTCGGCTCCTTTAGCTAAGTACGCTAAGTAACCAAAAATACTTTTCAACTCTGATGGAACTTCATAAGTCAGTTCCGTTAAATGACCACCCGCCGCAATATTGATAAAGTAATTTTTGCCGGCTTGGCCAATATCCATTTTGACAGTTTGATTTTTTTTAATCACTTCTGCTGCCTTAACGATATTATCACGAGGAATCTTCAATGCCCGTGCATAGTCATTCGTCGTTCCAGCAGGAATAATAGCCATTTTAGGGCGCCGCTTCAACGGAGCAATCCCATTCACGACTTCATTAATGGTCCCATCTCCACCTGCTGCTACTAGTAAATCAAATCCTGCACGCGCAGCACGATGTGCTTCATTGCGTGCTGAATTTTCTTCTGGTGTGGTCGCAAATGCACTGGCTTCATAACCACATTCTTCTAAAATAGATAAAATATCGGCTAAGTTCTTTTTGATTAACTCTTTTCCTGACGTTGGATTATAAATCACTCTAGCTTTTTTCATGGTTTGCCTGCTACTTTCTTATCGTTTTGAAAGCTCTTCTTGCAATAACTTGTTAACCACACCTGGGTTTGCTTGTCCACGAGTTGCTTTCATAATTTGTCCAACAAGGAAACCAACTGCACGGTCTTTTCCGTTTTTAAAGTCATCAATTGATTGTTGGTTGTTGTCTAAAACTTCGTTAATCATTGGTAATAATTGCGCTGGATCAGATAATTGAACCAAACCTTTTGCTTCGACAACTTCTTTAGCGTCTCCACCGTTTTCAATTAACTCTTTGAACACTTTCTTCGCAATTTTCGAGCTGATTGTGCCATCGTTAATCAAAGTAATCATACCCGCTAGATTTTCTGGTGTTAGTTTAGTATCGGCTAATTCAACTTTTTCACTGTTTAAGTAAGCAGAAACTTCGCCCATTAACCAGTTTGATGCTTGTTTCGCATCTGCACCGTTTGCTAAAGTTGCTTCAAAGAAATCTGACATTTCTTTCGTTAAAGTTAAGACCATTGCGTCGTATTCAGGTAACCCTAATTCACTGATATAACGGGCACGACGTGAGGCTGGCATTTCTGGCAAACTAGCGCGAACTTTTTCAATCCATTCATCATCAATTGAAAAACGAGGAACATCTGGCTCTGGGAAGTAACGGTAGTCACTTGAGCCTTCTTTAACACGCATAAGCAACGTTGTACTAGTTGCTTCATCAAAGCGGCGTGTTTCTTGTTGAATTTCGCCACCAGATAATAGGACTTTGGCTTGGCGTTTTTCTTCATAAGCTAAACCTTTTTTTACAAAGTTCATAGAGTTCAAGTTCTTTAATTCCGCTTTAGTACCAAATTCTTCTTGACCATACGGACGTAAAGAAATATTGGCATCACAACGCATAGAACCTTCTTCCATTTTCACATCAGAAACTTCTGTAAATTGGATAATTGAACGCAACGCTTCTAAATAAGCATACGCTTCTTCTGGTGAGCGCATGTCTGCTTCAGAAACGATTTCAATTAAAGGCGTACCTTGACGATTCAAGTCTACATAAGAATAGCCATCTGTGCCGTGAATATTTTTCCCAGCATCTTCTTCTAAATGCACCCGTTCAATGCGAATTTTTTTCTTTTTGCCTTCGACTTCAATTTCAATCCAACCATCATGTCCGATTGGTTGATCAAATTGAGAAATTTGGTATGCTTTCGGGTTATCTGGGTAAAAATAGTTTTTACGGTCAAAATGTGTTTCTTTTGAAATTTCACAGTTCAAGGCAAGTGCTGCTTTCATACCAAATTCTAAGGCACCTTTATTCATGACAGGCAAAACACCTGGGTAACTCCAGTCAACCACATTTGTGTTGCTATTTGGTTCTGCTCCGAAATGCGCTGGCGCAGAGGAGAAAATTTTAGAGTTGGTTTTCAATTCTACGTGGACTTCTAATCCAATGACAGTTTCAAAGTTCATTAATCGTTCCCCCCTAAAATGACTGGTTTTTTCGTATGGAAATCTGTCGCTTGTTCAAAAGCATAGGCTGCTTTATACATTGTATGTTCGTCAAAATGTTTTCCAATAATTTGTAAACCAACTGGCAAGCCTTCTGAGAAGCCTGCTGGAATGGACATGCCTGGTAGTCCTGCTAAGTTGACAGGAATGGTTAAAATATCATTCATATACATTGTGATTGGATCATTGATGTTTTCCCCTAGACCAAAGGCAACTGTTGGTGTGGATGGGCCAATGATTAAGTCATAATCCGCAAAGACATTCTCAAAATCTTGTTTGATTAGTGTACGGACTTGACCAGCCTTTTTAAAGTGCGCATCATAATAACCAGCACTTAAAGAGAAGGTTCCTAACATAATCCGACGTTTAACTTCTGTTCCGAAACCTTCAGAACGTGAATTAACATAGACATCTTCTAAGTTTTGTACATTGTCTGAACGGTACCCGTAACGAATGCCATCAAAGCGTTGTAAGTTTGAACTTGCTTCTGAAGAGGCAATAATATAATAAACCGCTACGCCGTACTTAGAATGTGGCAAACTAACTTCTTCCACCGTTGCTCCTAAAGATTTAAATGTTTCTGCTGCTTTTAATACCGCTTCACGAACATCAGGTTGTACCCCTTCACCTAAGTATTCTTTTGGTAAAGCAATTTTCATGCCTTTGATGTCGCCAGTTAAATCTGCCGTAAAATCAGGAACAGAAACGCCTGCAGAAGTGCCGTCTTTTTCGTCATAACCACTAATTGCGTTTAAAGCTAAGGCATTGTCTTTAACATTTCGTGTCAATGGACCAATTTGGTCTAAACTTGAAGCAAAAGCAATCAAACCAAAACGAGACACACGTCCATAAGTTGGTTTTAGGCCCACAATACCGTTGAATGCGGCTGGTTGGCGGATACTACCACCTGTATCGCTCCCTAAAGAAACTGGGACTTGTCCGGCTGCGACAGCAGAAGCTGAACCACCAGAAGAACCACCAGGAACTTTGGTTTGATCCCAAGCATTTTTTGTTTTCTTGAAGTAAGACGTTTCCGTACTTCCGCCCATGGCAAATTCATCCATGTTCAATTTTCCGACTGGAATCATATCCGCTTGATAGACTTTATCCATCACGGTCGCATCATAAATTGGGTCAAAATTGTGTAACATTTTTGAGCCAGCTGTTGTTAAAATATCTTTTGTGACAATGTTGTCTTTAATCCCAATTGGAATCCCAGCTAATGGATTACTTTCAGTGATGCCTTTTAAGTCAATCGCTTTGGCTAATGCCATTGCTTTTTCTTCACTAACTGTAATAAAAGAACCTAGTTGTTCTTCTGTATCTTGAATACGATTTAATGTTTCTTCGGTTAAATCAACTGCAGTGATTTCTTTTGAAACCAATAAATCATGTAACTCTGTTAACGATTTGTCGTATAATTTTTCCATTAGGCTCCTGCCTCCCCGTTATCCATAATTGCAGGCACTTTAATGTAACCATTCTCTGATTCCGGAACATTCCGCATTAATTCTTTACGGTCCATTCCTGGTGTCGCTACGTCTTCACGCATGACATTGATTGATTCATTCACATTTGAAGTAAAAGGAACCCCTGTTGTATCTACTTCTTCTAGTAATTCCACCATATCAATAATTTTATCTAGTTGATTGGTAAAGTCCGCTAATTCTTCTTCGGAGAAAGATAATTTTGATAATTTAGCGACATGTTTGACTTGTTCTTCTGTAATTGCCATAGATACCCTTCTTTCTATCATTTACTGAAATTTTCATTTTCAGATTAATCAATTGGATTGTATTTCTTTAAACAGCTTAGCACAGCTGTTCACTCTGTTCCCATTCTACCATAAAATGGTCGGATATTTTAGATGAAACCTTGAATTTCATTGATAATTTGTCGCTCGCAAAAATGACGGAAATATGTTATTATGAAAATGAAAAGAGAGATATGCAGGAACATACCTCTCTAATAGCCACTACTAGTTATAAGAACTAGCGGCTTACTGAGTTATTGGTTTTATTTCAAACGCTTAACCGTTCAGCTCCTCAAAGCTTATGAACGGTTATTTTTGTTGTCTAAGACAAGCGCTAAGATACCGAAGATAATGGTCACAACAAGTGTTGCAAAACCAATCATCAGTCCTAGCGCTGCTTCAACGGACAAAAACATTGCTCCTTTCGTTAAAGTAAGAAGAATTGCGCATAAGCATCAACCTCCTTTCTCAACTCAGAAAGTCCTCGTTCATATAACTTTTATGACTAAAATAAGTATACCATCAAATTACTACATAAAATCTGACAACGTTAATTTTTCTTCTTAAAAATGACTTGCATCTAACGCATCGACCATTTCTTGTTCATTCCAAACGGTCACGCCTAAGCTTTCAGCTTTGGTTAATTTACTGCCAGCATCTTCGCCAGCAACCACAATGTCAGTTTTTTTCGAAACACTCCCTGTAACTTTTCCACCAAGATTTTCAATTTTTTCTTTGGCTTCTTCGCGAGTGTACTGCGTTAATTTTCCTGTTAAAACAACTGTTTTGTCTTTGAAAGGTGACTCCACTTCTGCTAATTGTTCTGTCCGGAGACCTTTATATGTCAAGTTCACTTGGGCTTTTTCCAGTTCAGCCATTAATTCATGAACTTCCTCATTTTCAAAATACGTCACAACGCTGTCTGCGATTGTTTCGCCAATTGAATCCAAAGCCACAATTTCTTCCGCAGTTGCACGACTTAAGGTTGGTAAATCACCAAAATGCTCCGCTAAAATTTTCGCCGCTTTCGCACCCACATGGCGAATCCCTAAGCCAAAAATCAAACGTTCGACAGAGTTTTCTTTACTCCCTTGAATGGCAGTATAAATGTTGTTTGCTGATTTTTCTTTGATTTTATCCAAAGTCATTAATTGTTCTTCTGTTAAGAAATACAGATCCGCTACGTCTTTCACTAATCCTTTGTCATACATTTGTGCTAACACTCGTGGCCCCAAGCCATCAATGTTCATTGCGTTTCGTGAGACAAAGTGATTCAGCCCTTCTTTAATTTGCGCAGGGCATTTTGGATTAATACAACGTAACGCCACTTCCTCATCTAAATGCACCAACTCACTATGACAAATTGGACAATGTGTCGGCATTTCATAAGGCTGACTATCGGCTGCACGTTTTTCAACTAGGACTTGCGCTACTTCTGGGATAATATCGCCGGCTTTGTAAATAATAATATGATCATTTAAACGGATATCTTTCATTTGAATAAAATCTGCATTATGCAAACTTGCCCGACTAACCGTGGTTCCCGCGACTCGTACAGGAGCCATGACTGCAGTAGGAGTGACCACCCCCGTGCGCCCAATTGTCCATTCAATATCTTCCACTACTGTTTCTGCTTCTTCTGGTGGAAATTTGTAGGCAATCGCCCAGCGAGGTGCTTTGACAGTGAAACCTAATTCATCTTGCAACGCAAATTCGTTCACTTTAATCACAATTCCATCGATTTCGTATGGCAAAGTGCTCCGCTTTTCATGGTATTCTTCAATGTAGGCCCAGACTTCATCAATTGACTGACATAATTGCCGTTCGGGATTGGTTCTAAAACCAATTGCAGAAAGTTCTTCTAATGCCTCAAACTGCGTCTTCGCTTTCATTGGCCCAAAGTCAGCAACTGTGTATAAAAACGTATTTAAGTTCCGTTTCGCCACAATTTTTGTATCTAGTTGGCGCAAGCTTCCCGCCGCTGCATTCCGAGGATTGGCAAAAATATCTTGGCCATTTTCTTCACGTTCTTCATTCAATGCGACAAAGGATTGTTTAGGCATGTAGCACTCGCCACGAACTTCCACTGAAATGGGCTCCGTTAAACGCATCGGTACAGAGCGAACCGTTCGTAAGTTCTCTGTAATGTTTTCACCAACCGTTCCATCGCCTCGTGTTGCTCCGCGTACAAACACCCCGTTTTCATAACGTAATGAAATTGCTAACCCATCAATTTTCAACTCGCAACAGTAAGCAACGGGTTTACCAATCGCCTTACGAACACGTTCATCAAAAGCAAAAATGTCTTCCTTGCTAAACCCATCATTTAAACTATACATTGGAATGTCATGCGGAGCTTTTTCAAAACCAGATAAAACTTTGCCACCTACACGTTGTGTCGGCGAATCTGGCGTGATTAAATCAGGAAACTCCGTTTCAATATCGACTAACTCTTTATACAAACGATCGTAAACATAATCTTCTACGGATGGTTGATCTTTGACATAATATTCATGGGAATATTGATTGAGTTGTTTTCTTAATTCTTGCGCACGAGTTGTCGCCGCCGTTAATGTTAATGGTTGTTGTTCCATCGTAGAACTCCTCCTCATAAGTGTAATGCTCTTATCGTCTTTTTAACACATTTACACTAAGATAGAAAATAAAAAGAATTTATCTAATGATGATTTCTCATTAAATCGCTGATCTATTTTGCATGTTAAATTTTTTCAATAGGTGCAAATGCCGCTAACAACCGTTTTATGCCTTTTTCAGGGAAAGCAATGTCCAACTCTAAGTCTTTGGCCGAACCGCCTACACGAACGACTGTACCAACGCCCCATGCTTTATGTTGGACCTTATCACCTGCTTGCCAGGAAACTTTTTCGCCACCACTTGCCACTTTGTTGCTAACTGATTTTGTAGCTGGCTGTGTATAAGCTGGTTTACTTGCGCTGGGCTTGAATACTTTAGGATCAAAGGTGCGCGCTGGAGCTTTCTGTAAATTGGCCGCCGCCCCTTGTTTCATTAAACGCTCCGCCTCAATTTCTTCTAAAAAGCGACTTGGTCGATTATATTGCGTGCGACCATATAATGTTCTCGAATAAGCATTCGTTAAGAACAGGGCTTCTTCCGCTCGTGTGATACCAACATAAGCCAAGCGCCGTTCTTCTTCCAGTTCACTTTCTTCTAGCATGGCACGTGATAATGGGAAAACCCCTTCTTCTAAGCCCATTAAAAAGACCACTGGAAATTCCAGCCCTTTGGCCGCATGCAACGTCATTAAGGTTACTTGTGAAGAGCTCTCTTCTAAATTATCTAGATCAGAAACCAAGGCTAAATCTGTTAAAAAATCCGCCAATTTTGTTTCTTCGCCATTTGGATCGTCGTTATTTTGCGCTTCAAAACGTTTATCAAATTCTTGTGTCACAGATAAAAATTCGTCCAAGTTTTCTAAGCGAGCTTGAGACTCTAAATTATTTTGCGCCATCAAAGCTTCCCGATAACCACTACGTTGTAAAGTTTCTTTCACCAATTCTGTAATCGTTAAATAGGGCACTGTTTTCGTTAAGTCTTGAATCATCATGCCAAAATTACCAAGCTCTTTACCCGCTTTTCCTGAAATATTTGCCAAATCAACATTTTGGGCAGCTTCCAGCAAAGCCCAACCATGCGTATCCGCAAATAGCCGTAATTTTTCAATTGAACTTTTACCGATTCCTCGTTTTGGTTCATTGACAATTCGTTCAAAACTAATCGAATCATCTGGATTGGCAATCAAACTTAAATAAGCCAAAATATCTTTAATTTCTTTACGGTCGTAGAATTTATGTCCGCCCACCATGGTATACGGAATATTAGATTTCAAGAGCATTTCTTCCACTACACGGGATTGAGCATTGGTCCGATATAATACCGCAAAATCACCATAAATTCGGTCATTTTCCCGCATTTCTTTTTGGATTTGGCTCACAATAAATTGTGTTTCATCCCGTTCTGTGTCCCCGCGATAATAGACAATTTTTTCACCGTCTATATTTTCTGTCCACAGTTCTTTCTCGCGGCGGTTACGGTTATTTTTGATGACATCATTCGCAGCCGCCAAAATGTTTTTGGTGGATCGATAATTTTGTTCTAGCAAAATTACACTGGCATCTGGATAATCTTTTTCAAAATCCAAGATATTTTGCATATCCGCCCCGCGCCAACCATAGATACTTTGGTCGGCATCACCTACGACACACAGATTTTTGAAACGTGCAGCCAATAAATTGACTAAGGTATATTGTGCATGATTGGTATCTTGGTATTCATCCACATGAATATAGTGAAATTTATTTTGGTAGAACGCCAACGTATCTGGTTGTTCATTGAATAAACGAATCGTATTCATAATCAAATCATCAAAATCCATACATTGGTTTTTGCGTAATTCTTTTTGATAGGCTTCATAGCATTTTGCGACAATTTCTTCATATAAGGAACCTTGCATTTCAGCAACTTTTTCAGGCGTTTGTAATTCATTTTTGGCATTGCTAATCGTACCTAAAATTGAGCGAGGATCATATTTTTTTGAATCAATATTTAAGTCGTTTAAGATGCGTTTCATTAATGTTTTTTGTTCCGATGGGTCAATAATTGTAAAATTACGGTTGTAACCAATCTGATCCACATCACGACGTAAAATTCTTACACACATGGAGTGAAAAGTGGAGACCCATACATCTTCGCCACCCGTTTCCAGTAATTTATTTACACGCTCTTTCATTTCTTTAGCAGCTTTATTGGTAAACGTAATCGCCAAAATATTCCATGGATTTACTTCTTTTTCCTCAATTAGATAGGCAATTCGGTGTGTTAAAACCCGCGTTTTTCCACTACCAGCACCCCAGCCATGACTAACAGTGGTCCTTCTGTATGCAAAACGGCTTCTTCTTGTCGAGGATTCATTCCCTGAACCAAGGCATGTTTTTGTGTCATATTAAACGTCCTCTCTCTTTTTTCAATCTTATACAGTATACCAAAAATCCCTTTGAAGTTCTTTAGAAAAGAACAAAAAATCTTTTTCTTTTTATATGAAATTTTCTTGTAAATCAAGTCAAACCGCAGTACATTAGTAAGTAGTGATGGAGGCTAAAAATGAAATGAATAATGATGTACATGAAATTAAACAATTAGATGGTACCCGAATCGGCTTTATCCTTAAAGGCATCGTCGTCGGAATCCTGGTCGGCTTTGTTGTCAGCTTATTTCGCTTAGGCATTGAAAAAATTGGCGAACAAGTCGTGCATCTGTATCAAACGTTTCACGAAAAACCCTTTTGGATGATTCCTTGGTTCTTATTTTCTCTCGTGCTTGCTTATTTATTAGGACGACTGATCAAAAGCGAACCAGCAATTAAAGGCAGTGGCATTCCCCAAGTGGAAGGACAACTTCAAGGTCAATTAGAAATTCACTGGTTTCCAGTGCTTTGGAAAAAATTTATCGGTGGGATCTTAGCGATTAGTCCTGGGCTATTTTTGGGACGTGAAGGTCCTTCAATTCAACTAGGTGCAGTGGTTGGACAAGGCTATAGTCAATGGCGGCAAAGCACCAAGTCTGAAGAAAAAATTTTAATCAGTAGTGGTGCCAGTGCTGGTTTAGCCGCCGCTTTTAATGCACCAATCGCAGGACTTTTATTTGTTCTAGAAGAGGTTCACCATTCCTTTTCACCTTTAGTTTGGTTAACCTCTTTTTCTGCGGCCATTTCCGCTAACTTTGTTTCTTTGCATTTCTTCGGATTGCAACCAGTTCTTTATATTGGTCCGGTTAAATCTTTGCCTTTAGAGTACTATTGGACATTAGTCCTGCTGGGCGTTTTGCTAGGATTATTAGGTTGGATATATCAAAAAACATTGTTGTCCTTACCAAAAGTATATGGAAAAATCAAAGGCCTTTCTTCTAATTATTATGGTTTTATTCCTTTTATTTTGATTTTACCGATTGGTTATTTCTTTCCACATTTACTTGGCGGTGGGAATCAAATTGTTTTAGCTTTAGGCAATCAACCGGCCACTATTTGGGCTTTAGTCGGCTTTCTGGTTTTACGTTTTGTTTTTTCAATGGTTTCTTACGGTTCGAATCTCCCTGGTGGTATTTTCTTGCCTATTCTAACTTTAGGTGCCATTATCGGAACATTGTATGGCAGTCTACTTGTCCAATACGTAGGGATGGATCCAATTTTTGTGAAAAACTTTTTAATTTTTGCCATGGCTGGTTATTTTACTGCGATTGGTAAAGCACCGTTAACAGCGATTATTTTAGTAACAGAAATGGTCGGCAATTTTTCTCATTTAATGTCTTTAGGAGTTGTCGCTTTAGTTAGTTATATTACCATCGATAGTCTTGGCGGCAAGCCAATTTATGAAAGCTTATTAGAACGTTTGGTTCCTTCTAAAGTAAGTAATATTCGTGGCCACAAAACGATTATTGAATTACCTATCACTGCAGAAAGTTCCTTAGATGATACGATGGTACGTGATTTTGTCTGGCCTAAACAAATGTTGCTCACTTCCATTCGCCGTGGCGAATCGGAAATTTTAACACATGGTGATACTGTTATGCATGTTGGCGATGTGCTCATTATTTTGACCGATGAAAAACTCGCTTACCAAGTCAAAAAAGAGATTTATCAAAAAACTTTACCGAATGATTTAGTGAATTAAAGAAAGCTGCTGAACCTGAGTTCAGCAGCTTTCTTTTTTTCTTATGACTGTTTTTTAATTTTTTTGAATGTTTTTGACCGTTTTAGATTGATTAGCGTTTTCATTTGTGCTATTATATCCATGAAATGAGGGATGAAAATGCTTACGGAAGAACGACATCAAAAAATTTTACAATTGTTAGATCAAAAATCAGTCGTCAAATCGCAAGAACTTGCTAGCTTGTTCAATGCTTCAGAATCCACAATCCGCCGCGATTTACAAGAATTAGAAGACGCCAATTTGTTAGAACGCATTCACGGCGGCGCTAAGCGTATTCTTAATTTAGGCTTTGAACAAAACATGACGGAAAAATCAATCAAAAACACGCACGAAAAGCAAAAGATTGCTTCTTTAGCCGCTAGTTGTGTACAAGATGGCGATATGATCTATTTAGATGCTGGTTCAACCACGTTAGAAATGATCCCTTTTTTAGTTGGGAAACAAATCCATGTAGTGACGAATTCCGTACATCATGCTGCAAAACTTAGCGATATGGAAATTCCCACTATTATGCTTGGTGGTACTTTGAAGCTCTCCACTAAAGCAATCATTGGTGCCACTAGTATGGAACAGCTACAACATTTTCGTTTTAACAAAGCTTTTTTAGGAACTAACGGCGCACATTTAGAGTTTGGTTTAACAACGCCTGATCCCGAAGAAGCAGCGCTAAAAGCCTTGGCTATTCATCAAGCAGAAACAGCCTATGTTTTACTGGATCATACAAAATTTAATGAAGTAACGTTTACCAAAGTGGAAGAATTAGAGTCAGTTACTTTACTAACTGACTACTGCCCTGCTGAATCGCTTCAAGGATTCCAGCAAAAAACTATTTTAATGGAGGCAAACAAATGATTTACACAGTGACTTTAAACCCTTCTATCGACTTTATCGTTCATGTCGATCATCTACAAATTGGTGATTTAAATCGGATGACGAATGATTTTAAATTACCTGGCGGCAAAGGAATCAACGTTTCACGTATTTTAAAACGTATGGAGACAGAATCCACTGCCTTAGGTTTTTTAGGTGGTTTTACAGGCTCATTCATTGCCGATTGGTTGAAAAAAGAAGAAATCCAAACGAATTTCACTCCCGTGTCTGCTGATACACGAATCAACATTAAATTGAAATCAGATACTGAAACAGAAATTAACGGCTTAGGACCTGCTCTAACAAACGAAGAAATTCAAGAACTAAAACAAGCAGTTAGTCGTGTTCAGGCTGGTGATATTGTTGTTCTTTCAGGAAGTACACCTGCTTCTCTACGCAAAGGATTTTACGAAGAATTAATCCAAATTGTGAAGGAAAAAGGCGCAGAATTTGTTATTGATACGACAGGTGAAGATTTAATGAACGCTTTGTCACAAAAGCCTTTATTGGTCAAGCCAAATAATCATGAGTTGGCAGAATTATACCATACAACCTTTACAAGTGTTGAAGATATTTTACCTTATGGACATCGGTTACTAGAAGAAGGAGCACAACACGTAATTATCTCAATGGCTGGTGATGGTGCATTACTTTTCACAACAGAAGGTGTTTATCGTTCCAACGTTTTAAAACGTCCACTGAAAAATTCTGTCGGCGCTGGCGACTCAATGATTGCTGGTTTTATTGGCAACTTTTCAAAAACACAAGATCCTTTAGAGGCTTTCAAATGGGGTGTCGCTTGCGGTAGCGCGACTGCTTTTTCTGATGATTTAGCCTCAGAAGATTTTATCCAAGAACTTATTCACGAAGTAACAATTGAAAAAATTTCAGAATAAATCCACTAAGGGAGGAAAATAGAGTGAACATTAATGATTTATTAATAAAAGATGTCATGATTATGGATTTACAAGCTACTGATAAAAAAGGCGCGATTGATGAAATGGTCCAAAAATTATACGATGGTGGCCGCATCTCTGACATTGACACTTACAAAGAAGGAATTTTAAAACGCGAAGCACAAACATCGACTGGTTTAGGCGACGGCATCGCTATGCCTCACGCAAAAAACAGTGCCGTAAAAGAACCGACAGTTCTTTTCGCTAAAAGTAAAAAAGGTGTTGATTATGAAGCACTAGATGGACAACCTACTTATCTATTCTTCATGATTGCTGCTCCAGAAGGCGCCAATGATACACATCTCCAAGCGCTTGCGGCCCTTTCTCGATTACTTATCGATCCAGAATTTGTTGGTAAATTGAAAGAAGCGGAAACTCCAGAAGCAGTACAAGCTCTTTTCCAAGCAGCAGAAGATCAAAAAGAAGCGGAAGAAAAAGCAGAACAAGAACAAACAACGCCAGCACCAGAAAGCAATCGTAAATATATTATTGCTGTGACTGCTTGTCCTACAGGAATTGCTCATACTTACATGGCCGAAGATGCGCTGAAGAAAAAAGCAAAAGAAATGGGCGTAGACATTAAAGTAGAAACAAACGGTTCAGAAGGAATTAAAAATCGTTTAACTGCTGAAGATATTGCTCGTGCTGATGGCGTGATTGTCGCAGCCGATAAAAAAGTAGAAATGAATCGTTTTGACGGTAAAAAATTAGTCAACCGTCCCGTTAGTGATGGAATTCGTAAAACCGAAGAACTAATTAACTTAGCCATTAGTGGTGAAGCTCCTACTTTCCATGGCAGTGACTCGGCTGCAAGCGACCAAGAGGATTCAGCGGAAGGTTCAATCGGTTCTCGTATCTATAAAGATTTAATGAATGGTGTTTCTCATATGTTACCTTTCGTTATTGGTGGCGGAATTGCCATTGCTCTTTCCTTTATGATTGATCAATTTATCGGGGTTCCTCAAGATCAATTAGCCAATTTAGGGAATTACAATGACGTAGCTAGCTGGTTTAACCAAATTGGTGGCGCAGCATTTGGCTTTATGTTACCTGTCTTAGCTGGTTTTATTGCTTCTAGTATCGGGGATCGTCCAGGCTTAGTTGCTGGTTTCGCGGCTGGTGCATTAGCAAACGCCGGAGGAGCTGGGTTCCTTGGGGCCCTAATCGGTGGTTTCTTAGCTGGTTATGTAGTGGTTCTTTTACGTAAAGTTTTCAAAGGCTTGCCAAAATCATTAGATGGAATTAAAACCATTTTATTCTATCCAGTTTTTGGTTTGATTATTACAGGCTTATTAATGTTAGTCATTAACATCCCAATGAAAGCAATTAATGATGCGTTAAATCATTTCCTACTTGGCTTAGATGGCACAAATGCTGCTTTACTTGGTGCCTTATTAGCTGGTATGATGGCCATCGACTTAGGTGGACCAGTTAACAAAGCTGCTTATGTTTTCGGTACAGCTACGTTAGCAAGTACTGTTGCAGAAGGTGGCAGCGTGGTCATGGCCTCTGTAATGGCTGGCGGAATGGTTCCTCCATTAGCAATTTTCGTAGCAACTCGTTTATTTAAAAATAAATTTACAAAAGATCAACAAGATGCCGGCTTAACCAATATTGTAATGGGACTTTCTTTTGTCACTGAAGGGGCAATTCCTTTTGCAGCAGCTGACCCATTACGTGTGATTCCAAGTTTCGTGGTAGGTTCTGCCTTTACTGGTGCGTTGGTTGGTGCGTTTGGTATCAAATTATTGGCACCACATGGAGGAATCTTCGTCGTCTTCCTATTAAGTAATCCATTACTATATCTATTGTTCATCTTAATTGGGGCGATTATTTCAGGAATTGTCTACGGACTTTTGAAAAAACCTGTCGAAGTACCTGCTTAAAAAAACAGCAAAAAAGCGATTCAACCATGGTTGAATCGCTTTTTTATTATTTTCTCTTTATCGCATAATTTTCTAAATACTCAGGATTTCCTTTGCTTCTGATATACGTGTACACGCCCATCACAAAGGCCCCAAGGGTATTGGTAAATAAATCCCCCATCGTATCCATTAAAGCAGCACGCCCAATAAATGGTTGGCCGTTGGACATATTATAGCGTTGTAAGTTCATGTTCCCTAATGAATCGCAGATAAATTCCCAGAATTCCCAGAAGACGCCACAAAGCCCTGCAAATGCAAACCCAAATAATAAAAATAACCACGGGGAAACATCGGCGTACTTCGTTTTCTTCAATAGGAAAGCAGCAATACCATAACCCACAGCAGTTAACAGCATCGGACTAACAAAATGTAAAATTTTATCCCAGAACGAAATGATTGAAATCATATGCAACGAAGTTCCTAGGAATACTGAAATAAATAAGAAAAACCAGTAAAAATAAACGATAGTCGGTGGCATAATAATTTTTAAAAATTTATTGACAAGATCTGGTAAAAAGATCAGCCCAATTCCAAGTAAACATTCGATAACAAACGTC
>OBUS01000599.1_pt1 | contig 17786 bp, 19 predicted proteins | sample 1475921 | NCBI WGS metagenome assembly OBUS01 (sample SAMEA2579948, study PRJEB22360) | human gut metagenome | reverse complement strand
GTGGCTGCAAAGCAGCCGCCTAAAAATGTCAAGGTACTCGCTATTTTGCGTTTACCAAAAATCTCACAAGGTATTTGTACTAACCTGTGGTTATGTATTAAATTGTGGGTTTAGAGTAACAAAAAACACCGTATTTCTACGATGTTTTTTACTAACTTATTTTATGATACTCCAAAATATAGGAAAAAATTCAGACAGTGTAATAATACCAGTTGAAAAAAACATAATTCCAAATACAACTGTAATTATTGAACTAACTTTAATCTTTTTTTGAAGAATAAACACTGCTGGATGTTTTGGATCAACATAGATACTGTAAGTTTCTCCATTCCTCATATTTTGCGTTAAAAGCTTATATGAGATATTTTGTGTTGTCTGTTCGTGATACTGTATTCCATTATACATATATTCAAAAACGGGTGCTTGGGTAGAAACTCCATTTCCTCCGTAATAGGTATTATAGCCACGATAAATACCTTCTATCTTATCTTTACATCTTATTAAAGAATAAAAATCGTTAAACGCAGCTAAGATAACTACAAACCCCAAGACAATACTTCCTAAAGGTAATACAAATATTTCTCCATATGGAACAAATAAAGATACTATCGAAATAAATACGCATCCAATAAAAAATATAATAATAACCCAACTAACAAGCGGTACAACTTTATAGCGTTTATTCTTAATAATAAAGAATGTTGCAACTGCTAACAATATCGTTAATATATAAATAATGATTGCCATATCCGTTTTCCCAATTTCCTTTCTTTCAATCTTACTTACTGATATTTTTCTTGTTCTTGACCTTGTTTTGCAGCCTTGAATATCTCTAAGCTATCATCAAACTTATCTGAACCATATCGCATGATTGTTCCAAAGTATGGCTGACCTTCTCTTATTTCATCTAAATCGCTTCCGCCATTTCTTGGGGCTGTTCTTTCTAATATTGCTTCTGCTTTTTCAAATCTCTTATGGTCTAAATAATAAACATAAAGCAATGCCTCGCCACCTAATTTATCACGAAAGACTTCTTCATACATTTGATATTCTTCTTCGTCAGTTTTTCCAGTCATTGTAGAAGTGTCAATATAAACTCTAACAGCCCCCAATGTTCTTTTATCTGGATCATCTGCAAGATTACGAAGATTAACAAACTTATTCCAATTAGAAACTTCTTTTACAGGCATGCTTTGCCATCTTTCCCATTCTTCTTGTGACCAAATGCGTCCTTGAATATAATAGTTTTCAGCTACCTGCGAAATGGCTTCTTCTATCATAGACTCCATTTGTTTTGCCAAAAGGCGTTCCGCATAGCCATCATAAATAATTTCTATTTTTGAGTTTGGTTCTTCGGGATTAAAATAGCTACCCTCAAATGGATGCTTTGGGTCATTTTTTGAAATACAAGTCGCATAGATTGCTCCATTGTCTGATGGTAAAAGTTTTGGTTGATTCCAAGACAATACTTCAAATTCTTCACCATATTTTTCTTGTAAATAGGTTTCAATTTTTATTGAAATCTCGTTTTTATGTCCGCAGCCACTCAATAGCCCTAAACAAAGGACACTTGCTATAACACTCAATACAATTTTTTTATATCGCATAATTGCCACCTCAATATGATTTTATGATTTAATACAGTTCAACAAACTGTCGTTATATCACCAATTCATCTTACCTTCTTCAAATTGTGCCAACACAAAAGATTCCAAGCTTTCGGCTACAGGATACACTTCCAAATCGTCTAATCCCCAATTGACAATTTCGCCAGTTTCATTGTCCAAACAATACGCCAGCTCGGTATCTCCTTCAATGACAATATATTTCTTTTCTAAACCATTTTTTCTAAAGCAAAGTGTATCTTCAACAAATCGAGAATGTCCATTAAGACCAAATGCTACAATCTCAACACCATATCCAATCAAAACTCCATATTTCCGTATAAATATCTTTATTTCTTCTCTAAATGCAATGTCCAACTGTATTTCTAATTCAGATATTTTATCGTCTGTACACCCAACAGTAACAAGAACTTCATCAGAATTTTCTGCTATAAACTTATCCAAATTTTCAAACATCATATCCACCTCACAATTTCAAATTTCAATTTGCTGGTTAAAGATAATCCTTGACATATGATTGTTCCAAAAACTCTTTTACTGCATATACATCTTTTAATTCTTCATATCGAGGAAATCCATCAGAATTATGCTTTGAGTAAGTTAAATGAAAAATATAGTAGATGTCCGCATTCCTTCCGTTATCAGTAACATATAACACATCATCATTAGATTCACACTTTGCTACTGCCCAAATTCTTTTGTCATATAAGAGGTGATCTTCTCCAATTTCATTTTTCAATTCAGTAACAAACATTCCATCAGCCTGTGTTAACGGAAGCATACACCAGTTAAAATCTTCACCATATTTATCATATAAATCACTAAAAACTTCTTCTATTGTCATTGTCAATTCCGCCTTAAATTCAAATTTCTTGCTAATATTATACTTCATCAGAATAAAGAATGGAAGAAATTTTCTACCTCCACAGCCTAATAGAATGCTATTTTTTTATACTTATAGTCCGCTTCGACCATACTCACGACTTAATGACTTCTTGAATACTTCCCGAAAAAGAAAAACTGCCATCAGTTGACAGCAGTTTCCTTTCGGCTGGTATTTCATTATGAATACACAATATCGTTCAGTACAATTTCATCTACACAGGCTTGAATGTTATTCATCAACCCTATCCATCCCATCTATCCTCAGACTTTAGCTTTTCCGTCACACCTTGCCTTGCAGCCATTTTCCTTATCAGATAATCTGCCATATTACACGCCGAAGTGTCAATTTGAATAAGGTGTTCATTTAACTTTCCACTTGCAAGCAGAGTAAAATAGAATGCTTTTCTGTGTTCTCTTAAATATCGTTTTCTCATTCTTCCGTATTTTGAGAGGGTAGGTGGTTCTTCCATCATCAAGCAGGGATAGTAGTAATCTCCGATGAGTTCGTACTGGATACCGGTTCTTTCATCTGTGATAAATCTTTGCATTGTGCTTTCTCCTTTTGCTTCTTATGGTAAAACTCCAAGGTTTTCTTATTGTGGTTTATCCTTTTGCATTTCTCAGAACAGAATTTCTGCTGACTGTGTGTAGGCCAGTAAATACTGCCACACACCTCGCATTGACGCTGACGATAATAGTGATCGCCTTTTTCTGCAACTCTATCAGCTTTTACTTTATCCTGTCTTGCTTGGTTGCAGCACTCCTTTGTACAGAAAATCTGTCGGTTGCTTGCAGGGGTAAATTCTTTCCCACAATGAGGACATACTTTCTTTTTAACGATTTCACCACCATTCTCAGCGATTTTCTTCGCTTTTCGTTTCTCTCGGTATGCTTTTTCTCGCTTACGCTGTTTTGCCAATCGCTCCATCTCTTTCTGTTCTTCCTGTGCCTTTATTTCGGCGAGTTCTTCTTCCGTATAGGCAATATCTACTTGCCCAACATAGTTGAAATAAATATCAACTTTTTGTGTTCGTGCTTTTCCCACTCCCTCTGCTTCATAAACAACAATTTTGTCAATGAGTTCGTGGAACATCAAATCAGAGATTTCAGTCGGTTCTTTATACTTGCGTATCAGTGATATAAAATGCTTCACATCAACCTTATTTACTTTTTCTTCGGCAAGTTCCTGTTCCATCGCTTCAATCTTCGTTTCCAGTTCTGCCTGCTCATCATCATACTGCTTCATTAGTTGCTTATATTGTCTTTCGGGCAGTAATCCCGATATAAGATTTTCATACAAGCCACGAATAAGGGTAGTCAGTTCATCATATCGCTTACGATAGCGTTGCAATTCTGATTGATTTTGTTTCGGCTTATCCGCCTGTTTCTCATTCCAAAGTGCTTGCAGTTCCTTTGCAAAGGCTTCTTCGTCATTCAGAACGAACCTTGAAAAGCGTTTTACCGTTGATAATATCAAGGCTTCTACATTATCAACACTAATGGAATGAGCAGTACAGGAGTTTACTCTACTGGCATATCCACCACAGCGATAAGAATACTGCAAAGAACGGTCTTTTTTGCTGTAATGCGTTTGCAAGGTCAATCTTCTGCCACAATCCGCACAATATAGATAACCGCTTAACCGGTTTGTGTGTGTACCTCTTGCAGCTGTTCTGTTTGCTCGTTGCCTTCTTCTTTGAACACTGTCCCAAAGTTCTTGCGATATGATAGGCTCGTGAGTGTTATAAAACACATATTGTTCTTCTTCATCGGTACTTTTTCTCTTATGCAGCTTAAAATTCGTGCTGACAGACTTTCTCAAAACAGTATGCCCAAGATATTCCTGTCTGTCTAAAATCTTTCTAACGCTTGATACACTCCAAATACAAGGGTCTGCAAACTTTATTCCGTTATATTGTTCGGGGTGATATTCTTTAGCGTGTGCTGCTGGGATTAAAACCTTTTCTTCGGTCAGTATCTCTGCAATTTCTCGTGGACTTTTACCATCGTTTGCAATCAGAAAGATATGCTTTACCACCTCAGAAGCCATAGGATCAACCACAAGCGCTTGTTTGTCGGTTGGTAATCGGTTATAGCCATAAGGAATTGAACCACTACAACGCTTTCCGTCTTTCATACGAGCGTCAAATACAGCCTTGATTTTGTTACTTGTGTCTTTGGCATACCACTCATTCATAATATTCAAGAACGGAGCAAAGTCATTATCCGAAGCATTATCACTATCAATACTGTTGTTTATTGCAAGAAAACGAACATCTTTCTGTGGAAATAAAACTTCCGTATAAAAGCCAACTTGCAGATAATTTCGCCCTAAGTTAATCCTATTATATATCTTTCAATTCCACATTATAAATTGAAAAGAACGCAAAGCAGAAAGAAATTATAGTTAATATCATCGAAAATGTGGAATTTCCTGTCTTTTAATCGGATATGAAAACATCAAATTCATCGTCTTATTTTTATATGCACTTACAATAAATGTGGATAGCATAACTCCCGTAAAAATCAAATATGCCATATTTGTAAATAGTTCAATCGGTGCAGAAATCATATCTGCCCCCGGAGCAGCGTCTAACGTACCGTCTGGATCATTTGCAATCCCTAAGAAAGCCAGTGAAAAAATAAACACTCCTAATAATCACTCAACTTCATATTACCGGATTTTTATTTTTTGTCTTTATATCCATTCTTTATTATATCAGTTATTAAATATATAAACGCAGGAATCAAGATTATAAGCGGAATAACCGTTCCTGCTGGCTTAGGTAAAACCAATGCCAATATTGCTGCAATTGCAATCAAAATTAAAATTGTGTTTTTCTTCATTTTCATCACCCTTGTTGTCTTTTTATTCTATATCAACTTTCCTTAATTAGAAATACGCCTAATAAAAGAAAAATTTTCCATATTTGCCATTTTTTAAGACAAGAAATTCTTTTCCCCAGGGATAAAAAATGCAACCCGGCATTTTAATCTGCAATTCCCGTTTTCCTCCTTGCATTTTTCTTTTTTCCTGCTTTATATACTGCTGTTATGATAGTGCTTTTTCAGCAAGTCTTGTTTCTCCCCAAGGTGTTTTCAACATAGTGTCATTCCCAATGATTCCTGCCCGGACAATCTCTATAGGTTCTTCCAGTTCAGAAATTCTGATGCCGTTGATACAGGCATTCGACTGAAACTCCTCAAACTCCTCGAATACCTGATCCTGAAATACAAAGGAAATATTTTCTTTTCGCTCTTCTGCTTCCGGCGGAACCACACAGGACCCCATAAGATATACCCCTTCCTGATAATGAAATTCTATCAGGGTAAAAGACATTCCTCTATCATAATCCGATCGTATGATCTCCATTACCTCTTTTCCCATAATCCATAATGGTTTTTGTTCTTTCTTTTTAAATCCAAACATAAATTGTTCCTTTCCCTATTTTTATCTTTCTCTTTAGCAAAGGATGCACTCCTTCTTCTCCTAAATATCCCAAGGTCGTTTTATACCTTGGAAATTAGGATATTTCCATAGAAACAAGAAGCGGAAGAATAAGCACTACTTATTTCTCTGTACTGGAAGTTTCCTGTTTTTTCTTTTTGGACTTTGGGGCTGGTAATTCATCGTACATAGCACGAAACAAGCCTGTCAAAAATTCCTTACTATCTACTTCATCGACCAACAACATTTCTTTTGCTCCCTCATAGGGTAATTCATACGTAACTGTCGACACATAACTAATTGCTGATTTCACTGGCTTAACAAGTAATCTATCATCATAGATACCGCCTACCATCTTGCCACAATAATAAATAATAAATTCTCCCATCATAGCTCGATAAGTAATTTCTTCTAACTCGGATAGTTGTCCTAAAATAAACTCTAAGTATTCCTTGCTTGATGCCATATTTCCACCCCTAAATTCAAATTGTTGCTATCATTATACCTCATCAACTTAAAGAATACAATTTTTCTAAGATACATAAAGTTTTTCTAAATCACTACAGTGAAAAAATTGTGAAATCATCCATCAAAAGTAGATGGAAAAATTTTATCGATATTTACAAAATTTAAAAATGGATGTATCCACAGCAAACGGCTCTTATAATTTATTTAATACATATTCTGCTCTTCTTTCTTCCACTTTTTATAATTATACATAGCCTGGATCAGCAGTATCATTGCAAAAGCAACTGCAACTAAAAATGTCCAAATAGTTGACCAGAATGTGATGTAAAAACAAAGAACAATGAAAATGGCTATTGGGATCATCCACAGTGTTCGAATAAGTTTTCTTCTATAACTTAATTTCCAATAACACAGCTCTATTCCTTTATCAACTTTTTCGTGCTTCTCCCATTTCTTCGACATTAATGCAGAAGTAATTATTGCTATAATCCCAGGAAACAAAATAAGTATTAATTCCAATGCAACCCCTCCTCGTACATTTTGCTTATTAGGCGTTTGCGAAATAGCATTTTTTCTCCATTAGAATCTCATATCAGCATTGACAAAATTATTTTGTTCTCTTTTTGTCAAAAATAAGATTGAAAACCTGTTTTGCAATTACCTATTTGTTTATTATACTTTTTTTGTGTAAAATTTTTGCATCAGATCACATAAAAATGCGTAAAATTTTCTTGTTTTGAATTGATTTATAGACATATGTTATTTTTACTTCGTAACATAAATTTTAATACATTTCTATAAAGACTCCTACCATTTTACTGGAATCTATAGATTAGTCCCACACGATTTCCGAGCATTCAAAATTATCCGGAATTGATGGTACGCACGAATAAGCACTTAATTCAACTGCCTTTATTTTAATTACTCCATCAGAGCATAGCCATTCACAATTTACTAATTTTTCTAATTCTGCAGGCGAAATAGCTGTGCAAAGTACAATTGTATCTCCTGCAATGGAATCCTTTTTCAGAAAGTTCTGCATCACTTCCAGATTTTTAGCGTATTCTTCTGGAAGTTCCTACAAAATCTTGCTACAATTTAAGAAATGATCTGAAACGAACAGGCAGGGAGGAACAGACAATGTTAGAAAATTCACTGGCGGAAAAACTGATTGAACAGGTTACCAAATATACCAGCTATAATGTTAACATCATGAATGAGCAGGGAGTAATCATTGCCAGCCGCAATCCCGAGAGAATCGGAAAGTTTCATGAAGTTGCATGGCAGATCGTACATGGAACAAGTGATATTATGGTGACGGAAAATGACAATGAATACCCAGGTGTGTTAAGTGGAATTAATATGGTAATCGATATTGAAGGAAAGCGGGAGGGAGTAGTTGGTGTAACGGGAAATCCGGAAGAAATTCGTCCCATTGCCTTAATCATCAAAATGGCAATTGAAACACTGATCAAATATGAGAATCAAAAGATGCAGGCATTTCGAAGACAAACGAGAAAAGACCGGTTTATGGAAATGCTGACACAAAAGCAATATCGCGCTCCACAGGATATTCAGAAACTGGCATCTGAATTGAATTACAGGGAGGATTTGGTTCGGATTCCGATTCTTTGTCACCTGCAGTCACCTCTACATCAGAATGCCTTTTTATCGTCCATAAAAAACAGTCCGGCACATCTGACACAAGACATCAGTTTCAAAATCGAAGATCGTTATATTCTAATCTTCAAAACATTGAAAGAGGAGCATCTGTTTTCTGATTATAAGTTTTTACTGGCAGACTATTTGAAAAGTACACTAAAATGGATGCGTGAAGAAGGGATTGTGTGCACGTTTTATATAGGAACATTTCAGACCAGTTTTTCGCAGTATTATTATGCGTACCAGCACTGTAAATGGTTGGAAAGACATGCGTCGGGAGAGCATCAGGCCTTTTATTTTTATGATTTTACCGGAGAATATCTGATGTCTTGTATTCCACGTCAGGAACTGCAGCAGATATTTAATGTGTTTGCAAAGGAACTGCCAGATGAATTTCAGAAAAATTATATTGAAATTGTAGGCAGCCTGATTGGAAATAATTTTAACATCCAGAATGCAGCAAAACAGTGTTTTATGCATAAGAATACATTTACTTACCGTTACAATAAAATCCGGGATATTTTGCGCGTAGATCACCAGCGTTCGATGTCAGATACATGGAGGCTGATCAGTTTGTATCTGTATCTGAATCCATAGAACGTGTGTTTTGTGTGCAGGATACAAAATATAAAAGAAGTTTTGGTCAGCTTCTTCTGAATTTTTAGAAAATCTTCTGCTACAATGAATACAATAAAATAAAAGCAAAAAACAAAGGGGGATTTATTATGACAGGATTACCACTCATCATCGCTTTTATTATTGCAATTGTAGTTATGATTGTAGCTATTTCCAAATTTAAGATTCATCCGTTCTTATCTATTATGGGTGTTTCTTTGATTCTGGGATTGGTTGCAGGGATTCCGCTAGTGGATCAGACGGCAACGGACGGAACCGTTACCAGTGGGTTAGCGACCGTGATTGGAGCTGGATTTTCCGGTACATTTACCAGCATCGGTATTGTGATCATTCTTGGAGCACTGATCGGAAGTATTCTGGAAGAAACAGGTGCAGCACTGAAGCTTGCAGATATGGTCATTCATCTGGTTGGAAAAAATCACCCGGAATTGGCTATGGAGCTGATGGGATGGGTTGTTTCCATTCCTGTATTTTGTGATTCTGGATTTGTTATCTTAAATCCAATCCGAAAAGCATTGGTAAACCGAACAGGTGTATCCTCTGTTGCAATGTCAGTTGCACTTTCTTGTGGCCTGTATGTCTCACATGTATTTATTCCGCCGACACCAGGACCGATTGCTGCGGCATCAACTCTTGGAATCGGGGACAATCTACTGATGGTGATGGGAATCGGTGCACTTTGTTCCGTACTTCCATTGATTGCTGGATATTTCTTTGCAAAATACATCGGTAAAAAAGTAAAAGCAGACGACGAAGCAAACTGCAATGATGTAAAAAAATCTTATGAAGAGTTGGTTGCCGAATATGGAAAACTTCCAAATGGATTTGTTGCACTTGCACCGATTTTAGTACCGATTCTGTTAATGGCTGCAAGTTCTATTGCATCTATGGCAGGCTGGTCCGGAGCTGCAAATGATATTCTGAAGTTTTTAGGAACGCCGATCATTGCACTTGCCGTTGGTACGATTTTTGGAGTAATCCAGCTTGTTGGAGCACAGCGGATTGACAAATTCTATAATTTGACAAACGAAACATTAAAAACAGTAGGTCCTATTCTGTTTGTAACGGCAGCAGGTGGTGTTCTTGGAAAAGTGATTGCTTCTACAAGTATGATTGAGTACATTACACAAAATGCGGAGTTGCTTGAGACGATTGGTATTTTCTTCCCGTTCATTCTGGCAGCAATCTTAAAGAGTGCACAGGGATCTTCGACTGTTGCATTGACTACAACCGCAGGAATTGTAGCACCAATCTTGCCTGTACTTGGACTGGATTCTCCAATTCGTGCAACACTTGCAGTGATGGCAATCGGCGCTGGTGCTATGACAGTTTCTCATGCAAACGATTCCTATTTCTGGGTTGTTACAAATTTTGGCGCAATGACTCCGGAAAAAGGATACAAAACACAGACCATGGCAACATTGGTACTTGGAATTGCCGGCATGATTGAAATCTTTGTACTTTCACTCTTCCTTCACTAAAAAGATACTCTATAAAAAGGGAGGCTGATTATTATGAAATTTTTATTTGCATCGGATTCTTTTAAAGGCACGTTATCTTCTGCACGCATTGCAGAGTTACTTACGACAGCTGCTAAAGAATCGTTTCCAGATTGTATCTGTACAAGTGTCGAAACTGCAGATGGTGGAGAAGGAACGACGGACGCTGTTCTGTGTGCAGTGAAAGGCGAAAGGATTCCTCTGACCGTATGCGGGCCTCTCTGGAAACCTACGGACTGTTTCTATGGAAAATTGGATGAAAATCGGGCGATTATGGAAATGGCAGCCGCATCCGGTCTTCCACTACTTTCAGAAACAGAAAGAAATCCGGCAAAAACAACGACATACGGAACCGGAGAAATGATCCGAGATGCTTTAAACCATGGTTTTCGAGATATTTCCATTGCAATTGGCGGATCTGCCACAAACGATGGCGGCATGGGATGTATGTGTGCACTAGGCGTCCGCTTTTTGGATGAAAATGGAAAGAAATTAGAAGGTTGTGGAGAAAATCTAAGTAAGATTTCCAGAATCGATCTTTCTGAATTGGATCCAAGAGTTTCAAAAACAAAATTTACCGTTATGTGTGATGTCAACAATCCACTTTGCGGTGAAAATGGAGCAACTTATACATTTGGCCCTCAAAAAGGAGGAAGTCCAGAACTTTTAAATGAATTAGAAAGCGGAATGCTTCACTATCGGGAGCTTCTTTTGAAAGTGTTCCAGGTAGATGTCAATGAAATTCCAGGTGCTGGTGCAGCTGGTGGACTTGGTGCAGCCTTGGTCGTATTTTTGAATGCAACATTAAAATCCGGAATTGAGACGGTATTAGATCTGGTTGATTTTGACAGTCGTCTGCAGGGCGTTTCTCTTGTGGTTACCGGAGAGGGGCGGACAGACTGGCAGTCTGCTTTTGGAAAAGTTCTCCACGGAGTCGGAATGCGCAGCAAAAAATATGGGATTCCTGTTGTGGCGCTTGTAGGTTCCATGGGACAGGGGGCAGAAAAAATCTACGAGTCAGGAATCGACTCAATCCTGACTACAGTCAATGCCCCCATGGAACTGCATACAGCGCTGGAACAGGCGGAAGAATTGTATCTAAATGCAGCGAGACGTCTGTTTCGTATGCTGAAAGCAGGAAGTCAAATGCAGGAAACAAAGTAGAATCCCTAATAAGGACAGGAGTTTTCCGACATTGGCACCCGGTGCATGGTAGGAAATTTCAATCCGATGATTTCCTTTGTTTAAAGGGAATCCAAGAAATGCGGTATTGACTTTTTCACAGGAGATATTCCTGCCATCTACCAGAACTTCAAAATGAGTATCATAAGGAATGGTCGTGATAAAATAACCGTCTGATTTTGTCGTGACTGTTCCTTTGATTTTATCTCCGCTGGAAGTTTGTCGATTTATTTGAAATTCAGACTGATACAGTGTATTTTCCGCATTGAATGATGCCCAGGATCCCAGAAAGATTTTCAGATCAGAAAGCTGATAATCTCCCGTTCCAAGAGTCAGCGCAATGTCCTTCTGACCTTTTCTGAGCGGAACTGCATAAGTAAAAGTTTCATTGTGGTTATAATAAATGTGGGATCTGGCACTTAATTTGTTCCGTTCTTTTTCCAGGGTAATGGATACATCAGAAGACGGATTCTGATTTTTAATCCGAAACTGCAGAAATAAAATGTCCTCCCGGTGGTCTTGGTTCTTTTTGCCGGGAAATAATTCTGTCAAATGTAGTCGGACTGTTTCGGGCTGCTGTAGATCAGCCGTTATGGCATCCTTCGTTTGGATAAGAACGTTGCCATCTTTTCTTAACTTTGGGAATTTCAGAGTCCCCGGTGTGATTTTCAGACTGTCGGAAGTCGGTTTCTCCTGCTTTCCGCCCTCTTCTATCACTGCGTAATCCAACAAGGTTGTCTGATTGTATGGAAAGCCTAATGTTTCATAGGTTTTTTGATTCAATAATCGATTCGTTGCATATGCGATTGGCGATACACGATCGTTTTGAAGTATCTTTGTGTTTCCCACGCTCCCCATTTTTTCATATCCGGGAATTTCTTCTTGACTGATCAGATATTTAACTCCCATAAACCGTTGATAAACTGGGTTTCTGGAAGCTGGCTGCATCAGAAAATTCCGGTAAGGTTCTTCCAGTTCAAAAGTTTCTGTACGAAATTTCTGATACGCTTCATTGTATACAGAAGAATATATAGAACTGCTGTGCTGTCCGATAGTTTGAATACGGTTCAGATTTGCAAATCCCTCCTGATTTGTTCCAAGTTGTTCCATTCGGCAGAAAGTATCGTTCGAGTCTACAAATTCGATTGCTTTTTTTGTATCATGAGTAGTTATCTTTTGATAAAAATCTACATCCAGCATATATCCCGCTTGTGTCTGAAAGAAATAATCATAGATGCTGAGAAACAGAAGCGCCGGAATGAAAAGGCATAAAATTCCCGTATACTGTAAGAATCTTTTGCACCCCCGGGTATGCAATCGGTGGATTTTGTAAAAAAGCAGATAACAGAACATCATAAAAATGGCATCAAGGAATAAAAGAACTCGACTGAATTTTGGCATGGAACTTGTATCTCCGATCAGTATCAGAACAGCCGTCAGAAGATACGGTAGAATTCCATGTCGGAATGGTCGGAATTCTTTTTGCTGTTTTTGGATATAATACGCAATCAAGTAACAGAAAAGCGGCAAAAATGGAATCAAAACCTTATCCCGGATGTATAATCCACCATTGAGGAGATACGAAAATAAAGGTATCGTCAAAATGAAAATCAACCCCCATGCAAGAATCCGCTCTCCTTTTCGTTTCCATGTAATTCCTGCAAGCAAAGCTGTCACAGCCAGTGTGGTCAGACCAATGCCATACGGGTGATACAAAACCGCAGAAAGTTTGATAGAAGGAACCAAAAGAGACAAAAGCGTTGTATCTCTGTTTTCACCTCTTCCTCCTGTCAAAGCCATTGCAGTCGGCATCAAAAAGAATGCACTTAGCAGGATTGCGAGCAGTATGGGGTACAAAAAACGAATCCCATCTCGGAAAAAACTCCAAAGGCGGAGGTCTTCTTCTGATAAATCCTGCAGCAGAAAGTATCGATGCATCCCATATAAAATCAGAACCAGAATTCCTCCGACACTGAAATAAAAGCTGGTCAGGATCATGAAAAATACACTCAGTATATAGAGAAACGAACTCCCCTTTTCGAGAAAAGAATCTACGCCCCAGAGTCCCATACATAAAAATGGCATATAGTTTACAAACATAATCTGGTTATAAGACTGAAAAATCATAGGTGCTGCCAGCAGAAACAGACAGGCCGTCAGAAAACAGATGATGGGGGAAAATCCTCTTTTTTTCAGCCAGCAGTAAAACAAAATTATGGATGCGGTAAGACAGACAAAGGATGCAGCAATCAGATAATCACTCATTTTTACAAAGGGCAACAGGTACGAAAGCCAGAAAACAGGACTGTACAATCCGTAATAAGCAAAATGATAGATGTTTTGTCCGCCTCCTATATCAAGGGCAAATTCCGGGAAGAAATCTCCCGTATCGTAAAATTGCTGCCGGAAATAGTCCGGAAATACGCTGTGCTGGCTGATCCAATCTACTTTAGAACCAAACACCCCATATTTTCCACAAAATAACCAACAAAAAAGCAGAGTCAAAAAAATGAAAAGAATGGAAACCCGTAATTGTGTATATCTGTTCTTCATATGTTCTCCTTTTCACTGGAATCTTTTAAAATAAAGATCGGCCGATGCTTTGTCTCCAGGTATGTTTTGGACAGATATTGCCCAACAATTCCCGTACACAAAAGCTGCACTCCGCTTACCATAAATATGATACAGGTAAGCGAAGGCCAGCCAGACACAGGATCGCCCCAGATCAATGTCCTTATGATAATCACCACGATCATGACAAATGAAATCAGACAAAATAAAAGTCCAAGTACAGATGCCAGTGATAGCGGAGCTACCGAAAATCCAGTGATTCCTTCCATTGAATAGACAAACAGTTTTTTCAAAGACCATTTTGTTTCGCCTGCAGAACGTTCAATATTTTCGTATTCCAACCATTTTGTGCGAAATCCTACCCATTCAAAAATACCTTTCGAAAATCGGTTGTATTCACTCATTTCCAAAACTGCATCTACCATGTTCCGCTTCATAAGACGAAAATCCCTGGCACCACGCATAATTTCTGTTTTTGAAATCCGGTTGATGATTTTATAGAAACTGTCAGATAAAAAAGAACGTATTTGGGGTTCTCCGGTGCGGTCTGATCGTCTGGTTGCAACACTGTCATACTCCTCTTCTATCAGGATTTTGTACATTTCTGGCAAAAGTGACGGTAGATCCTGCAGATCTACATCCATAACTGCAACATAATCGCCGCTTGCCTTGGAAAGCCCCGCATAAATAGCCGCTTCTTTTCCAAAATTACGGGAAAAAGAAAGATATTTACAGCGCGGATCTTTTTGATGCAGTTGTTTCATTTCAAGCAAGGTATGATCGCTGGATCCATCATCAATAAATAGAAGCTCAAAATCAACGGGATTCATCTGTTTCATGACAGGCAGCATTGCCTGATAATATACAGGGAGCATCTCTTCTTCGTTAAAACAGGGAATGATTATGGTAATTCTATGTGCTTTCATGATTTTATCCACCTCCTGAAAACTATTATGCCGCTCCTTTCTTAAAAAAATCCCAAAGCAAATCTTAAACTTTATTAATTATTATGAATGATTGAAATGAAAAAACCGGCAGATTATCTCTGCCGGCAGTGTCTGCTAATCCACTCTTAAATTATGAACGAATAAAATTTGTTTTGATCTTCTCCTCTGCTGCCGGTTTTGGAACTCCGGCATTTTTTCCGGCTTCCAGACAGTGCAGGATCCATGCCATATTTTTCCCGAGAACATGCATGATCTGAAGACCTTCCTTGTCCTGCATCACTTCATCCGGTGTGTTGCCATGAACCATATTCCAATAGTTCGAAGAAACAACCGGCATCTGGTGAAATGAAAAATATTTTAAGAGAACATCCAGTGTTGCCGTCGTACCTGCACGTCTTGCAGATGCAATTGCAGCCGCAGGCTTCAGAAGCATATCCTTTCCGGCAATGGAACAAAACTTATCCATAAATTCTACGATTTGTCCAGATGGAGATGCCCAGTATACAGGAGAACCAACGATCAGAGCATCTGCTTCCTTCATTTTTTCAGCAGCGGCCTTTACATTTTCAAGCGCCGGATCTCCTGCCTGAAAGATTTCACTTTCAATCCCATTCTCTTTTAATGCCTCCGCAATCTGGCCAAGTGCAGTATACGTACATCCATCTTTTCTGGGGCTTCCGTTTAACATCAAAACTTTCATTTACAATTCCTTCTTTCTTTTTTCTTCTAGTAAATATTATAGCGCAGAAGGAACATTTATGTAACTACGAAAAACAGTTTTGAAAAAGAATCCTATTCTTCTTCATGGTTTGCAGCATACTTTTTGCCAGCCATGATCAAACCTGCAAAATACAAAGCAGTCAGAATCCCTGCGATTATATATGCGACTGTCATCGGAAGACCAAACCCGATTTTCTGACTCAAAATGAAAGAAGATATAATGAACATATAAAAACTTCCCGGAATCAGGGCAATCAGGTAAATCCCTTTTTTTGCACCTTTTTTTGCCATCAGATAAATGGTGATTGCAGCAAACGCAAATACGCCGATAGTCTGATTGCTCCATGCAAAGTATCTCCAAAGGATATTAAATCCTTCTGCATTCATTTTTGCAAAAACAAGAATCAAAATAACTGGAATAAAAATTCCCAATGTCACAAGTACACGATTTTTTCTTGTTTTCTGATCAATGTGCAAGTAATCTGCCACCATCAGACGGCAGGAACGAAGGGCGGTATCTCCGGATGTAATTGGAAGAACAATCACACCGAGGATTGCCATGATTCCTCCCACAGGACCAAGCAGGCCTTTTGCAACTTCGCCAACTGCTGCAGTAGCTCCTGCAGTAGAACCGCTGTTGTAAAGTCCCATAGCTGCAGCTGCCCAGATCATTGCGATCAGGCCTTCCAGGATCATCATTCCATAAAAGACTGTGCGTCCTTCTTTTTCATGTTCAACAGAACGTCCAATTAAAGTACACTGTGTAGAGTGAAATCCGGATGTAATTCCACAGGCTACTGTTACGAAAAAGACAGGGATGAATTTTGTTCCCACTCCTGAATTTCCTTGTGCATCAAAAATTGGATATACATCAAAAATTCCTTTGAGACCGTGGCTAAAATCAATATTGTCAAGCTGATACCCCTGAATAAAGATTCCTGCAAATACTCCGATTGCTGATAAAAGCAAAATCGCACCGAAAATCGGATAAATCTTTCCGATGATCTTATCAATCGGGAACAACGTGGCCACCAGATAGTAAAGCAAGATCACTCCGTAAATTACCCATGTCCATACATTGACATCCTGAAATCCGCAAATTTGCCCTGCAAACAGATCTCCGGGAGTATAGGTGAACACTGCACCCACAAGAAGCATCAGGAAACAAAGAAAAATATTGTACACTTGATAGGTTTTATTTCCCAAAAATTTTCGGATGATTCCCGGCATTTGGGCTCCATTCTGACGAAGGGACATCATTCCGCTTAAATAATCATGTGTGGCACCGCTGATCACACATCCGATTGGAATGGTGATAAAAGCAATCGGTCCAAATAAAATACCTTGAATAGGTCCAAAAATAGGTCCGGTACCTGCGATATTTAACAGGTTGATCAATGCATTCTTCCATTTATTCATAGGAACATAATCAATACCGTCTTTCATTCGTACTGCTGGAGTTTCACGATCATCAGGTTTAAAGACATGCTCTACAAATTTCCCGTACAGATAACCTCCGAGTAAAAGTATTACAAGCCCTGTTATAAAAGTTGCCATAAAATTTTCATCTCCCATTTCTTTATAATAGAGTGCACTCTGTTTTATAGATATTTTATACTTTTTTAATAAATTGTCAATAGTTTTTCAGAATGTTTTCTTTATTTTTTTAGAGAGATGCTAAGTTAACGCGTTATCTGGACAAATTATCAAAAACAAAAAAACAGGATTGACCGGTGCGCATGCATCTGCGTGTGCAGATTCTGCCAGGAACTGAAGATCCTCTTCTTTCAGTGTGTCCAGTTTTGTCGGGATTCCTACATCTACAGAAAGTTTCTGTACCGCATCCACAGCAGCTTTTCTGTACTCGTCAACAGTCTATTTGTATGAAAAAAGTACTGCTCTATAACAGACGTAATCCATTATATAGCAGTACTTTCTTTTTACAAAAGGGATGATTACAGATCATCTCTTAAGATGTCATGTTCTCTCAGTAATTTTTCAATGACAGTTTCTTTTACAACGCGAACCAGCGGTTTTTTCAACACATTATAATTTTTTGAGGGGAAATGCTATACATCTTTGCTTTGATATGCTATACTCTACCTCGCATTTATCAAATCAGAGGTGCATTTTGCCCTCTGGA
>OBUS01000591.1_pt1 | contig 18237 bp, 12 predicted proteins | sample 1475921 | NCBI WGS metagenome assembly OBUS01 (sample SAMEA2579948, study PRJEB22360) | human gut metagenome | reverse complement strand
CTGCTCCGATTCCAAGACATAAAAACGCTGCTGCCAGCCATAACATTTTCAATGGATTCTTTTTCATATTCCCTTCCTTTCCCATTTCCTCTGAAAGTTTCTATTGTCTATTTCAAGATAGTTTTAACTAACATAGAGATGCTATCATAATTGATAATTATTTTCAAGTAGAATTTTGTAAAAAATCAAAAGAACTTTTTGTGAACTTACTGTCTGAAGAAAAAATTCATGATATGATAAAGAACAAGTAATTTTATTTAACAGGATGGTATGTATGGATAGATTTCAAAAACAATGGATTCGACGTGAATTCAATAAGACAAACGGCATGATTTTTCTTTATAAGATTTTGTTCAGCCAACTCACGATTTTTATTATGATGACCATGTATCGGCTGTTTCCGGCTGATGAAAATTTTAATGACGGAGCTGTCTGGTATCTGATCTCCGGTTTTCTCTGTCTCGGAATCTTTGTCATGTGGCGCAGACCTTCTTTTTTCCGTACGCAGATTTTTCCGGTACATTCCCATATGAGCCCGGGAAAATTTCTTGGCTTTTTTGGAATTTTCATGATCGCGCAGAACGCTTCTTCCGTTCTTTATGTGCTTATGGAAATGGGAGCACAGCACTTCGGTTTTACATTTGCGCGTTCTCTGGAAGCTGCTACGGGAGGCTCTGTTACGATCTCTATGCTTCTCTACTCCGGATTTGCTGCTCCGCTGATCGAGGAATTCATTTTCCGCGGTGCTGTTTTAAAGACATTGGAGCCTTTCGGCAAGTGGTTCGCCCTTCTAGCGTCCTCACTTGCCTTTGCCCTGATGCACGGAAACTTCGCACAGATCCCATTCGCAATGGCTGCCGGACTCATCCTTGGTTATATTGCCATGGAATATTCCATCTGGTACAGTCTCCTTCTGCATATTTCAAACAACCTGATCCTGGGAGATATGCTGCCCTGGCTTGCCGGACTGATGCCGCAAAACAGTGGAAATATCCTGTACAATGTGATCACCAATCTGCTCGTCATCCTCGGAATTGTGCTCCTGCTTCGGAAATACCGCTCCATTCCTGGCATCTGCAGCAGTGAGTCTCACAATACTGGGAAACTGTTATTTTTATATTTTACTTCCATTTTTGGAATCTTATTTACACTATCCTGTATCTGGAACGGATTTGCCGGGATCAGTCCGCTGTAGTGTTTCTTTTTAATAACTCTACCACATACCGCTGAGCTTTTTCCCCGTATAAAAAGACATCGTACAGATTTCCGTTCTGACTTTCCCTCTCTTCTGCCCGGATGCCCAGCGCTTCTCCTTTTTCTGTCAGAAAGGTTCTGCTGTATCCGTTCCAGAACTTCTGCTCCAGATACCCTTCTGCCAGAAGTTCTTCGGTGATGGATTTGATCGTCAGACGCTTCATCGTCTTTTCATCCCGCAGTCCGTTGATGGATGCCACGAATTCGCTGATTGTCGTCTCCGTGACAAAATCGATCTGCTGTTCCATTGCCTCTGTCAGATGAAATTCCTCTTTTCTTCCCTTTTTTGCCCTCTCTGTCAGCGGAATCTCTGAAGCATCATAGTTCGTCTCCTCTGCTTTGTATGCCGCCTTATCTCCATTCGTAATATCACGAATGCAGTATAAAAATGCCTCCCCATACTGTTCCAGTTTTCTGGCGCCCATGCCGTTGACCGTCAGCATTTCTTCTTTTGTGAGAGGGATTTTCACGCACATATCATGAAGCGTCTTATCAGATGCCACCATATACGGCGGAATGGATTTTTCTTTTGCCAGTTCGCTGCGCAGCTTTCGGAGTTCTTCAAACAGATGCTGCGCTTTTTCACTCAGGTCTCCCAGTCCTTTCACACCTCGCCTTGCAGATGTTTTCTGTACTTCCGCTTTTCTGTATGCGATCACAAACGGATCCGTCCCTTGAAGCAATTCTTCTGATGTATCTGTGAGCTTCAGTAATGCGTATTTATCTTTTGTCTGGCACAGATAGCCTCGCTCCAGCATCGCCTGAATGATCTCTTTGATGCGTTCCTGTCCGATTTTACTTTGTTTTCCATAACAAAGATTGTCGTTCATCCGGTAATTTCGGATTTTTGCAGTATTTTCGCCGAGCAGCGTGCCTGCTATCATGTTCACCCCGAATCTCTGCCCGGACTCACGGACGCATTCAATCACATCTGCTGCCGCTTCTGTTGCATCCATCTCTTCCAGTTCCTCCAGACAGTTGGAGCAGTTTCCACAGAGCTCTTTTGCCTGTTCCCCAAAATAACCGAGAATATAATTTCGCAGGCATCCCGTAGTCGTACAGTAGGTTGTCATCTTCTGAAGCCGCTCCCGATCCTGCACCTGGATATTCTGCATCTCTTCCGCTGTGTATTCTCCATAGTTTTCCTTGCTTTCCAGCAGAAACTGATTGATAACGACGTCCTGAGGCGAATAGTAAATGATGCATTCTGCCGGCTCCGAATCCCGTCCGGCTCTTCCCGCTTCCTGATAATAATTTTCCAGACTTTGGGGCATATTGTAATGCAGGACATACCGGACATTGGACTTATCAATCCCCATTCCAAACGCATTGGTTGCGATCATCACCTGGATCCGATCGTAAATAAAATCCTCCTGACTGCTCTTTCTTGCCTCATTGCCCATTCCCGCGTGATATCTGCCCACTGAAAATCCCGCACTTTCCAGAAACAGGTAAAGTTCATCCACATTCTTTCTTGTGGCACAGTAAATAATTCCGCTTTCATCCGAATGTTTTTCCAGATACTCCCGGATTCTTTCTTTTTTCTCTTTTGTTCTCTGCACCTCAAAATACAGATTTTCCCGGTCAAATCCTGTCACTGCCACATAAGGATTCTGCAGCTTCAGTACTTCCCGGATGTCTGTCTGTACACGCTTTGTTGCCGTGGCAGTAAAGGCTGTCACGATCGGACGGACAGGAAGCTGGCGGATAAATGAAACAATCCGCACATAACTCGGTCTGAAATCCTGTCCCCACTGAGAAATACAGTGTGCCTCGTCAATCGTCACCATAGAGATTTCGGCATGACAGGCAAAGTCGAGAAACCTTGGAGTCTCCAGACGCTCCGGCGCCACATAGACGATTTTGTATCGTCCCGCTTTTGCAAATTCCAAAGCCTTTGCAACCTGGTTTTCTGTCAGAGAGCTGTTGATATATGCGGCATGAATCCCGGCTTCATTCAACGCCTTCACCTGATCCATCATCAAAGAGATCAAAGGGGAGATCACGATCGTAATTCCCCGCATCATCAATGCCGGAACCTGATAGCATAATGATTTTCCGGCTCCGGTAGGCATAATGGCAAGCGCATCTCTTCCCGCCAAAATCTGATCGATGATCTCCTCCTGTCCCGGACGAAATGAATCGTATCCAAAATATGTTTTTAAAATCTGTAGTTTTTCCGCTTCCACTGCCAGATATCCTCTCTTTCTAAATTCCAAGCGTCTTTCGCACTTGCTCTCTTCTCTCATAAAACTCCTGATAGAACGCCTGGTCATCTGCCGCCTCATATGGAGTCTGATAAAACAACCGAAGGATATACGTCGTAAGGATCTGGATATTCTCTTTTTCCAGTTCTATCATTGCTTCTTCACAGGTTAACAAAAACTGATGCCAATCTGAAATATATTTTTCGTAGGATTTCAAGTTCGGAATTCCAAGCCATTTTTTCACTTTCACTTTTCCGCGGTTCTCTTTTCTACATTCTTTTGTCAGAAGAAAATATCGAAATCCCTCTTCTTCATACAGCCTTCCCAGCGGAAACAGTCGGCAGATTCCCGACCGAAACGCATGAATCCCACATCTTTCGTTCTCATCCAGAAACGGACAGGCATCCGTCTTAGGATCCATTTTTAAATTTGGAAGGATCATACCATCTACTACATTTAACTCGATCTCCTGATTCAGAAGCCCGGCAAAATCCTTTCCGGTTGCCTGTTTCAAATGAAACAGATCGATGGGATCCAGAATAATAGATTTCCCCATTCCGCGACAGCATGCCGAACACCCCTGACACTCATAACAATCTGCCTTTACCATATCATTTGAAGTATATAATTTTCCATCTGAAATCTCATTTAAATCTACATTACGCCTCATACAAGCTCCTTTATCATCTAAAATATTTCTAACCAGTTTATTTTAACACGCTTTTTATGGACTGGACAACAGCAACTATTTCTCCGTCATTTTTGCCGAATTTATATCCGATCAGACGGCTTTCGCACCTGCTTTCTCGAAGATAAAAAGACCGTACAGGAGCTTTTGAAAAAAATGATGATCTCTATGAGGAAATGGAACGATTTATCCTTTATCTGCAGATGTGTATTAAACTCCGTCAATATTTCCAGCTGAGATAATTTTCTCCCACATATAATATCCATGCAGTAATTCTTTTTCCAACATTTCAGTTGTTTTATATGGCAATATTTTTTCCTCAACTTCTGGAATACAATCGATTTCTCCTCTGATGTATTGAGTTAATCTATTGGCTGCCGACTTCGCTCTAACTGCAACACCCGCAAAACGAATATCTAAAATTTCATATCCAAATGGCTTATATTCATCCATCCATATTCTTTGTCTCTTGTTGCGTAATACTTCCGTCAGTTCTTCAATTCGTTTCAGTTCATTTTCTGATATTGATTCCATAATTTTGAACTCTTTTTTTAAATATGACTTTTGTATCTGTTCCGTAATTCCTGCCTTTTGAGATAATATTTCAGCTAATAATTGATAATACTCAAATATCTGTTTTTCTTCTAAATCTTCGCTATCATCAACAATACTACGCAAATTTTTAGCAAGCAATTCATAACGTTTTTTTAATTTTACTTCATCAAACATTTTTATAAAAAGTCCCATCAAATTATCTTCATATAAAATTGTTTTTGATGGATTTTCACAATATCGATTATGACCACCTTCCTCATATTGAGGATTATCAAACGCATCCAATAAGCAAAAGTTATCCCACTTCATTTTAAAGCAAAATTCGAATCTTTCTGCTATTTTGTCCTTTGATGGTTCTTTTGAAAATCCATATTCTCCATATACTGCTAGAATGGGTAACATTGTAACTAATGGTGTTTCTGCACCATTGTCCATCCATACCGTACAAAAAACATCATTAATTCTCATCTCACAACAAGCGGTCAACGCATCCTTTGTTGAAAGTAATGCTTTGCTAATTCCAGGTGCAATACCATTCCAAGTCCATGCCCCACCGGCAAAAATAACAGGATTTCCTAATTTTTGGTGAAGGCGAATATATTTTTTATAAAACTCAATTCCTTCGTTATAATAATCCCAATAGCAAAGAGCAATCTTATCTGACATGTTTTCTTTGTTTCTAGGTTCTGCATCTTCCGATAAACTATAATAATCCTCTACTCCAAAATTTAATTTTAAATACATATCAGACCAAATCATCGGTTTGAGATTTAATTCTTTGCACATTACCTCCAACCACTCTAGATGAAGTTTCATAATCTTGCTCGGCTCATGATAGCCATATTTATCTAAAAATCTGCCTCTTCCTAAATTAGCTGCTTCATCCATCCCTAAGTGAACAATCCCACCTGAGAAACATTCAGCTACTGTTTTTAAGATATCTTTCAACAAATTTCTAGTATTTTCATCTTGTAATAACAAAATATCGTCAATATCTTTATAGGCATCAAACATTGGTTGCTTTAATGCACTTCGCAAATGAGCTAATGTTTGTATGCATGGAATAAGAGTAACTCCAAAGAGCCGACCATACGCATCACACTCTTTTAGCTCTCTTTTTGTCAAACGCCCTCTTAAATACCCCCAATACGGATATCCATCTATCTCCATAGTATCTTCCATATAAAGATATAAACGATTCATGCCAAACTCTGCAAGCCTCATGATATATTTTTTTATAGTTTCAACTTTAGGAACGCAATTACGTGAACAATCCATCATAATTCCGTTTGACTCAAAATTAGCTGTTTCCTCGATAGTAAATTGTTCTTTTGCTTTATTCTGAAGAAGTAGTGAAACCCCTCTAAAGAAATGTGCTTTCTGAGAATAATAAATAACACAGCAATTTTCTCGTTTTTTTATTATTAATTTATTATCACAAATATGTTTACACTCAAGTTGGATTTCAGCAGTTACTCTATCTTTCACCAATATATGTTGATGTTCTGTTAACAAGAGTTCTAAACCGTCTATCAGTTCATCTTTAAAATTTTCTGATATCCAAACAGTTTTTGTAATCATCTATACCACACCATCTCTTTCATAATTATAGTCTTCCTTCTGGAATTATAATCTCAGATAATCCAACGCTATGCCTTTCGTTTTCTGTTGTTTGTAAAACGATTTTAATATTGTCTGTATTTAAATCGTTTGTGAATTCATATGTGACTGCATACAAATTTTTTCCGTCTTCTGAATACACTTCTTCGGGTTCGTTGCTTACATATTCGATTAATTTTTCATTATCTTCTTTCGAATAAAAAAGCACACTTTCTGGAAAAGCAGAAATTGTATCTGTATAATGATACATTGTAATCTCCCGTATTGGATGTTTCTCTTGCCATTTTAATGTTATAACTCCCGTATTTCCTCCAAGCGGAATATTTTCTTCCCACGTAGTCCAAAGTTCAGATGGATTTACCGTGTTATAAACTCCATCTTTTAAGCGTTTTACCTCGTCACCATAAAAATTAGCACTTATTTCTGCTATACTAGCTATATTTTCCGCCTTACATCCATGCTCTTCAAATCCCACATCGGGTTGCCCATTATACAGAATATTTCCCCAATAATCATATTCTCCATTATCTTCTATAACAACACCAGCATCAATACATGGAGACACATCCCTAATTTTGTATTTTTCAACCCCTTCTCCTTCTGCCATGAACATTGGATTCCCTATAATAGCATGCTTATCCATAGTTACTGCTTGAACACCGCAATAATTATTGTAATCATAAGTACATCCTATCGTTTCTAAATTTTCGTTACCCTCAGTTTTAAATATTATATTATTCTTAAAACTTATATTAGAAGCATTATCACCTGAACTTTGATGTGCTTGACGAACAAAAGGTGTATTTCCATAAATAAATGTATTATTATAGAAAGAAACATCATATGTATTAGTACCATACATCATAATTACCTGACTATTCGCTACACATCCGTCGTTTACGCTCAAATTATAACGTACAATATTATCACTACTCCTATTAGATGAGCAAAGAAGTATAAATCCACCTTCGTTATCATGAGAATAATTGTATTCGTAGATATTTCCGGTCGTACAATTATCAAAATCAAAAGCCATTCCATCTAAAGTAGTCTTAGTTTCGCAAACTTCATTATATCGAAAAACACAATTATCAGAACTCCACATCCAAACACCAGCATGATACTTTCCATTCGGGCGAGAATTTGCACCTCTAACATAATTATGTTCTACAAGTGCTCCATCACAACACGTAATTACAATCCCATCTCCATCAACATTTTCCACTTTATTATTACTTACAATTACTTGTGTCGATGGATAATATTCTCCAGCATTCGGTTCCTCCAATCCCCATCTGATTGACCAATAAGAATAAAAATAAATTCCTTCTCTTCCTAAATCTTTTACACTATTCCCGTCAATTATAATATCTTCCCACTTTGATTTAACTGCTCCTTCTCCTGTAGATGGATTCTGAGTTGTAATCTTTCCAACAATTCCTCCATTGCATTTTGAGCTACCGACTCCTGTTGTTATTTCTACACCTGTCACATCATGAATATTACAATTTTTTACATAAATATGTTTTAATATACCTGCATCTTGGTTTTCAAAACATATGCCTTGTCTATCCCCTTTAACTGTAGCATTATTCGTTATTTCTAGGTGATTGATTTCCCAATATTGTTGATTATATAAATATACAGCTGCTCCTTGATCCATATTTCCTTTAATATATGGGTCTTTACCCTCTCCATATCGATCGATAATTATGCTATTTTCTTCATTCCCAGAACCTTTCGGCCATAATTGTCCCTCCCAAGTTCCTTCTGCCTTAAATAAAATGGTATCTCCTGGCTGAAAGAGCATACTATTTACCTTTTCTAACGTTTTCCATGCCTCTTCTGGGCTCCTTCCTGATTCATTATCATTTCCTTTTTCTGCATCTACATAATATGTAAGGCCTGATCTGTCTTCTGCCTTAACAGTCATTTTTCCACAAAACAAAAAAGTAAATAACGCGAATAGCAAAACTACATAATTCAATCTTCTTATTTTCATGATCATGTCACCTCATCATAAAATTCTCCTATTTTGACAGTTCATTCATTCTATATTCCGATGGAGATAATCCTGTATTTTTTTTAAATACTTTAAAAAAATAACTTGCGTCTACATATCCTACCATCAAAGCAATATCTTTAGTCATCACCGTAGGACAGTTCAATAACATTTCTTTTGACCTTTCAATTCTTATATTTTGAATATAATGATTTGGTGTAACTCCTTTATACTCTCGAAATAGTCTACTCAGGTACGAAGGAACTAGTCCAAATTCTTGTGCCAACATTTTTGTGGTAATCCTCTCTGTGTAATGATCTTGAATAAATGCATCCACTCTCCGAACTAATGCGGCAGTATTTTCTTCTGCCTTTGGAAACATAAGCCTCTGACACCAAAAGACAAATTCCTCAAATATTTCACTCAAACTGTTTGATCTCATGATAATATCATTGATTTCTCTTGTCGGATTACTGATCTCTTCATTTAAAAACCCTGTCTCATAAGTTTGGATAAACATCAAGATTTTCTTTAAAGTCTCTTCTAAATCATACTGTGTAATATTTTCTTCTTCCATTTGTTTTTGAATCTCAGTCAACAACTCTTGAAATCCTTTAAATTTCCCTTGCTTAATCATATATTGCAAAGATTCTTCTGTTGATTTTTTCATACGGAATAAAGAACATTTATTATCTTCATTAATTACTTCGCATCTTCCATATTTCCAATTTCTCCGCAATTTTTTCCGTAATTGACTTACAATATTACCTATCTCAAAGATATCTGTACACACATCTCCTGCTATTATTGCTATCGGAAATATATGTTCTTTTCTCTGAAGATATTTTGCTACTGTCAGTTCAATATTCTCTGTAGCTTCCGTTTCTAATAATACGATTATCTCATTGAGATACTTTCCATAGTATGTATATGTTCCAATTAAACTTTGTATTTCATTCTTCAGAAAAATACGAAAATCGACATTATTCCAAAACTCACTGTCAAATTCCGATTCTTCTATGTTAGATGTGCAGTACGCTTTCGCCACCATATAAACTGGATATACATTCCTAAATTCTATTTTTTCTTCAGAATTCCTCGATTCATACTCACTGTTACCAATCTGTTTTTTCCCAAACAATAACTTCTTCAGAAGCATATCCTTTTTTGTTTCTTTTTGAGATAAAATCTGGTCTTTCAATTCTTGCAGAAGCACACATAATTCATGATTTTCTATTGGTTTTATCAAATAACGTTTTGCCTCATACCGAATCGCTTGTTGTGCGTATGAGAAATCTTGATAGCCGCTTATAACTACGCTAATAATCCAAGGTTTTTCTTCTTTTATATATTTCAATATCTGTAACCCGTCTACCAGAGGCATGTTAATATCCGTAAACACGACATCTACTTCATGGTTTTCAAGATATTCCAATGCCTCTTTTCCGTTTTTTGCCAACATCACAACACTAAAATCTTGGTCTGCCTTTTCAATCAGTTTAGCAATACCCCTCAATAACGGAAATTCATCTTCTGCAATAAGAACCTTAATCATTTAAGCGTTCCTCCAATCATAACTACTGCACCTTCTTCGTCATTTAACAACCGAAATATAAAATCATTTTCATAACATATCACCATACGCATATAAATATTCCAAATGCCCATTCCTTCAACAGTACTATCTTCTAGATTATTTTTCATTTGACTCATGGAAAACACTTTTACCCTTTCTGTAAATTGCTCTAAATATTCTTCTGAAAATCCTATTCCGTTATCATGAATTTCTAAAATCCACTTTCCATCCTTTTCGCAAACTACTATCCGGATTTTCCATACAGGTTCTATCTTCTTAAATGAATGTTTAAAACAGTTTTCACAGATGGGTTGGATAATATATTTTGGAATTTTGGTGTGATATAATTGCTCATCTCCTTCTATCTTGTACTGAAAAGCATCCTCATAACGTACCTTCATCAATTCCATATAATCTAAGGCATACGCAATTTCTTCTTCTATTTTACTAAAGCCGTCTCCCATGTGTGAACCATAAACCAACATTCTTCTCAATCTGGTACACATATTAGCTATTTTATCATTTCCATCCATCTGTGATTCAATCGATATAATTGCCAATATATTATAAAGAAAATGTGGATTCATTTGAGATTGTAAAGCAAATAATTGGGCTTTCAATGCATTCGTCTCTGATGCATATTCTCGTTCCATTGCTGATTTCATTCGTTCTATCATTGCATTAAATGCATATTGTATTCGAACAAATTCATCATTATTTTTCCACTGTTCTACTTCTAATTGTGGGTTATCCAAAGTCATCTTTTTTACAGACGCATTTAATTGTTCTAATGGTTTCGAAAGCTTCCTCACAATCAGCATTTCCGTTATAACTGCAATACACAAAATCAAAATAAATCCTATCAAAATTACTGTATTGTATTGATTAAAAAAAGTAACCTCCGGTCCTTTTTCTTTTACAAACATCACCTGATATGGCGCATTATCTAATTCCCTTGTATATACAACATATTTGGAACTCTCCACAGGCACTTCTTGTTTTATAGAGTTTTTCATTTCTCTAAAATCAACTTCTATCTTCTGTAATTCTTTCTCATATGTTGAATTAGAATAAATCATATTGTCCTTGTAAAATAAAGTAACATATGTATCTTCATTTATACTTTCAATCACATCATTTAACCATTTTACATTTTCTTGTACTTCGACATAAGCATATACACTTTCATTTGTAATATGATTTTTAATTTGACGAATAATTGAAAAATATGGTTTTACAATCATTCCCGTGTCATTCAATATATCATCCTTAGACCATGAATAATATACATGATTATTTCCACTCGCAAAATACTCTTGCACTTTCTTGAAATTATCACTTTGAAACCATTGGTCTATTCCAGAATTAGTTGTAATATCTGTTGCTGTGTATGCAAAATCATGATACTGGTTATATAGACAAATTCGTTTTATTCCATCTTTTTTAAAATTATAGGAATTCAGCAATTCAACAATCTTCGCATTTTCTAATGGCTCATCTTCAAAATAATTTGATTCTGTACTTCCAACCAATTTCCTAAATGAATTTACAATGTCAGGGTTAGCTGCAATTTGAAGTGCAGTTTTATCTAATACATAAAAATGATTATCCAACTGTTCAACAATACTATCGGATACAATTCTAAAATCATCCAACATACTTTCAGAAATTGTTGATAATACCTTATGGTAATAAATACTACCCAGTAAAATAACTACAAACAAAATGATAATATTTTGTGCCAAGATAATTTTGGTCTTAAACGGAAACTTACGAAACATTTTTCTTCTCTCATTTCATTCAATTCTCATTTTATATTGTAGCACACTACACCTTTTTCAGTAATTAGTAACATTAACTTTATAGGGTATCATATTGTTAAGACTTATCCTTTTACTGCTCCGGCTGTCATTCCCTCTACGATATATTTTTGTAGACATAGATAGAGAAGAACTATTGGTAAAACTGTAAACATAATTGCAGCAAAAACATACTGCCAATCTCTTGCATATAATCCATAAAAATTATATACCATCATCGGAATAGTTGTCCTATCAGAACTACTCATCAGATACAAAGGAATCTGAAAATTATTCCAAATACTAATTGCTGCAATAATCAAATTAGTTATTACTGCTGGTTTCATAATTGGAATTAATACTTTGAAAAACATTTGCATTGTATTACATCCATCTATTAAAGCAGCTTCATCAATCTCTCTTGGTATTCCTTTCACAAAGCTTGCAAAAGTCATTACTGCGAATGGCAAATTTACTGCTACAAATACAAAAATAACACCCGTATATGTCTCTAATAACTGTAGCTTAAGCAGTAAAAAGTATGTTGTTACAAGCTGCATTGTTGCTGTTAATCCAAATATGAAATAATAATATGCCGCATTCATTTTTTTATCATTTCTTCTAGATATAACAATTCCTGCCATGCTTCCAAAAACAATGATAATGGTTACTGCTATGACTGTAATAATAAGACTGTTTTTATACCCTCTCAGTATATTACCAGTTTCCAACACATGCTGATAATTTTCTATCATAAAATGTTCCGGCAAACTCAGATCCATATGAAGCGCTTCGCCCTGTGTTTTGAACGATCCCAACACCATCATAATAATAGGAATTAGAAATACTGGCGAAATAAGTAAACAAAGTAAACAGGATATGATTTTATTTCTATGCTTCGATTTTATCATGATTCAATCTCCTTACTTCTTAAGAAACGATTTAGAGCGAATGCCACAAGCGCTACGCCAAGAGATAAAACAACAGAACTTGCGCTAGATTTGCCAAGTAAACCTAACCCAAAGGCACGATATGTATAGGTGCTGAGTACCTGTGTGTCAAATCCCGGTCCACCACCTGTCAAGGCATATACAAGATCAAATACTTTTAAACCACCTGTAATATTCAATGTAATTACTACTGTAAAAGAAGGTGCTAACAATGGAAACGTAATCTTCTTAAATCGCTGCCATACAGACGCCCCATCCATTTCTGCACTTTCATACAATTCACTTGGTATGGATTGTAATCCGGAAATAAATAAAAACATATTAAACCCTGCCCACATCCACACCTCTATAAATATAATCCAAAACATAGCGCTTCCGTACTGTCCTAACCAATCTTTTGCAAATCCGGACATACCAAGTGCATTCAGTCCATTATTTAAAAGACCATCCTGTTTTAAGATTCCTGTAAATAAAAGACCTACAATCATACAACTTAATACGCACGGCAAATAAAATAAAGTACGAAAAAAACCGTTTCCCTTAAATTTTTGTACCACCAAAAGTGCAAGACCTAATCCTACAATCGTTTTAAAGATTGTTGTCATAATTGCGAAAAGCGCTGTGTTTCCAAGTGATCGTAGAAACACCTCATCCCCGAATAAATTGATAAAATTCCGAAATCCGGAGAAAACTGGTGAATTTAATCGATCCATATTCCAGTCCGTAAATGAAAATAAAAATGCTATTACAATAGGTACAATATAAAAAACTGTGTATATCCCAACTGCTGGCAAACACATCCATCCTGGATATAGCTTTCTTTTTATGTTATTCTTCATATATCTTCTGCTCCTATAAATTAAGAAGATGCCATACCATTATTTTAGGCATGGCATCTTCTCTTATATTATGCTGATTTTCAGTTATTCTTAATTAAACGCCTCAACGCCTTGATCTTTCATATACTGTTCAAAATCCTTCTGGAATTGTTCCATAATTGATGCTCCATCTCTGTCGCCTTTTGCTGGTGCATCTACATAATATACATACAGACTGCTCTCACATAATGCATTTAAATCCATTACATAGAAGTTCCATTCAGGAATAACTTTTCCTGTCTGAATAAATTTTTCATTAATATCTTTTAAGTATTCTGGAACCTCACCACCATCAACATCCTTAAATGCTGGAAATCCTGGACGATCCTCGAAATAAAGATTTGCATATTCCGGTGTAGACCAAAGATTAAGTACTTTTTTCACAGTATCCATATTTTCAGAGTCTTTATATACCACAAAACCTGGAGAAGACATATTTTCTGTTACAACATCTACGCCATCTTTCATAGAAATGGCAAACATTCCTACATTAGCATCTGGATTTGCTTCTAACACACTTGCGGCAAAAAAGTCTCCGTTAAAATGCATCGCTGCACTACCATCTGCAACAGAAGCAATCGCGTCATCATATGTAGCAGATGTAAAATTCTCATTTATATATCCTTTCTCATAAAGTTCCAAATATTTATCAATAATTTCTGCCATTTCTGGAATATCCGTCCACTTCATTTCATTATTCATAAGTTTTTCCGCATATTCCTGTGCTTTTTCTGCCCCCAATGCCTTTGCAAAGTTATCTGTCATTAACACTTGCGGTACCCAACTATCTTTAGGCATATAAATTGGAGTGATTCCTGCATCTTTTAAAGTCTGACATACATCCAACAATTCTTCCCATGTCTCCGGAACCTTTGTAATACCTGCTTTCTCAAAAACATCTACATTGTAAATAAATCCATGGGTACCTGGTACACTTAAAAACGGAAATCCATAAATTTTCCCATCTTCTTTGTTTTTAACATTATCCGGAATCAGAAGATTATCGACCCATGCCTCATCGCTTAAATCGGCAAAATTACTTGCCGGATCCACAATATCATAGACTGCTGGAATGTTATAATCAATAATATCCGGAGCCTCCCCTGAATTAAGTTTCATTTTAATCATATTAAGAGACTCTGCATCTGGAACCACCTGAACATCAACAATAATATTTTCCTCTTTTTCGAGTTTTTCAATCATAGCCTGCAATCCATCATAATATCTTGATTGTTGCACCATTGCGCTGATCGTAACCTTTTCGTTACCGTCTTTATTCTGTGTAGTCTGAGTGCCAGTTTCTTTTGAAGTTCCACAACCAGCGAGTAAACCAACACTAAGAGTACAAGCTAATCCTATCGAAACTACTTTTTTTGTGTTTTTCATTTTCACTACCTCCCTTTCCTGTTTTGGCAATTTCACTATATTTATAATTATAATCCCACTTTTTTTGTTGTAAATGTAAAAACACGAAATGCTAAGTGTATAAATGTAAAAAACAAAAGAAATCTTTTACATTTTTTTGTAAAAAGACTTCTTTTGTTCACACTTTTAAACAAATCTACAATTTATTATTTCTCGTTTATCTGCCTTTAAATACATATTCCAAACTTGATTTTGGTATTTCACCTGAACTCTCTTCTCATATTTCGTGGAAATTCCAGCGGCAATTAATTTGCCTTCCCTCCATTTTATATCAACTTCTATTCCTCCTTCTGCCAATAATCCAGTTACTTCTCCATTTTCCCATTGAGTAGGCAATGCCGGAAGTAATTCTATCCTGCCATAGCAACTTCTTAGTAGCATATTGGCAATTCCACTCGCTGCACCTAAATTTCCATCTATCTGAAAAACTTCTCGTTCACCTTCATTCTCTCCCAGTGGCGGATGTAGGTCAAAAAGATTATCATAAGACGATTTTATCAATAAATTATTTAAAAACCTTAACGCCTTATCCCCATCTCCGAGTCTTGCAAAAAAATTAATCAACCACGCACAACTCCACCCAATATGTCCGCCTCCGTAAGAAAGTCTCCTATCAAGAAAATGCTTCACACTCTCAATAAGTTCCGGAGTGTCGTAGATGTTAATTATGGTTCCAGGATAAAACCCCACCAATGCTGAAAAATGTCGATGAGCTGGGTCCTCTTCTGTGAAATCTTCTATCCATTCCTGAAGTTGACCATTTTTCCCAACTTGATATTCAGGTAATAACAAGCTTTTCATTCTTACTTGTTCTAATAATTCATCTTCTATTCCCAAAATATTAGACGCATTTGCATAGTTTTTAAACAGTTCTTTTATTAAAGAAATGTCCATAGTCGAACTGTAACTTACAGAACATTCTTTTTCGTCCCAATCCCGAAATGTATTTTCAGGAGATGTTGAAAGTGGAGTGTGATATCGCCCATCTTGTCCCTTCTCAAGCCAATCCAAAGAAAATTGTACCGCACCTTTCATAATCGGATATATACGTTTCTCTAGAAGTTCTGTATCACCGGTATATTTAAAATAGTCATATATCTGAACACTTAACCATACACCTCCCATTGGCCAAAATGCGTATTTTGCCATGCCCGATACAGGTTCCGTATGTCGCCATATGTCCACGTTATGATTTGCAACCCATCCTCTACAATGAAAATAATTTTTGGCTGTTTCCTGTCCGACCTTACTGATCTGTTCCACCATACTAAGTAATGGTTCAAAACATTCTGTTAAATTACAGATACCTGCTAGCCAATAATTCATTTCAGTATTTATGTTAATTGTCCAGTTACTACTCCAGACAGGACGAATACTCTCGTTCCATATTCCTTGAAGATTCGACGGTTGTGTTCCTCTCCGCGAGCTCGAAATTAACAAATATCGATTATAGTGATAATACAAACAATATAGTCCAAAATCACTTGCTCCCTCTTTAAAATCCTTTAGTCTTCTATCTGTTGTTTTACCATTATCTTCCTCATTCAAATACAATTTAGACTGTTTAAACAAGGGCTGGTAATCCTCGAGATGTCTATTCATAATTTGTTGGTATGTTATTTTTTCTACTTTTTGAAAAATAGAATCAACTTTCTTGATACAATTATTCATGGAAAAATCAATCTCTATCGTATCTGACTGATACCCATCTGAAGCTGCTAACAAGACAAGAATCTCTGATGCTTTTTCCACGAAAACTTTACCATTAACACAATGTACCATCCCATCTTTGATTTTCACTTTCATGGAACAACAAAAAGGCATCCCCAAATTTCCACTTTCATATACAATAGGATTATCACTTTTCACATAATTGGGTTCCACATGTGTAGGCGCATTCCCTATAATTGTAATCCCGTTCTTCCCATTTTCCATCGAAATGGAGTGTAATCGACTTTCCAATTCAAACGTAACATTCAACTTTTTTTTAGTATCACAGAAGAAATGAAGTATAATTGCATTATCTGGATATGATGCAAATATTTCTGAACGATAATATTTTCTATCATATGTAAATTCAGTACTCACCACAGCATGCTCCAAGTCCAATTCTCTTTTATATGAGGTATACTCTTTCACATCACAATACTGATACCTCAAAATCCCAAGAGGCATATATGATTCATTATATTGGCCTAACAATTTTTTTTCTACTATTTTTTGCGCCTCATAGTATTTGCCAGACATACATAATTTTTTCGCATGTAACAGTGCTACTTTATCAATAGCTAGCTCTTTTCTTCTTCCAGTTCCAGACCATAAGGTGTCTAAATTCAACGTAATATATTCTTCAGGAACTTTCCCGTATACCATCGCTCCTAAGCTTCCATTTCCAATTGGCATAGCTTCACAAAATGAAGCTGCTGGAACAGCATACCATAATTTTGTATTCATTTTTCTTTCTCCTTTTGTTTCTTCAAATCATATTTTTACAGGTTTGATTTGAAATAAGTTAGTAATAAAAATCACATAGTAAAATTGCCCAATCAGCTTCTTATGCCTGCTTAATTGAATTTCAATATACCATGCAACTTTTAGGGAGGTCAATAGCTTATTAAAATAATGAATTCTACTCTCAAAAAACGCGGGAGTTTGACAGTTGAATAAAGAAAAAAACTTATAATGCCTATAAAATGGCACTTGTTTTGTCAAATTTTTTAAATTTATTAGTGCTTGTTTATACTTGTTTTGGTACAATACAAAAATAAACAAGTACTGATCATGGAAAAAAATAGTACACACCGGCATTTTCCCCGTGCTGGATTAAAGGAAGTAATGGAACATTTGCCCCAAGGACTTGATACAATAATTGAAGAAAACGGCAGTAACTTTTCAGGAGGGGAATGTCAACGGCTTGCTATCGCCAGAGCATTACTGAGTGGAAAAGATATCCTGCTAATGGACGAAGCAACATCGGCATTGGATGAACAAACCGCAAATGATGTAGAAAACAGCATTTTATCATTGGAAAATATCACATGTATCAGCGTGACTCACAGACTCTCTCGTGAAAATATGAAAAAATATTCAGCAGTTTTGAAAATGGATAATGGAGAATTGCACGAAGATGTTCTATGATATTATGCAAATAACTATTATTTCTATCGCCTTGCAGAATTGATGCAGATGTGCTATTGAAAATGTAAAAGGAACAACCGCCCACAAGGGTGATATGATACCCTCAAGTAGGACACAAAAATATAAAAACCTACTTGGGGGTATT
>OBUS01000589.1_pt1 | contig 18313 bp, 18 predicted proteins | sample 1475921 | NCBI WGS metagenome assembly OBUS01 (sample SAMEA2579948, study PRJEB22360) | human gut metagenome | reverse complement strand
TCGCGTCTCGTGCGCTGGGTTTTTCTTAGGAGAAGGGCCTGCCGCTGCAAGCAAATCACTGCCATGGGCAATGCCATGCGCCCAGCCTTTTACCGGAACATAACCGCGCCAATCGGTTTCGACTTGCAGATACTTGAGAGCCCAATCTATCCAAGTTTGGATTTGTTTGTCAGTTAGAAATGGTTTGCTGCTATCGGTTTCTAATAAAATCGCCCCTAATAAGGCGGTGAAGGTTCTAGTGAACACTTTTCCAGTAGTTAGAAATTTTTACTCGGAAATATGGGAGTGACATTTAAGTCGGTTAGTATTTTTCATTGAAAAATTAGAATTAGTATTATGCAACAGAAAATTCTTGACATGAATAATATGATTAATTTATGTTAAAAACATTCTAGGCATAATAAACCGACAATGTTTACCTTTAATCGAGTGATTTTATTTGACGGCGCAAACAACGTTCTGTAATCTACTAAAGTAAACATGTCAGGAGTTATTCTTTTAAAGACTAAGGAGGAAGCACGATGAAGCTGAGCAAAAACGGACAAATGTCTTTATTGACACTAACATTGAGGACACATGGATTTGAACGAAAGAAGGAGCTTCATGGCGCTTATCGAGGTAGACCATGTTACGAAACAATACGTTAAAGTAGCAAAAATTGGCGTTGTTAAAAAGAAACGCACACTTTTTACGGCAGTTGATGATATTAGCTTTGCCATTGAGGCAGGTGAAAAAGTTGGCATTGTCGGCTTAAATGGTTCGGGAAAGTCAACACTCATCAAGATGATGTTGGGGATTTTGCGGGCAGATGATGGCACACTTGCTACATTTTCGGGAGATCCGACAAAATATCGGCAGCGAAATGCGCAACGCATTGGCATCGTGTTCGGGCAGCGCAGTCAGCTTAGGTGGGATCTCCCGGTTTATGATACGTTTTTATTAAACAAAGAGATTTATCGCATTTCAAAAGAAGATTTTTTAGCGCGGGTTAAACATTTAACGTCATTACTGGATGCAAAAGACTTTTTGCAGCAACCGGTTAGAACGTTAAGCTTAGGTCAGCGGATGAAAGCGGAGGTGATGGCATCGCTGCTTCATGATCCGGAGCTGATCATTTTGGATGAACCAACTATTGGCCTTGATGTGGTCACTAAGCATAAGATCGTTAAATTCCTACAACAACTCGAAGGCAAGACCTTGTTGTACACCTCGCACGATCTTGAGGATGTTGAAAAAATTTGCTCACGCATTTTAATTCTTGATCACGGAAAACTGTTGACAGACATTTCCGCACAAGCTTTGGCAAAAATCGCGACGCCATCACAGATCGAATTTTCACTCGTTGATTCAGCTAATCTGCCAGCGGCTCTTGCTGACGTTGGGGTGCAGACACTACCCAATGGCAATTTTAGCGTGGCTGGCCTGTCTTCTAAAGAGGTTCAAGATCTTATGAGGCGACTCATCGCGACAACCGAGCTGGCTTCTGTGACGATTGCGAATAAACGCTTAGAATATGTCATTTCATCAGGACTGACAACAGGTGGCGGCCAATGACGTTAAGACTGATGATGATTCGAATTGGTTTGAAAAGGAGTGTCGCCAATCGCTATGCGTTTGGCTTCTACTTATTTGGCAATTTAATTTCGATTGCCGTGATGTTTTTTCTGTGGCAAAGTGTTTTACGGCATCGGCCAAGTGCTGTTTTTGCCGAAACGATCACTTATTTGATTTTCATGCAACTATTGACGGCCGTCTTTCCGAAAACTAGCTTTGCTATCCACGACGATATTCGTACAGGTAATATCGCCCGCCTGTTATTGCGGCCAGTGCCGTTACTGACCCATTATTTTTGGGAAAGTGTTGGTTATTCATTTGGCAAGTTGATTTTTATCGGTATCCCTGATGTCATCCTATTGGTCGTGGTGAGGCAGTCAGCGCTTGCGTGGCAGACATTACCGTTGTTGGTGATGGCGGTCATGCTTGGATATGTACTGTATTTTGAACTCGAGGCGATCATAGGGCTATTTTCTTTTTACACCTATAGCATTTGGGGTATCAATACGTTTAAAGCTGCTGTTTTGCTGGCCGTGTCGGGAAATGTTTTTCCAGTGAATTTTTACCCAGCAGCGGTGAAAACAATCGCACAGTTTTTGCCATTTCAATACGCGTTCGGTGCGATTGGTAAGTTGTTATCACAGCAGCAGGCTGCCGACTTTTGGCCGACATTGTTCATGCAGAGTCTCTATATTGCCACGTTATTTGGTGTCTATCACTTGCAGCTGAAAATAGCGATCCAACGTGTTGTGGTTCAGGGAGGTTAGCTGATGACGAGATATGCGCGCTTACTGTTAACCTATTTCAAAATTAATTTCAAATCATTAGCCATTTACGATTTTGATTTTTATTTTTCAATTGTTGGCATGATGATTCAAAATTTGATCAATGTTGCGGCACTTCGCTTTTTATATTTGTTAGTCCCGACGATTCAGGGCTATACGTTTACGGAACTGTTGACGACGTATGCCATTGCCAGCACCTCATTTGCGATTTTTCGCTGTTTTTTCATTAATACGCTGAATATTGCGGATTATGTGCGAAAAGGAAAGTTTGACGGCTTGTTGGTTAAACCTGTCAATCCGCTTTTCCAGTTGTTGAATGAAAGTTTTGATGAAGATGCTTGGGGTGACTTGGCGATATCCGTACTGATTTTGACCACGATTGCATTCAGCTCGCACATGCCTTTACTTATTTTCTTGCTGGTCCTGCTGATGTGCTGTGCCACTTCTTTAATCTTCTTATCCTTAACCTTACTAGGCGGGATGGTGTCGTTGTTGTCACAAGGGTTAGCGGATTTATCGGAGACAGTTTATGACTTTTTTGAATTTTCAAAATATCCGCTCTCCATTTACAATACACCGTTAAAAATGATCCTCACCTGGTTTTTGCCATTAGGTTGGGTGGCCGCTATTCCGCAATCAACGGTCATTAACGATGGCCGCTGGTATTTTGCTATTTTGGTTGTTGGCATCTCGGTTGCTTTCTTCACCCTCGTTTATCAACTATGGCGGCTTTTTCTGGTGAAATATCAAAGTTCAGGCACGTAAAATGAGGCGAAAATCGTTTGCGACATCCAACACCTGATGCCCGTTTTTAAATTTTGAAGTGACAGAATTAAGCTAAATGATTTAAAACTCAAATGTGCTCGCCATGTTATTGATTATGAATTCCTTTTGGTCAAGAACCATTTTAGACAAACTTCCGGTCCTTTCAGCTGATGATTCGTGCTGAAAGGGCATTTTTTTATGCTGATTAGGTCATAAACTCTTCAAATGGAGTTAAGTCAGCTTTAAGTTGCTCTCGTTAGTATGAACACCATCAACTTAAAGGAGATGGCCCTGATGCAAGAAGTCACGACACTCACGCAACGGCCAAAGCCGCGGACCAAAAGACATATCAATTGGTTCAAGGTACTGCCTTGGATCGTGCCGTTGGGATTACTGGCTGGATGGCAAGCCGCGGTCAGTTTTAACTGGCTCACGAGTTCCTTACTTCCGGCACCCTTAACGGTGATTCAAGATGGTATCACCTTGTGGCAAAGTGGCGAATTGCCAAAAAATATTGCGATTAGCCTGTATCGTGCAACAGCTGGGTTTGCGATCGGTGGCAGTATCGGATTTGTACTTGGCCTGATGAACGGTTTGGTCAGACCAATCCGAGCCTTATTAGATAGTCCGATTCAAATGCTTCGCAACATTCCGCATCTATCCTTGATTCCCTTGCTGATTATTCTGATCGGCATTGGCGAATCGGCCAAAATATCGTTGGTGGCAATCGGGGTCATGTTCCCGATCTACATCAATACTTATCAAGGTATAACAACGGCCGATCCAGAATTGCTTGAAATGGGGCATGCCTATGGTCTTTCAAAGCGCGACTTGTTCACGCGAATTATTTTTCCAGGGGCTTTACCCAACATTTTGATGGGTGTGCGGTATGCGCTGGGCGTGATGTGGACCACATTGATTGTCGCAGAAACCATTTCTTCGAGTTCCGGCTTAGGCTACATGGCAACGAATGCACAAGAATTTATGCGGATGGACACTGTCCTGCTTTGTATTTTGATCTACGCATTGCTCGGCAAGTTGTCCGACCTCATTGCGAAAAGTTTAGAAAAAGTCTTCCTTAGTTGGCGTCAAGGAGGTGTCGAGGCATGACTGATCCAATTATTAGTTTACGTCAGATTAAAAAAACCTATAACGATAAAACTGTCTTGCATGACATTCATCTTAATTTGTACCCAGGTGAATTCTTGGCACTGGTCGGCATGAGTGGCGGCGGCAAAAGCCCCATTCTTCGCCTAATCGCAGGACTCGAGCCGCCGACTGCCGGTGACATCCAACGTCAAAATGGACTGGTCATGCGGATGATGTTTCAAAATGATCGCTTGCTGCCGTGGTTAACCAATTTGGACAACGTTTCTTTTCGATCACACGATCCCGCTATCGTGCAACAAGCTAAGTCACTGTTAACGGCAGTTGGCCTTGCTGACAAAAGCGATGGTTATCCCGTACAACTTTCAGGTGGTCAAAAGCAGCGGCTGGCGTTGGCGCGAGCGTTGTTAGCTAAGCCGCAGTTACTGTTGCTCGATGAACCACTTGGCGCATTAGATGCCTTGACGCGGCAACATATGCAGGATCTGATCCTTGATATTTTCACAAAACAGCATTTAAGCAGTTTGCTCATCACGCATGATGTTAATGAAGCTGCACGCATGGCCGATCGCATTGTGGTTGTCAAAGATGGCAAGCTGGCATACGAAACAAGCGGTGCTCGTGGTCAATCACCAGAGAAAATTGCGAACACAGCGGCACGAGTTTTGAACGCGATTGTGTCTGAGCCGGTGACAACATGAAGCAGGCGAATGACGGCGAGCGGCGCGAGCCGAAAAAAGTTAAGCATCCTTATCTATATGAAATTGATCTTATGCGTTTGATTTTTATTGCAGGGGTGCTGTTGAATCACACGACAACGGCATTTCAGCATCAAACATCCAGCGGTTTAATCAGTACTGGATTCTTAGCCACACATTTAATGATTCATTTTACGCGAATGGGTTTCATGTTTATGACCGGTTTGGTATTGACGATGGTGTATTACCGGCGTCAGCGCAATTGGCCGCTGTTTTACAAAAAACGCTTCACAACAGTCGGCGTACCTTACGTCTTGTGGAACACTTTATTGTTGGCAGGTTCAGTACTGCTTGGTGTTGGCGGCTTTACCATCGCCAACTTCTGGCCAGACTATCTCAGTGCCTTGCTGCATGGCGATCAATTTTACCTCTACTACGTTTTGGTCACCTTACAATTGTATCTATTGTTTCCAGCCATGCTGTGGCTATTTAAACGGACGGCTGGTCATCATATCAGGTTAGTCGTCGCTAGCTTCGGCGTTCAAATGCTGCTAGTCATCGGCATTAAGTATGGGTTGCCACATGTCAACACAAGCAACTGGTTATGGTGGTTTAAGGCCTATGGGGTCAATGTTTTCACCTATCAGTTCTTCTTCATTAGCGGTGGACTCGTCAGCATGCACTATGAAAAGGTCAAGCAATGGCTTCTTGCCCATCAGGTGTTAATCGGCTGGGGTGCTTTTAGTCTCAGTATCGGCACCATTGGTCTCTATGTTTTTAACAAACAAGTTCTGAACTTTGGTCACAACGCTGCTGTTTCGCCGCACCAACCTTATATGTTGATCTACGATGTCGTGATGATCGCTTTTGTATTCGTATTAGGCCAGCGATACGCGGTCTGGCATACGAAGCGACCCGAACATTGGTTGGCACGACTGATCGGTCATGGTGCGCAAGTTTCTTTCGGCGTTTATCTTTGTCAAACCATTGCTATTAGCCTGTTAGGCGGCTTGTTGAGTCTCGGTGGTTTTAGCAATGGCATGTTGATCTTACTACTACCAATCGGCTATATCTTTATTCTAGCTGTTTCATTTACCATTGCTTGGCTATGCTACCGGATCGCGCCGTTTGGGTGGCTGATTGGCCGTCCGCAGTCCTTGTCAGTTTCATCGAAAGGAGTCTTGAATCATGAGCAAACTCACCGATCTGTTGTCTCAGAATCTAATAAATGAGCGTGATTACCCAATTGTGAAATCAGTCGCTGCCGATACTTGGTATACCGGGCGCGATCTTGAAGAGGATGTCGCAGCCTTGCGTGACCAGTTGAATAAACTGAAAATCGGTGCAGGGGATCAGATTCTTGTCGCTTTGCCAAACGCTCCCGTCCATCTGGCGTTAAATCAGGCACTTTGGGAGATTGGTGCGGTTGTCCATCCGATTGCTGCCGCGACCCCGTTGCCAGAACTGAAGGCGGAATGGTCATTGTATCACTATCAGGCAGTTATAACCTTGCCTGATGTTGGCGAAAAGCTGGCAGAACCATTGGTGCCGTGCAGTCGTCTTCGTCTGCATACTATCGCAGCGCTAGCGATTTTAACTGATGCCAGTCAGCTTGCGTATCGCATAAACGCGCCGCAGAAACGGGCAAAAGAAGAGGATCTGGCTTTGATCCTCAACACTTCGGGCACAACTGGCAAGCCGAAACGCGTGGGCTTAACCCATCGCATGTTGTTGAATGCGGCCCAACACGATGCCAAAAGTCATGCTTTATCAGCTGATGATATCGCCATGGTCGTGATGCCGATGTTTCACATCAATGCGCAGGTGATTTCGGTTTTGGCTACCCGACTTTCGGGTGGCAAACTTGTCATCGCACCGAAGTTCTCCGCTAGCAAATTCTGGCCGCTCATCGCAGACAACCATGTCACGTGGGTTTCAGTTGTGCCGACAATCATATCGATTTTGCTCATGAACGAAAACGCCTTGAAAGCTTATCACCCTGACATTCATTTGCGATTCGTCCGCAGTTCCTCGTTTGCATTGCCAGAAGATAAGTTGATAGCCTTTCAGACGTATTTTCATACGCAGATTCTCGAAGGTTATGGCATGACTGAGACGGCGAGTCAGAGTACCTTAAATCCAATTAATGCACCGAAAATTGGGTCTACCGGCAAGCCGGTGGGTACAGAACTGCGACTGATGCTGGCGGACGGTTCTTTGAGCCAGCAACCGTATGTTGAAGGTGAAATTGCTCTTCGCGGCGATCACGTCATTCACGATTACCTCGAACCGCATCCTGAATCTTTCAAAGACGATTGGTTCCTCACTGGCGATCTTGGCTATTTAGACGAAGATGGCTATCTGTTTGTCAAAGGCCGTCGTAAGGAAATGATCAATCGCGGTGGTGAAAAGGTTGCCCCGGCAAAAGTCGAAAATATCCTTAATGAGTTAGACTGGGTTGCTCAAGTAGCAGTGATTGGTTTGCCGGATGCACTTTATGGCGAAGCAGTCACGGCGGTTGTCATTCGCCAAAACGTGACCGGCGACCCAATGAAAGCCAAAGCCGCCTTGATCGATTACGCTCGCCAGCATTTGGCAGCGTATGAATGTCCAACCGATGTCGTTTTTGTCAAAGCCTTTCCGGTCAATGCAACTGGGAAAGTAATCCGACCGAAACTGCGCAAACAGCTGATGCAAGGCGGACAAGCCTATGAAGCATAAAAAACACCTTTGGTTCTTGGTGATCGGCTTAATCATGTGGCTTAGTGTTGCCGTCTATGGCTATACGCAGACCACGACGGCGGCCAGTGATCTGGAAACAGTCACGATCGGCTACCAAAAGGCCGATCCTGTCGACATTGCTCGCCAGCATGGTGAGTTAATCAAAAAAATGAAAGCAAAAGGCTATCAAGTCGTCTTCAAGGAGTTTTCTGATGGTGCTGCGCTCATGACTGCCTTGAAAAGTGGGGCGATCGACTCCGCTCGGGTTGGCGATACGCCGCCAGTGACAGCAAAAGCTGCTGGCACGGATATTGCGCTGATTGCTGCTGGTGCCACCAAGGAATATGGCAGCGGTATTCTTGTTGGTAAGAACAGCCAGATCACCAATCTCAAGCAATTGAAAGGCAAGACGATCGCTTATCAAAAAGGCACTGCCGCCCAATACTTGATTATTCAGGCCTTAAAAAAGGCAGGTTTGTCCACCAATGATGTTAAATTAGTGAATATGGATCAAAGTTCAGCATCGGTCGCTTTTGCAAAAGGCAGTGTGGATGCTTGGGTCACTTGGGATCCGTATACGGCAACAGCACAAGTCAATCAAGGGGCCAAGTTGCTGACAAACGGCACCGGATTGGCAAAGAATCGTGACTTCCTGATCTCAACCCAAAATTATGCCAAAACTCACACCGCGCTGAGCAAATTGCTGACAACCTATATCAACGATGATATGACGTGGGCCAATAATCACCACACACAACTCATTGCCATGCTCAGTAAAACCTTGAAACTATCAGACGCTGTGATTCAAAAAATGGTTGAACGCCGAACTTATGCCATGGCGCTCGTTAAAGCAGATAGCAGCATTGTCGATGAAGAAAATCAAATCGCGAATACCTTTTATCAAGAAGGTGTTGTGACCGAGAAGGTGGATATGAAGACAACATTAGTCAGTGGTAGCGACTGATCAGTTGCAGCCCGGGACTTGCTGGATAAAAAAGACTCCTTGAGATGAAATATCTCAGGGAGTCTTTTTTGATGGGACTATGGCATCATAAAGCAATCACAATTATTTTTTTAACGGGACATTTTTCAATGCTGAGTGCTTCTGGCATTTTTCCAGCATCAATCTGTGGTCATGCATGAAAACGATCTTGATGTACCTTTTCATTGTCTCTGAAATCAAAAACAGAATTAAGCGAACCTCGGCCTCGAAAATTCTTTTCCATCAAATCAATTGATCATTGAACGACTGCCACTGAACTAAATCGACCTCTCACTTTTGGTCGAAGAAGAGCGTATCTTCATCTGCAAATGATCCGACATGTTAGGATTTCAACGAACTTTATACTAACCGTTTCCGCAGAAAACCAGAAAGCCAGTCGGTGAGTGTTACTAAAATGATAATGCCATACAGAATGATGCCCACTCTAGACCAAGAACGGGTTTGAATAGCGAAAATCAAAGGTGTTCCGACACCGCCAGCACCAACCATACCAAGAATCGATGCTGAACGAATGGCCAACTCAAAACGGTAGAGTGTATTAGAAACAAACTCTGGTATCAATTGTGGCAAACTGGCGATCACAGTGACATCCAATCGATTGCCACCAGCAGCAATCACGGCTTCTCCGGCACGATTGTTCATGTTTTCAATTGCTTCGGAAAAAAGTTTTGCGAGCATGCCAACACTATGAAAGCCAACTGCTAGTACGCCAGCAAAAGAGCCTGGACCAACGGCTTTGATAAACATTAACGCCAGGACAATTTCAGGAAAAGTTCGAATGGCAGTCAAGACAAATTTGCCAGAACGAGTCGTCAGCCAAAACTTGTGTTGTGTGTTCGCAGCCCAAAAAGCAAATGGCAGACTAATAATAGCTGAAATGAACGTCCCTAAAAAGGCGATCCCCAAGGTTTGCAGCAGCGTAGAAGTCAGATCTTCGCCATCACCTGTCCAAACATAGCTAAAATCGGGATGTGCCAACCCCGCAGCGATTGACTTGGTAACGACCCACGCATTGGGTTTGATTTCAAGACTTGGCATACCTGTGAATGACCAAACGATAATCGCTAAGGTGATTATTGTCAGTAACCAATTGCGCCAACGATGCTGCAGGGGGGCCTTTGGCAATGAAGCTGAGCGATTCATAGAAGCACCTCCCTAGCCTTACCGCTAATGTAGTCAATGACAAGTACAACAGCAAAGATAACTAGCACAATCAAACCGACCCGATCATACCGAAACATGGATAATGCCTGTTGCAAGTAAATACCGATCCCGCCAGCTCCCATATAGCCGAGCACCGTACTAGCCCGAACGTTAATTTCGAAAGCATACAAGACGAAGCTAACAAAATAATTTGCGATCTGCGGCAACACTGCAAAACGAATCATTTCAATTCGGCCTGCACCTGCTGCCTTAAGTGCTTCAAGCGGCCCAGGATCAATCGTTTCAACTGCTTCATAAAACAGCTTGCCAACCATCCCAAAAGTAAAGATCGCTAACGCAAAAATACCGGCCACTGGTCCGATTCCGACAATGGCGACAAAAAGTGCCGCTAACATGAGATCGGGGATGGTACGGACAATATTGAGCACAAAGCGAAAAATGCCTACCACAATTTTATTAGTCACAATGTTGCGCGAAACTAAAAGGGCATATGGAAAAGCAACGGCAGAGCCAATCAAGGTGCCAATGATTGCCATTTTCAATGTCTGAATCATCGGATCGATTGTGTAATAAGCGTAACTCCAGTCAACATGCGCCATTTCGGTAAAAATGACAGTGAATTGACTGAAATTCTTAAAAAACAACCCGAGATTTGCATTGGTGATCCCAATCGACCAAATTAAACCAAGTACCATGATGCCAGTAAGCAGCCATTTGCGCCATTGCAGCTGACGTTTCGGTAACGTAGGAGCTGTCATTATGACACCTCCTGCTCATTGCCGCTGTAAATACTAGCTATGATTTCATCAGTGGCTTCGGCAACCGGACCGTCAAACACTTTTTGACCCGCCCGAATACCGATAATGCGAGTAGCATAAGCTTGAGCAACCTCAACGCTATGTAGATTAGCCACGACAGTAATGCCCATTTCTTGGTTAATTCGCCGCAAGTCATCCATCACCCGTTTTGTGGTTTGAGGATCAAGACTGGCGATCGGTTCGTCTGCGAGAATAATCGTTGGGGTTTGCGTAAGGGCACGTGCAATCGCCACACGTTGCTGTTGACCACCGGAAAGTTGGTCGGCACGGGTATAAACTTTATCTTCCAATTCTACTGTCCGCAAGGCATCGTAAGCACGTTGCTTGTCTTCAGCGGAAAATAAACCTAGTACCATTTTCCAAGTTGGATAATAGCCGACTCGTCCAGTTAAAACATTCTTCAAGACTGACGAGCGGTTGACTAGGTTAAAACTTTGAAAAATCATCCCGATTTTCCGACGAATATTCAATAGTTTCTTGCCTTTTGCTTTGGTAATGGAAACACCATCAATACGTACATCGCCTTCAGAGATGTCGTGAAGCCGATTGATGGCCCGCATCAGTGTACTTTTCCCGGCTCCTGACAAGCCAACGACAACCACAAATTCGCCGTGATTAATGGTTAAATCGATGTCTTTAAGGCCTACGACACCGTTAGGATAGATTTTTGAGACGTGGTCAAACTCAATAACTGGGTGGTTACTTTCTGACATGCAAACTTCCTCCATGTATAGCAAAAGCGCTAGGTGGCTAGCGCTTTTGCAACGTTGCTTTACTTGCTTTTTGATTCACCAGTGGCAATTTTGTCATACTTACGCACAATGTTGAAGGCACTATCTGTGGTTTTGACATAGCCCTCATGTGTATAAATACTTGAGATAATCGCATGACCTTCTTTTGTCTTAGCAATGTCGATGAAAGCCTTGCTAAGCTTTTTGCGGAAGGCGGCACTCATGTCCTGACGTACGGAAATCGTGTCATTAGGAATTGGCTTTGTGAAGTAGATGGGTTCAACCTTGTCCATAATGTCAGGGACATCTTTTTTGACAATATTGCGGGCATCCTCAAAAACAAAGGCGGCATCGGTATCACCGTTTAGCACGGACATGACACCTTGATCGTGACCTTTGACAGTAACCAAGGTATCTTGTTTAACAATGTCGAGACCCTTTTGGGACAGTTCGGCAATCGGCCAAATATAGCCAGCGGAACTGGTAACATCTTGAACGGCAATTTTTTTATTCTTGAGATCTTTCCAAGATTTGATGCTACTGCCTTTTTTAACAACAATCATCGAACGGTATGAATCAACCAGTTTGTCGGTGCTTTTCCCACCTGGCTGTTTGATCCCAAATCGTTGCGCCATCAACAAAACGTCGGCTGCCTTTTGCGCGTGTGCCTGAACGTAACCATCAGGTGGTAAGAACCCAACATCGACTTGTTTACTCTTCATAGCTTCGACAATTGAGTTGTAGTCTGTTGAAACGGTGACTTTGACAGGGATGCCCAGCTCTTTCTTCAGCAAACTAGCCAGAGGTTTTGCTTTTGCTTCGATTGTATTGGCGTTGCTTGATGGTACAAACTGAATATTTAATGACTTGGGGGTGTAACTATTGCTTGTACTTGTGCTGCTAGAACTACTTTTACTACCACAAGCAGCTAGCGATAACGCAGCAATGGTTGCCATCCCAGCCACTGCAATTCTTTTCCAGAACTTCATCAGTTTTCCTCCATAAAAGTAGAATCAATCATTTGTAAGCAGAACCTTGCTTGTCTCGGCGACGCAAAAGAGTGAACTGAGACGAACAAGTCACTTGAACATTCAAATCATACTTTTTTATAATATCTGAATCAATAACTTTACAATAATTTTACATTTTATACATTTCGTTCGGCTTTTACACAAATGGCCTGCTTTTTGATGACCGTTATACTTGGATTTAGTCTGGTGCAGAACGATACTGAGGTTAACCCGATACAACATTTCTGATTTTTTGAAAATTTCGGTGCCCGAATCGTGACAAAAAATAACGTAAATTATATAAAATTCATTAGACTAACTGCACTGTTATTACTTTTTTATTCTGCTTGGAAAACAATATTAGAGAAGTCGCCGCATCCTAGTTAATAGCACACCTGTTACCAGCGTGATGGCTAGAACCGCCGAAATTGTTGTTGCCCGAACCAGTCGATCACCGCCATCGCGCAACTCAATCGCTTCTTTTTCACCAGTAGAAGCCCCTGAAGGAACCTCGGCTTGACCAAGGGTGCCATCAGATAAGACGACATCAGCCTCCACTGTTGGGTTGCCGCGTGAGTCGAAAATTTCGCGAGCCTTTACCGTATCAATAAAAATTGCCATGTCTATTTTCTCTTTCGGTAACAACGAAAAAAACGCCTACCGAAGCGACATAAAAGTCGTTTCAGTAGACGTCATCAGATTGCTACACAATCATTTGCGGCGAACATCATCGCCTGTTCTTCTATACGAATAGAGCGTACGCTTTTTTCTTTTTGGCGCAAGAGGACGATTAATTTGAGTACGCAAGATCAACTTTTCTTATTGATCGCATTCGGGGGAATCTAGAGACTAAAAGCAAGCTTAGAGAGAGGACTAATTACCCTTTTTCTTTGTCCAGCAGGTTGGATGGCACACACCCCTCAACATTTTTTGAAGTGCGGAGGTGATAGCCATGCCAAAATCAGGAGACGAAAGGGGTTCGCCGCGATGGATGTGGCGTCGATTATCGTCGCGCTTAGCATACTGATTACCAGTATGGACAAAGCGTACGCGATCATCAAAAAAGCTAACCTCAAGGATTAGCTTTTACCAAATCGTCATCTGAACTGCGTCGAGGTCATCGGGAAGCCGCCCGGTGGCCTCTTTTCAACTTCTTAATTATACTTTAGAGGTCGTGAGGCGGTCAATATACTTGTGCAGTGCAACTAATTGAACTTGATCCAGCAGTAGCGCGGTTGTTGATGTGAAAAAGCGATCATCAGTTGGCTTGTAAGTGCGACTAGGATGAACCCATTACCATTGAGAGACCAATTAGATTTCAGGAGAATGTTCTTATCTAAGCATTGTTTTAATATATCACGTATATACGAACAAAATAACAACTCGTTTTGTGTGTGTCAAGATATGCACAAGCCACGTTCATTGTTGTTGATGTTCGGACCAAACATTTGCTATACTTTCAATAAATTAAATGGCGATGGTGTTCGCCTATACGCAAGTTGATGACACCTACCTTGAGCAAATCGGGGTAGGTGTCTTTTTTTTGAGTATGAGCTGGTGCGTTTAAAAATTGCAGCATAAATGGCCTCAGGACAAAGTGACAGATCTTAGCCTGATATGTTTATGCAGAGGTTTCTGCGTCAGCGAGTGCGTTCCCACGAAAGGAGATCATGATGCAGCATCGTGAAAAAATACATGTTAGTTGGCTGGTGGCCGTCTTTGCTGGCGGTTTTATTGGTGGCATTTTGCGATATGTCATCAGTGGCGTGACCCACGATGGCACAACCATGATGGGGACAACCATTGTGAACTTAATCGGCAGTTTTTTGTTGGCCTTCACCACTTATGGCTTGGATATGAAATTCGATCTGCCCGAATGGCTGTTGCTTGCCCTCGGGACAGGTGTCATCGGTGGTTTCACGACATTCTCCACGCTCATGCTGGACTTTGCGACCTTGGCACCAAGGCATGCGATTTATGCCACATTACTGTTGATGCTCAATCTGCTGGGCGGGCTGCTAGCAGCAACAGCCGGATTCTTGGTTGCGAAACTCGTTGAAAGAAGGGACAAAAAACAATGGTGATCTTAATTGGTATCGGAGCCGGCCTCGGCGCTGTTTGCCGGTACGGTATAACCGTATTAGGGAAAATGCTCTGGCCCGGCAAGCCGTTGGCGACGCTACTCATCAATGTGCTGGGTTCATTGCTGGCCGGACTTTTAGTTGGCTTACCAACGCTCTCAGCGTTTCGCTTATTCCTACTGCCCGGTTTTTGCGGCGGCTTTACGACCTTTTCAACGTTCATGGCAGACGCGTTTATCCTGATTAAAAATCGGCAGTGGTCAATGGCAATCTTTTATTATGTTGGCACGGTGATAGCGGGGATGGTAGCGGTGGTCGTGGGGATGATGATTTCGCGGATACTTTTTGCCTAACTGGCAGCATGCAACATCCGATGAAACGGTGATAGTAAGCGAAGCATGCACGCGACATGCTGACAGAAGTAAAACTCCAACACATAGATTTATAGTCTTGGGGCACCGGATTTCAGGTGCGCCAAGGCTTTTTTCTAGTGATAGTTCCGACGAATTTAGATCGGCACAATATGCCTAGTTAAAATACTATAGTTATTTTAACTAATTAAGTTGGAGGGGTTTTTATGGGGAAAACGGATGATCAAGGTTGGCAAGACCAGTTAGCAAATTTGAATCCATATCGGGAACCGAATACCGAAAATAAAGGCCAATGGCGTCCGGAGCTTGAAAAGAAAATTGCTGAGTACAGGGCAATGAAGAATGAAAATATTTTGGAGGGACATCAATCATTTAACTGGCTATTCGCGGAAGATACACAGTACTTCAATAAACAACCCAGCAGAGATCATTTTACTGCAATTCAGACGATGGTCTATGATGGCGTACCTGCTGGTCCAATCGAACCAACTCTGAAACGTCCGCTAATCTATATTGCAAACATCAATCCAGCGATTACATCTTGTCAGACCGAAGAATTAGCACGAGCGGACAAAGAAGGCGGTCCAGTTGATTTTCATACTTATGCAAGAGTTGAAGATGCTGTTTGGATTGGTGACCAGTCAACTGAAAATATTATTTATCGACAGCTTTTCCTCCAAAAAAAATTCGGATCCAGTCCGAAGACCCTTAAGGAATATTTGAAACAGAACACTAAACGAGACGGTTATCATTGGTATGCTCAACATGTCTCAGAGTTGCTCCGAGCTTTGTTTCATGCGGATGGACAATGTAATACAAATATGTCTATTGAAAATGCCAAAAGAGTTTTACACAACTATCCGATTCAGTTTATGGAGTTGATTCCATATCGAACACAAAATGCAAAAGAATTTCTCGAATTTTTAAAAACTAATAGCACTATGGGCTTTCAAGAGAAGAGTGTGAAGGCTTACCAAAATGCAATTTCTCAAGGAATAACGATGAAGCAATTAGCGTTTAAAGGGTTAGCAAATGGTGCCCAAGTCGCCAATCTTCCAAGTACGCAATTCGTTTTAGCGAATGTTATTGAGCGAATTCGCCAATATTACGTTGAAAAGGAACAGTTGAATACTTCTGAGAAGCTTCTGGCACCATCATTTATTATTCGTGGTTATCAAAAATGGTGGAAACCAGCTCTACAAGTTTTTCTTAAAGAAAAGTGGAAATATTTACCGGAGGTCTTGAAAGAAGAGTCGAACACTGCAACTTTGTTGGCAAACATGGAAGAAAGGTTTTTCTGGACCTATAAAAGTAAGAGAAATGTTTCAGTTAGTCGAGCGAACCTTGTCCGAATTTCCGGAATTACGTCAGAAGATGATTTTTGGAAAACGTTTGTAGAACCATTCCGATAGAGATCTGCTATTAGAGACCTAATGAGAAAGTTGATTTAATACGAATTTTTTTGTGACGGTAAAGCCGTAAATGAAGTCAATAAGGCATCGAGAATAACTTGCCTAGGCATAATACGCCTAATATATTTATATAATTAATTTCGTATCACGAATCAAAAGACATCAATTTTAATGGTATTGGAGGAAGTAACATGTTATATAACCGGGTTAAAGAACATGTTGTTAATGATAGAAAAAAGATGTACAAACGCGGCAGCCAGTGGGTCGTAGTTTCCGCATTTGCCTTAGCGTTAGGTGGTGTCGCCTTGACGCAACTTCAACCTGTTAATGCTGCAGAAACAGACACGCACCTTGTCGTTCAGCCAGTGACACTCACCCAAGATGGACAAGTGAGTCAACCGGCGGCAGCACAAACTGAACCTGCAAGTGCTGTTAAAAATACCCAACCTGTTGCAACAGCCAACGATGAGGCCAGTCCGGCAGCTGCACAAGAACAAGCAACTGCGGCCTATCAAGTCGCAAGTCAAGCCGCCAATGCCAATACCAGCATGCCAGCTTCATCAGGCATGACCGAAGCAGAATGGCAGGCACAACAAGCAAAATATGATCAAGCCAAATCAGACGCAGTTGTCTCTGAAGCCGCTGAAAAACAAAAGGCCAGTGAAGCAGAAACTTCTTATGCCAACAGCTTAGCAAGCCAAGCTGCAGCGCAAAAACAGCAAGATCAAGCTTCTCTGGCAGCTGCTAGTTCAAGTGCCGCTGCGAGTCTCGCAGCACTGAAAGCGCAACAGGATGCAAGTTATGCCGCTGCGAGTCAAGCCGCGACTGCGCAGATTGATGATTTGAATGCACAGCGGACGACGCCTGATGCACCGGTGGAAAATGGTGGGACGTTTAATTATGTGGCTGAGCATGGCTTGTGGACTAATGTTGTTACTCATAGGGATTCTGATAAGACTTGGAACGGGAACTATCTGGTACAGAATCTTCCGGTATTTAATAATCCTGACGATGCTGGATTAATGGATAATATCTACGCTAATACTGATGATGGTCAAAAAGGAAGCCCTAATGAAATCCCTTCATGGTCTTTAGGGGATACAGTCCACAATAATCAATTAACAGAAGCTCAGAAAAATGAACTAAATCAATATGCAATGATGATAGTTAATAACTATCGTAAGTCTTTAGGATTATCTTCTTTTATGACAACAAATGATTTTCTTAACATGGTTCAGCAACGAGGTCAAAATCTTTCCATTACAAGTATGGTTCATAATCCTGACTTAACTACTAGGATTTTTGGGCGTAGCGTTGATGAAACATTAACGGCTGTTGATCCATCTATTTTTATGGGAAATAGGTATAATCAAGCACCTACTATGCTTGAACTTATGGAAGGTGTATCTGATTCAATTAATAAATTGATTAATTTTGATCAAGATAACAATAATGGGCATCGTAATATTCTTCTTGGCGGAGATGTAGAGACAGGATTTTCACTTCAATATAATTTATCGGATAATTCATGGGTGATGAATTCTAATGGTTCTTATCATCAATATGATGGTGCAAATGTTGCTACAGTTCCAGCACAAACGTCAACGCCTTCTACTGGCCAAGACAATAACAAAGAAATTGACCAAAAGATTCAAACTCTAAAAGATAATCTTCAGAGTCTCAAAAACGGTCAAGACCAAACATATCAAACTCAAAAGTTATCCTTGAACAACGCAGTTCAGCAACTTGCTGATCAGTTTGCCAGTCAAGAAGCACAAGCTGAAAAGGACAATAGCAGTAAGATTCAAGCTTTCAATACGCAACAAGAAAGTGCCTTGGCCTCATTTATTGCTGCATTAACTAAACAGGTTGAAGCGTTGAATCCCGGTCCTAAGCCGTCAACGCCTTCTAGTGGTGCCTCATCATCGGGTGCATCCAGTGCCACCAGCTCATCGTCTTCAAGTGCTGCCAGTTCATCTGCATCGAGTGCCGGCAGTTCAGCAGCATCAAGCGCTGCCAGTTCATCTGCATCCAGTGCGGGCAGTTCAGCTTCATCAAGTGCTGCCAGTTCATCTGCATCCAGTGCGGGCAGT
>OBUS01000588.1_pt1 | contig 18339 bp, 14 predicted proteins | sample 1475921 | NCBI WGS metagenome assembly OBUS01 (sample SAMEA2579948, study PRJEB22360) | human gut metagenome | reverse complement strand
GTTGCTAAATATACAAAATCTTGCTCAGAACCTGAATTTTCTTTTTTATACGCAGCAACATCATCATGAATCTTTTTCGTATATGCGTCTAATTCTTCTTTAATTTTATTTATAGCGTTCTCTACGACAAATTTATCTTTATTACCTTCACAAACATAATTCAAAATATTATAAATACTTGCTTTTTTAGTATTAGAACTTATTTTTTCTAAAATTATATACTCATTTTCTTCACTGCCCTTGACTTCTGATTTTTTCATAACTAATGACTTGTCTAATTCAAAAAACAACGTCTCTATATATTTAAGCGTTGATTGTACGAAATCTTTTGGTATAGATTTGCCATTAACAATGTGGAAATATCCATACTTCGCACTATTTTGAAGTATTTCTATAACGAATGAAAACTTGTCATTTTCGTCCAAACTAATTGCTCCATATTTCACCTGATGTAAAGAAATGTACTTTCCGTTTTCTCTAATAGAAAAATCTTCTTCACCCTCTACTTGTAACTCAAAACCAGAAATTTCCACTCCTTTTTCCAAAAGGTCATACATATTTTTTAAAGCTGTATAGATTGCAACATGCCCTTGATACTCATATCCTTCCCAAGAAGCAATTGCATTTATTGGTGCTATTATCATCTCTTATTAGTGTAATTCAATTATCTTCTTGTATAAGATATCGAATCATGCTCCTTTCTCATATTTAGAATATACGCCACTTTAAAAAAGCTCCGTAAATAAAACCATCTCACAAATCGGCAAGCAGTGTAAACTTAGACAAGTTACGTTTTTAGCCCCATTTCATCTATAACTGAAATAGGGCTAACCGCTTGTTGGGAAGGCTCCCAATCCCTTTATTTCATCACATATTGTGATAGCTGCGCACTCGTTACGAGCGCTATATCATTACTCTTTCTTTCCATATGGTATGGAATCTTCTGCTACCATACTTAACGTTGTTTTTGGTTCATAGTAATAAACCTTTTTCTTTAATCGTTCATACAATACAGAACCAATGGTATCCATAACCTGTTTCATCATATCTGGATCAGAGAACATTTTCACAAAAAAATCTTCATTCTGCTCGTAACGAGCTGCTGCCATCTCTGGGAAATCTTTTTCAAACAATAACATGAATGTTTTTCTGTCATTGTTTTTAGCATAGCTTTGCCATTTATCCTGATTCGCATAATCATTCTCAATTTGCAACAACACTTTATCCATTTCCGTGAAGTTCGTTCCATAACGTTCATTGATTTTATCAATGATAATAGTTAATGGATCTTTCTTCTTTTCTCTTCGTCCTGCCTCTCCTGTAATTGGTCTAAACCCTTCTTCTGTTGCTTCTAACTCAATCGTACCCTCAAAATCTTTTTCCAGACGATAGTATTCTAACAACACTTTATCATCTACATAGACTTTCTCTCCGCCACCTTTAGGCAACTGCATTGCAAGGAACTTTGCATAAACACTAAACTTATGAATGTCCTTATCAAAAAGACGACAAACCTGTGTAATGAAAGAGTAGATACGGTTAAAACGTGCTAATGTAGATTTAAACATATCCTGTCGTTCTGGTTCTAACGCATTATATCTATCAAGTGCTGGCTGTATCTGTCCCTGTAATTTCCCCAAATCACCCACAGTCTGTTCTTTGCTTGAATAGAAGATACTTGAGAATTTTTCTATTTCGTTTTGCTGATATACTCGGTATTCATCTAACGTATTCTTTAAATCATAAACAACATTTGGATTTGTTTCCTCTTCCAAAACGGTTTCTTCGTAATATGGATTAAATGATTTTTTAATATCCTCTGCTGAATTTACAAAGTCTAATACAAACGTATCTCTTTTGCCTCTCATGGTACGATTCAATCGCGATAAGGTCTGCACCGCTTTTACACCAGAAAGTTTCTTGTCCACAAACATTGTATGAAGTAATGGTTCGTCGAAACCTGTCTGATATTTTTCCGCAACAATCAACATTCCAAATTCATCCGTATGAAATGCTTCTGGTAATGCCTTTTCTTTGATTGTCTCTCCACTTTTTGTCTTGTTCAATTTTTCTTCTGTAAAAGTCTGTCCATCATCTTCCACTTCGCCTGAAAATGCAACCAAAACGTCCAGATCTGTATAACCTTTTTCTTTAATCTGACGTTTGAATTCCTGTAAATAACGTACTGCATGGAGCCTTGATGGTGTTACAATCATTGCCTTGGCTTTACCGCCAATTTTGTGCATGGTAACACTACGAAAATGTTCCAACATTACAGCTGTCTTCTGTGAAATATTATGCGGATGTAATGTTTCATAATTTCGAATTGCATTTACCCCTGCAACCGTATCTAACTGCGGATCATCTGGAATCGCTTTCGCAATTTTATAATACATCTTGTATGTCATGTAGTTTTTCAAAACATCCAAGATAAAGCCTTCTTCAATTGCTTGTCTCATGGAATAAATGTGGAACGGATGGTATTTTCCGTCATTATCACGCCAACCAAACATATTCAATGTCTTATCTTTTGGTGTGGCTGTAAATGCAAAGAAAGACATATTATCATGAATGCCCTGTGCTGCCAATTCGTCTAGTAACTTATCCTCATTGTCTTTGCGGTTCTTCTCTTCTTCGTATTCCATTTCCGCATACTCTTCAAGAATCTTTTCTGTATCAGCTAATGCACGTTTCAGTTTTTTAGCTGCATCACCAGTCTGTGAAGAATGTGCTTCATCAACAATAACTGCAAAACGTTTATTACCAGATTTAACCTCTTTATAAATGACAGGGAATTTCTGCAATGTGGTAATAATAATTCCAGTTCCAGCTTCAATTGCATCTTTCAACTGTTGTGCATTTTTATCAATTTTCTGTACAACACCTTCCACATGGTCAAACTGGTAGACTGTATTTTGCAACTGACTATCCAATACCCTTCGGTCTGTGACTATGATTACAGATTGGAAAATCTTTTCATCATTACTATCATGCAAGCCAGAAAGTCTATGTGCAAGCCATGCAATAGAATTCGATTTCCCAGAACCTGCACTATGCTGAATTAAATAATTCTTTCCAGAACCATTTTCTTTTACATCTGCAAGAAGTTTTGTAACCACATCAAGTTGATGGTAACGTGGGAAAATCATTCTCTCTGATTTAATCTCGCCTGTTTTCTCGTCTCGTTCCACCTGCAAATGTAAATATTTATGTAAGATTTCTAACAATCTGTCTTTCTGCAAAACGTCTTCCCATAAATATGCTGTATCATATCCATCCGGGTTAATTGGATTACCTTGTCCACCAACATTTCCAGCTCCATTACTTCCTTGATTAAATGGTAAGAAATACGTCTTGCTTCCTTCTAATCGTGTGGTCATATACACTTTGGTAAGGTCCACTGCAAAATGAACTAATACACGTTCTTTAAAAGTAAAAATAGCATCTTTTCCTGCACGGTCAAATTTGTACTGGTTAATAGCGTTTGTGGTATTCTGTCCTGTAAACTGACATTTAAGCTCCATAGAAACAACTGGAATACCATTTAAGAACAGAACAATATCGATACTATTTTCGTTATTTAAAGAATAATGTAACTGTCTTGTACAATGGAGTACGTTACTTTCATATTGTGTCTGACTTGTTGCATTAATAGAAGTTTCCGGCTTCCAAAATACAACACGGAATTTGATACCACGATCAGTAAATCCCTGGCGAAGAACACGCAATAATCCTACCATTTTTACTTCACGACAAAATCGGTCTATCACCTGTTTTTCACTATCGCTGCCATAGATTTTCTCATAGCGTTCCCATGTCTTTGGCTGACTATGTTTTAAGAAAGAAATAAATGTTTCTTTATCCAATGCCAGTTTGCGGTCAAAACTTTTAGGATTACCCTTGAAGTAACCGCCTTGTGTAATTAAATAATCTTCTATGTCTTGTTCAAATCGTTTTTCTTTAATATCAAAATCCACTTATCTAACACCCCCTCAATGCTTCACAATAACAACTTTTATTGCATCACCAGCATTTTCAATATCACGTCGAAATTCAAGTTCGTCCCTAATCACACCCAAATCATAGACAATATACAATTGACGTTCATATACCTTTGCATAAGCAGTAATATCTGCATTAATCTGTTCGATAACACTAGATTTCTTTCCTTCTCTTAAAAGTTTTACTTCTACACATAAATTTAATTTAGGAATCACAAAATCTGGTATGTATTCTTTTCCAGAAAACTGAAATTTACCAGATTCACGGTCATAATCAATTCCTCTAGCCCAGCCTTTTCCAATCATCAAGTTCTCGATTGCATTTTGTACCTGAATCTCTTTCTCTGGTTTATCAAAAACAACAGCGCGCAACTTAGTTTTAAAGAAATTTTCCAAATTAGTAAATTCATCATCCGAAAAGTCTGTAGCTGCTTCTAAATACGATAACATCATTCCTGTATTCATCAATACAGCCTCAACAATTTGTCGTTGCATTGGCCAAACACTATCCCCCCAACCAGGCATATTGTCTACATCAAATTTTGCAAACGTTCTTTTATCAATGCCTAATATATCTGAAACATTTTCTGCCAATCCATTAAATTGAGAAGCATATATTTTGAATGAAGCAAAACGTCCAGTTTCCTTTGTCGCAGTATCATTTAATGTTCTCTCTACTGTGCTTTTTAAGGCTTTGCACTGATAAATCAGCATTTTTATATATTTAGTTTTATCAATATCCATTTTTATACCTCTCGTTTGCCCGTTACAACTTCGTAAATAAGTGACTTTTTGTACTCTATTAATTTAGTGATTAATTGTTTCTTTTTCGAAATGGTATTTTCAATTTCTACACATTTACCGTTTAATGTATTCACTATTCTTTTCTGTTCATCCATATCGGGAAAAGATATCCAAAGTTTAGATAATAACTCTTGATTCAAATTGTTAATATTTGAGCCTCTACTGTCTCTGTTCAAATTTTGCCTAAAATCATTACTCCAAAAGCAATACATTAAAAATTCATTTATAACCAGATCTTGTCTGAGATTTCTCATTCGAATACAAAATCCACTATATGTTAAAGAGAAATCAACATTATCTATTAATACACTTCTGCCCACAAGCTCTTTACTACCGTTCGATCTTACAAATACAATATCTCCATTTTTTAATAACAAATCTTCTGGCATATCTCCACTAAACTTTAACGTTGAAAACATATCTTCACGATTCAAGATAAAATGCTGCTTAAAATCTCCCACTCCTAAAAATTTTATTTCTTTTTCCTCGGATGCACCATTATAATTTAATCCATTCTTAAAAGATGCTATATACCCTAAATGACCTGCTTTCCAATCACTTTTTGAAGTAACTGCTTCTGTAATAACGGATAATTTGTATTCCTTCAATTTTTCAATAGCTATTTTCTGTTTTTCAATTAAAGTATCTATTTTTTTACACTTATAATCAAGATAATCTGCTCTTTTGCACTGTTCATCATATTCCAAAACAATAATTGGATAATTCATCAATGTTTCTATCGAAAGAGTCCAACGATTATCAAACGAAACACCTTTTCCATGAGAAAAAAATGCCATCATCCAATATTGCACCTTGAAATAATAATCATAAAAACGTGAATTATATCCCTCTTTATTTTTCAGATTTATATATGCTGGACTAATAACACCATTGACTTTTGATATGCTACAATTAGCCCCACTATACAAATCCATAGGATTTAACAATAAATCCCCTTCTTCCACCGGATTATAATTGTAATAACTTTCTGCAATCTGTCCTTCATTACTAGAGATGTCCCTGATTTTCACGCCGCTTCTCGCAAGTGAAAGTACCACAGGCTCGTCTTGCATAGCCTTTTCATTTTTACGAACGAATGCATGCTTTACCCTCTGAATAGTCCAATTTTTTGGTATACTCCCTATCCATTTTACACCCGAATCTTTCATTTTTCTCATTATTCAAACACCTCTGCTAATGCTCCATCAAGTTCCTTTTCCAACTCCATAATCTCTTTCATTATTTCTTCTGAAGGTCTTGGTGTTTCATATTTGTAAAAGTAACGAGTAAATGGAATTTCATATCCCACTTTAGATTTCTTTTCATCTATCCATGCATCTGGTGCAAACGGAAGTACTTCACGCTTAAAATAATTTTTAATATCTTCTGTCAAAGGAACATTTTCGGTATCACGCAAAGCGGTATCCGGCTGCTTCTTACCCTTTTTCAATACAAGTTCACCTTTTTCATCACGAAGCGGGCGTTCTACTGTAATTTTGGTATATCCAAAATCTTCATTGTTGTAAATCTGGCTGATTTCATTTATACAGAAATCACCATAAATTTTTGTGATTTCTGCAATTGCGAATTCGGAAATATCGTTTCTTTTATTTCCTAATGCTTTACGGCGTTTTTCAAACAAACCATTTGCATTGATAAGCTGAATTTTGCCTTCTCGTTTTGTCCCTGTCTTCTTGTTGGAAAGAACCCAAATATATGTTGCAATACCTGTGTTGTAGAAAATATCATTTGGCAATGCAATAATAGCTTCTAGTATATCATTTTCAATGATATATTTACGAATCTCGGACGGGCCACTACCTGCATCGCCCGTGAACAATGGCGAACCATTATGAATGATTGCAATACGGCTACCACCATCTTTTGGCTCTTTCATTTTTGAAATTGCAGTCATAAGAAATAACATCTGACCATCAGATGCCGCAGGAAGTCCTGCTCCAAATCTGCCGGCAAATCCCTTCTTCGCTTCGGCTTCCACCTTTGCCTTTTCGTTCTTCCATTCACGACCAAATGGTGGATTTGAAATAATATAATCAAACGTCTGACCTTCAAACTGATCATCAGACAATGTATTTCCGTTTTTAATAAACTCTGCATTATTTCCTTTAATGAGCATATCCGCTTTGCAAATCGCAAATGTCTGATCATTGATTTCCTGTCCAAAGGCCATAAGCTCAGTAGATTTATTTAATTCATGTAAATACTCTTCCGCAACAGAAAGCATACCGCCTGTCCCACAAGCAGGGTCATAAATTGTCTTTGCAACATTATTCCCTGAAAGAATGTCATTATCATCATAGAACAGGATATTTACCATCAGACGGATAACTTCTCTTGGTGTATAATGCTGTCCCGCATCTTCATTATGTGCTTCTGAGAATCTACGTATAATTTCTTCAAAGATATATCCCATTTCCAGATTAGAGATTACATCTGGATGTAAATTGGCTTTTGGTGAGGTAAACTCTTTGATAACAATATAAAGAATCCCCTTATTTGCCATAGTTGTAATATGCCCATCAAATTTGAACTTCTCAATGATGTCCTGAACATTTTCCGAAAATCCATTCAGATAATCTCTAAAGTTTGCTTCGATATTATCCGGATCATCAAGCAACTTTTCAAAATTGTATTTACTTGTGTTATAAAATGCATGGCCAGACGCTTTTCGAAGTAAAATATCCTTCATTGGCAATGCTTTTACACTTTCATATTTATCAAGTACTGCATCTTTTGTATCTGCCAATATACAGTCAAATCTGCGTATCACTGTCAACGGCAAAATAACCTCACCATATTCATGAGGCTTGTAAACACCTGTCAATTTATCTGCAATCGCCCAAATAAGGGCAGCTTTTTCACTTATATTCGAACTTAAACTCATTGTTCTCCTCCGTATTTTTTAGTCCTTAGAATCCCATTCTCTGCCTTATATCATTTAACCATTCGCCCTTATATTTAAAGAATCTTGGTCCAGCAATAGAATATTTCTTCCCTGATATAAGTTTTGCAGCAGCCGTCAGAGACATTTCCTTTCCTTGGTATTCCACCTTTCTATCACTGACAACCTTACATTTAATACTAGAATCGTCATAATACTCTATTTCTGCTCCTACAGGAATCTGGCACTTTGTAAATGAAAAGTTTTCGGCTTTTTCATGACTTTCTGTATCAATTTCCTGTGCCAGTTGTTCCTCCTGTGCTTCTGCTGCAGTTGGAACAATTAATTTCAATTTATCTTTGCAATCATGAATTTCAGCCATTGCCTCTAAAATAGCACATGCTTCTTCTGGTTTCATTGCATAGAACTCTCGAACTCTTTTCTGTCCGTTAAAGTCATCAATAGAACGTAAATCAGGATTCAGTTTATCTATAATGGAGTGAAGTTTTAAATCGGATAATCTGGAATTCACTTCATATGTCGCATAAACCCTAAAAGCAAATGGAATACATTCACTTCTATTTAACTGTTTCAATCTTTTATCAATATCATCCGCATACCCTATCTTCACATAATCGGGAAAAGAAGGATTGGTTAATATATAAATTACACCTTTTTTATCTTCCATCGTAAAACTCCTAAATTAATACTCTATTCTAAAATAATCTAAATACGCTTTGTATTTATCCTGTGCAGTTAAACAAGTATCTCTCAAATAACCTCTTTCATTGTTCCATTCTTTTAATCCACGATAATAAAACAGTTTTAGTGTATCTTCGACAATGAACGGAACAATATTGTATTTCAGGCATTCCTTGAACATAATCAATCGGCCTACACGGCCATTACCGTCCTGGAACGGATGGATTCGCTCAAACTTTACATGGAAGTCCAGAATATCTTCAAAAGTCTTTTCTTCTTTTCCGTTATACTCTGTCAACAGGGCTTTCATTTTATCGGCAACTTCTTCTGGAAGGGCTGTATCCATACCACCAACTTCATTCGGCAATTTCTTGTAATCACCAACAACAAACCAATCTTTTCTGGAGTCACTGGTTCCGTTTTTCAGAATCAGATGCAGTTCTTTGATGAACTTCTCTGTCAGTGCTGCCTTTGCATTATCAATAATCATATCAACGCAACGGAAATGATTTGCTGTTTCGATAACATCATCCACGTTTAATACTTCATTCTCTACACCGATTGTATTTGTTTCAAAAATATATCTTGTTTGATCATGTGTTAGGCGACTACCTTCCATATGATTAGAATTGTACGTCAAATCAATCTGTGTCTTGTGGTAAATACCGCCAGAATACTTATTTTTCTTCTCATTCTGTAGAATATCTAATAGTGTTTTCGGCTGTTCCTTTTTCTTATTTGTGCGTTCCGGCTTTTCGGCATTCTCGGGAATGTTCCAAGTCTTACCAGTGAGAAACGCACCATCAACACGCCCATGAGCACAATAATTTCTTACACTTCGCTCAGATATATTCCATTTTTTCGCTATTTCTGTAACAGATAGATATCGCATTTGCTCTCCTCCGTTGCTCTATATTTCAATTTAATCACTATATCAATTCAGTAAATAGTATACCACATTATCGGCAAAAATTACAAGTTTTAGATTTTATTCTCAAATTTGTTTTTGCCGTTTTCAGCAGTTTTAATATAACAAAAGAGCAAACCATTCTACGCAATCACATAAAATAGTTTGCTCTTTCATTTTTTATTTAACTCGATATTGCATTATTCCTTCCACAGTTTCTACTAATGGTTCAATAATATTTCCATCCAAAAGACTTGCTATAGTTTTTACTGCATTACCTTTCAAATAATGCATTCTTATCTCCCTACCAAACCTATCCAATCTCACTTCACGCTTGGCGATATTAAAAATCTCTTCAAAAAACACTCCACTTCTTCGAACACCACGAGGTGTACCATCATCTAAATCGATAACCATTTTATCTTGAAATTCAAGGTGTCCATAACCATTTCTCTTATTTATTTCTACTAAAATAAGCATCGGACTGTATGTATAAGAAATGGCTGTTTTATTTTCAAAGTCACGTAAGAAATCTTCAAACAGAAATTCATCAAAATAAAAATTTTCATTTAACCTGCTTATGAATATCGGTTCCCTTGTTGAACAATGTCTACTAATACATATATTTTGATGACTTCTATTTTCCCATTCGTTCTTGCTTTCTTTTGAGAACATATAGTATCCTGGCAGATAAAAATCTATATATTTTCCCGATTTTTCATCAAATCGATTCAAATAGTTCAGAATATATTCTCTGGCATCAGATTGTCTATAATCTGCTACCAATATACCCATTGTTATAGGAATCTCTTCATCGTATTTCTCCAATACCCTTTTCGATAAACCTTCAAATGTTGTAACTAATTCCACGTCTTCTCCTTTTCGTTATGTATAAAAATCTATCAAAGTATTTTTTCAATTGTATTATTCTTTCTTTTTATTTTCCTTTTACCTCTGTTGCAATCTCAGCCATCTTCTTCTTGATTTCAACTTCTGCCAATTGCTTTCTTTTCCTTTCAATACTCTCATCCAAACACATTCTAATCAATGCTTCAACAACAGGAAAATATTTTATACATTCATCTTCGTCTAATTCGTGTATACCTTTACTTATAATTCCGTAAACCGCTTTATTCTCAACTAATGGTTTAGGTAAATATGATTCCAGTAGTTTTATTTTATCTTCAACTCTTCTTTGATGCATTTTCTCATCAAGCTCAAATTCTTCTTCCGTGATTACTCCATCATTTATAGCCAAATGTAAAGCATCTAACATTAATTTCTCTACAATTCTTCTCAAATATACATAAGAACCAATACCAACATTACAGCTATACAAACCAATCGCTCTTTTCAATTCATTATAATAGTTCCTTCCAAGCTCCTTTCTGTATATATCAGCTTGTGGTAAATCAATATCAGCATAAGATGGATACTGTCCTATTTTTTGAATTGTATCTCCCTCAATTAACAAAACAAATGTTAAATGGTGAGATTCCTCCCTGCTACAAGTATACTCTAATACAGTAAATGCATTATCAACTAGAAACTGATTGTATTTTTCCAACAATTCTCTTTCCTGATGAGCTTTCAAACTTTTTTCAAATGCGTCTCTTTCTGCTTTATCGCCAAAAGTATCAAACACATTAACACGCAGAGCAGTTTCCTTTTTTTGCATCTTAACTGTTTTACTTTTTGCACAAAATGTTCTCTTTTCCTTACACTTACTACAATATAAATCAATTTTTTGTTTACCTGAAAGCAAATTTATTAAATCACCAAAATCGTCAGATGTGATTTTAACTTTATCATATAATCCTGCTTGAACCAAAAATTTTTCATTATTCATTTCTTTTATCATCCTAATCGTTTTTTATATTTTATCATGATAAAATAACACTGACAACTCCTACACATATACACATAACTAACTTACAGAGCAGAAATGTGTATAAAACCTTGTCCATTTATTTTCACGCTCTAATTTACCTGCAAATGCAGGGTAACTGTACCTCAAAACGCCTATTATATTGACACATCACAGAAATAGTATCCTATTCCTTCCAATCCAAGCTTCCTACGGAAAGGATAGGATAAGATTAATCTTACTATAATCAGTCTTATTAATATTAGTATTGGTTCATCGTTGTTTTGACGGTTCATGAATCGTATTTTTAACGAGCCTAGAATCGTTATTTTGACGAGTCAAGAACCTGCAAAACGACGATTGACTGAAACAGGCTGACTATATCAAGCCAGCCCGTCCATATCACATACTATATACTATTTCATTCAACACAATCTCCTCTGCCTGTGCTTTTAATGAATTCATATGCTGTACCCAAGCCAATGAATCTTGTGTTTTATCTGGTACTGGATTTTTATGTAGCAGTTCCTTCATCAACATTTCTAACTTCGTAGTTGATCTATCTTGAACATCCTGCAAATGCACATGCAATTCATCTGTTAAAATCAAATCAGAATATATCATAGGGTGTTTTTCTTCGAGAAAACTTCTGTGTAACCTGCCATACTTTCCGATATTACAAATTGTACCATCATTTATTTTCATCTCAGGTACATAATAATCTCCCACCAAAGTATAATTTAAACCATTCTTTTCATCAATAATTCTTTTTTTCAATTCACACATTTTTCAATCCTCCGTACAGTAAAGCTTATTAATAATGTACGTCATTCAAGGCTCAAAATCTCACTTTGAACTTTTTCCAAATGGTGTAAAATTGGTGTAAATTGAAGGTTTCGAATCCGCAAACCCGCATAAATAAAGGCTTTTTAAGCATTTCCAAAAGTCATGCCGTGGCAGATAAATAGTACTCGTATCATATTTTTTCTCCTGATTTCTTTCCAACAATGAACAACACACGGATAATTTATGAACAAATTACCTCTCTTCTAATGTAACTTCATTCGCCGGATTTATAAATTGTTTCAAATACTTCTGCATATTTTCATTATACGCATAAACATAACATCCCTTTATACCACGAGCTAGAATCGTAGTATAGGTATTAATAATTAAATTCTTTAAAGTTTCCTCATCTGTTCCAGCTTTTACTTTTGAATCCTTATACTGTTCCAAATCGATTACTATCGAATTATTATCAAAATCATAGTCAATCTCTTTGCCAAATATAACACCCACATAATTCATATCATATCCCTGAGTCGTGTGAATGCATCCAATTGTATAATGCGAATCCTGTCTGGTCACCCATGATTCATTGGTCAAATTCCAAATATATTTGTAATTTTCAATTAGAATATCATATTCACCATTTTGAACGAGTAAGTCATAACAAGACATATCATCCTTCGGTTTATTCTTTTGTTTTGTTGTCCACTCCCATGAAAATCCAGCAACTGTTTTGCACAATCCCATTTCATCATCTTTTTTACGTACCGTTTCCACAAGTAAATTAACATCATCAAAAATCAGAAAGTCGTAATTTTCCATATTTTCGTGTTTTTTTCTCCTGCAGGCCATTATATCCTTAATATACTGAAGGTAAGTGTCTCCACCTTCACACCTCATTTGTGTCTCAAGAATATGTTCATTCGTTACGTAATTATATTTTTTCAAAGTATTTTCATATTCATCATGTGAAATATCAGATGACTTTACACTTTGAGATTTATCATAAAAAAGAACAATATGCTTCGCTGATTTTAAAACCCATTCAAGCTGATTAGTTTTTGTTGGTTCTAAATCTAACGCTCTACTAACATCATCAAAAGATTTATATCCTGTAAGATTTTTACGTTTCGACAATCTATGGGATTCATCAGCATATGTCAAGATAGGTCTAACAATTTTTTTTGCCATATTTCAGATGGCAGAACATTATTCCATAATCATCATTCATCACGTGGTATTTCATCTGGAATATATTGTTCCATTCCTCTTTCCTTCCAAATTATTTGATAAAATAGTTCTTCCTCATGTCTACCATACATTCTTGCACCAGGCATTCCCACCGCATGAATAATTACAAAGCCAAATCTGTTACGTCTTACTCTAGCCCAATACATAGCAAGCTCAAAATCTTGCTTCGCACGTATTTCTTCAATATACCCTTGAGCACCGTATTACTCACAGCATTCCAGTTCATATTCATATTTCTCAATAATACCCATATAATTATTATATACAGATATGTCATAATATTCTGGGCTATGCCAATAATAGCCACATCCACACATCTCCAGCATTTGTATTCTAGACTGATAGTATCCTTCTTGTTCAACAATAAGAATATTTACAATTTGTACTCCACAATCTTTGCATTTAGCCGGATTTCTAAGTAATCGCAAATCTGTTTTTGAAAGTTCTTTAAGTGCCACAAACTCTTCCAAATAATTATATATAAGCTGTGGCTCATCGCAAATATTCAAATCCTCAATATTCTTAGTCTCAGCATTTATAGTCCAATTGTACGAGCCAAATATGCACTGATTCTCATCAATAACACAAAATTTGTGATGCATTATCCCAATCACGTTAATTAGAGTAATCTTTGCTCCTTCCAGAATAAGGTTTTCTATCTGATTCCTATACCGTGCATTATTTGCATCATCGTTAATAATTATTTGAACGCAAATGCCTTGTGACAGTAATTCTGCAAAAACAGGAAAATAAATATCGAATTTTATCCATGCTACTGCTATACAAACGCTCTTTTTTGCATTTCTCAATTCTGCGATTGTAATTTTTTGTAGGTTAGAAAAAAAGCATTTCGTCAAAAGCACACCTCCTCAGCTTTTATCCAGAATCATTTTACGTTTCATGCCAAATCAACGAAACATCAAGGAAGTTATTAAAAATACTATACAGTTTCAAATAATCAACACTAATCTCGTACTTATTCAAAAATTCAATAATATTTCCAAGGAGTAAATGCCAATACCCTATATATGTTTTATCAGGACATCTTGCAAACATTGCTTCGTATAAAATATTTAGATAATCCTGCTGAATATCAACTTTGTTGAACATTGTAAATACATCAACAAATGGCAAACAAGAATACCATCCATCCGTGTATTGCGCCACATCCATGTACCCCATTTTTTTCTCTTGGATATAAGTAAAATCTTCTTCATGAACACATCCGTAATTCATCGGAATATACTTATTATCATCTTTATCTTTATCTAAAAGGTAATTAATGCCACGTGAATCTAATTCTGATAGCAAATCTTTATTTGGAGACATAATTGAATATTCAAAATACTCGATTCCATCTAATACCATATCTTTATATTTTGACTGCATCGCAGTAGCAAGATCTCTAAATTCTATGTTTTTTGAATAATAATGACTTCTTAACAATTCTGTAAGTTGTTTAGACATATCTGCTTTATCAAAGCAATCCAACAATGCAGAATCCAACTCCCAAAAGCGTATTGCGTTATTACTATCAGAAAAATATCTCCTTTTTATCAATTTTTTTATGTACAAGTCATCTTTTTGATTGACATAACTCGTAAGCAAATGAAAAATCCCTTTTTCTGATTGTTCCATCAATCTCGAAATAATTTTAAAAGATTCATCTTCATCTATAAGTTTTTCTTTTTCAAATACAATAAGAGCATTGTCTATTGTGTACACACTATAATCTTTGCGCTGATAATAAACTGTCCACGCATACACTAAGCTTTCAATATCAATATCTCTATTTTCATAATTGGCCAGTTTCAAATATGATGCGGCTAAAGTAACCGCTTCAAATGAACCCTCTACTGCCCCTTTTCTTATAATATTTTCAAGTGAACAATTTCTAAATTTATTCTTTTTGCCAAAATATCCCAATTCATGTAATTGATATTCTGCAGATGACAGCCCATATTCAATCCAAAAACGATCTATTTTAAACTGAGCCAATTCCCGTTCTATTACTGCTATACATTCTTTTTTCCCAGATATATACTCAATAAATTCATCATAAAACTTATCCTCTGAATTTCCATGAATCCAAATACTTATAAAATAGTCTGAAAGAAATTTATCTGGATGTGAATCCCCTCTATTTTGTAATTGCTTTTCTACATCTGAATATTTGAGAATCTTATCCTTTTTCTCATAAAACACACAATCCGAATTAATCGTTTCTATCAAACCATAATACTGACTTTCACTCATTTTCTGATTAGCCAAATATCTTTCCGCCATTTTTTCCTTTTGGATGCATGCCATATATACATGCCAAATATATGCGGAACTATATATGGCATCTTCAATTCCTTCATGATTATACATATATTTCAGCATCTGAAAAACCAAGCTATCCGAACCTACCAGATCATTTCTCTGTGAAATTTCAAATAGCAAAGAAAATGAATACAATTGATAAATGTCAAGAGTTCCTTTATGCATCTCTAATTGTTTTTGCAATTGCAGATATAAGCTTTCAATTGAATTATAATCACGAGTAGACATCATTAATCTCGTAAACTCTTCAAAATCAGAATATTTCTTCAACATTTCATCATAAAAATCGTAATCTAGTGAAAAACTCTTCATCCGATCCATATATTCTACCGAACCGCTCAGCAAACTTTCCCTAACATTTTCAAGAGTCTTCTCTTTTCGCGTTGAAAAGGTACTTATTCTTTCACACAAATATGTATTAAAGCTGTCATGAATCAATGAAACTCTATTTGCGATTATTTTAAATAGGTATGGATGTAATTCAATAAACTCTTGAATAACTTCAAACAGTTCTGGTTCAGAAAAAAAGTTCTCTAATTCTTTCCATGTAAAGAAACAGTTCCCTACAGCAAAAATACCAATAGCTGAACTAGGCTTATCATGATTAATAAATAACGTATCATAATAATCATTTAGATTACCAATTGATGTCACACCTGTATTCACTTTGCCATTTAATTTGTAATCTTCTGCGGCATAGTATGTAATAATAGGATATCCATTGGCAAAATCAAAAATCTGTGACTGTATTCTATAATCACATATATTATGTGCCAGTTCCAAATAAAGCCTTGTTTCATCTATTGTCCAATCTAGAAGAATATCTTTTTTCCATTTTAATTCTTTTTTAAGCGGCCGAGACAATACAATGACTCTTATACCCTGAAGTTTGTCAATAAAATCTACAAACTGATTCAATTGACCGGGATTATAATTTTCCACATGATCTAACCCATCGATAACAATCAGTTTATCCTCACTTCTTATTGTTTCTATCAACTCATCAATATCTACTCTTTTAGCAGAACCATACACTTTAATTCCTATCTCGCTAATAAACTTGCCAAACTGAATACGATCATTTACATCTGGATCTTGTGAGCCGATCCAAAATCGATACACAATTGCATCAGAATAACATTCGTATAGTTCATTTACAAAATGGCTCTTTCCTACACCTGGTTTTCCTTCTATCAAAATTATCTCATGTGAAAACTCCTTGGGAACTTTCCTCAAAAGAACCGTTTCATTTTCCAAATCTACAGACATTTGAATAACTTCTGGCAATTCTTCGACAGTGATTTCAAATTTTGCATTCTGTGTAATATCATCTGCCTTATGAATAATTTGAAGCGCTCGTGCATCAGAATTAAACATATTATCTATTTGTTCGGCACACTGTTCAGGCGTCATTGGTATGATTATTATATTATCTTTCTGAGTACATGGCAGTCCCATAAAAGTACTGGTTGTTTTTATTAGATTTGAATTTATTACTAAGACATTGTTATCTAATGCTGCATAATCATTTTTATTATTCTTAACTGTTACATAATTATCTGTTACTATAACATCTGACAAAGTTGTCCCCGGATAGTTCTTCACTTGAATTCGATAGGATTTTCGTTTAGAATCCTCACAAAGGACCTCTTCCAGATATACATCATCAAAATGTTTCGTATCAGTTGCTTCCACTGTTATTTTGGATATTTTTCGTTCTGTATCCATAAGTGCCAAAAATAAAATGAAGATACTCTGCTGATAAGAATACCCCTTTATTGCATTTCGAGGAGTTACACCCATATATTATCCCTTTCTATAAATTGCTTTTTCAAGTTCTTATGCCTACTTTTTTCTTTTTACATAAGTAAGTTCAATATCATACCCCAGTGCTTCCATCATCTGCACAAAAGTCTTATTCACCACACCATCTTTCTTCTTAATCACACGATTAACATAGGCCTTTGTGGTATCTATCTCTTCTGCGATCTGCACCTGAGTTTTTCCCTGTTCTATACACTTTGTTTTTACATCCAATTCGATATTGTTTTTAACCATAATTCCTATCCTCTATCGAAATTCAAGTCATCTCATTTGTATAATTTATAGTACATCAAAATCTGCATTTTTTCAATCAAAAAGAAACCGGTCAGACTCATCATCCAACCGGCCTCTGCCTCAAATTCCTATAAACTTTCTAACCTCATCCTTAAACTTCCAAATAATCTTCACATGTTCTGGATCTGTGACAACAACCTTCTCAACCAGTTCCTGCACCATTGCCTGTGTCAGTTCGTCTGCTCCGGAATACTTTTTCATAACACCAAGTGCCTGAGATAAACTGTCATCCTTCACAGTTTCTGCTGTCTTAAGTTTCTGCTCCAATTCTAAAATATCAGCATCAAGCCTTTCAGAAATTCTTCTTTGGTAACAATCCCCTCATGCTTGCCCTCCACGATTAACTGCTCTTCCTTGGGAACTTTTGATGTATGCCTGCATCCAACATTCAGCCCCTGCCTTTTATGGCCTACAATTGTACCATAATACATTTCCTGCTGAAGAATATTTCTCAGATTATTATGATTCCAACAGGCCTGAGCTGATGCATTGGCATACTTTGTACTTCCAGGATGTTTTCTGCGGTAATAATCACCCGGTGTTTCCACACTTCTCTCATTCAGAGTACGTGCCATATCAATCAGACGCATCTTGGCAATGGCCATATCAAATATCTCCCTAGTGATGAAGCAAAAGAGATTGCTAGATTGCAGCGTGAATTACGAGATACAAA
>OBUS01000582.1_pt1 | contig 18899 bp, 20 predicted proteins | sample 1475921 | NCBI WGS metagenome assembly OBUS01 (sample SAMEA2579948, study PRJEB22360) | human gut metagenome | reverse complement strand
CTATGCTGCCATTAACCATCTCGCACGTACTGATCGCATCCGAAAAAACAGCTAGAACAAAATCCTTCATATCCGGATCCGGCCTGAAGGTAGAAATAATATGAATGATTGAATCGCCAAAAGCTATCAAATCAAGATATGCTGATATAGGATATCCGTACAACTCTTCACTATCTATATTAATTCCATATTTGGAGAAAATATTTTGGTTGTTCTTTTTTATATGTTCGTTTCCATCATCTATTGATTTTTTGAGAAGATACTGGCTTGCTTTTGATAGTGGAGAGCCAGGAACCATATCAACAAAGATATCGTTAGGAATAATAGAATTTGTTTTTCTCTCTTTTTCGGATTCTTCCTGCCTAATCATCACTTCTGTTTTATCGGCAAGAGCCTTATCGGAATCCGGATACAAGTGAGAATAAGTATCCCATGCTGGCTATATCTTTCCCCGAACCAGCATGGCAGTTAAGGGCCTGGTGTGCGAGCTGCCGCCCGTGGATTCTGGCTATCGTGGAGAGATCCATGCCATTATCAGCAATGTCAGCAACCAAATTCAGGAACTCATCAAAGGCTCCCGTGTAGGGCAGCTCGTAATTGCCCCGATTGTTATTGCAGATTTTGTGACGGATCTGGGTGCGGAACGTGGTACAGGAGGATTCGGCAGCACAGGGCAATAAGAATACCGTTTGATATGCGCGCACAGTTTAAGTGTGCGTTTTTCTTACCCAAAATCTAAAAAAATGAAGGAGGCTATATGCAGATAGAGGAATTTAACCAATATGTGAAAGACCACATCAAAGAATACCTTCCCCCGGAATATGAGACTGCAAAGGTTTCTATCCAGGAAGTTACAAAAAGAAATGACCGTATGTTGAGCGGGCTTACCATTCTTCGAGAGGGCGAGAACTTTTCACCTACGGTCTATCTGGAACCTTTTGCGGAGCAGGTGGCACAGGGGCGCTCCTTGGAAGATACCCTGCGCGAGATTACAAAGATCCAGACCGTTCACCATGCACATGTACCGGTGAACATTTCCAATTTTATGGATTATGCTGAAACAGGTGGAACGGAGCGACTATCCGCAGATACCTTTATGGAAGGGATCACGGAAATGTGCCGGGAACTGGTAAAAGAACATACTGCACCGGAGGAACGATTTGCCAAACTGTTCCCGGATGCTAAAGGAAAGCAGGATGCTGTCGGCACCTGTCCCCGCTGTGGTGCACCTGTGTATGAGGGCAAAAAGGGCTTTTTCTGTGATAACAGGGATTGTGCCTTTGCTCTCTGGAAAGACAATAAGTTCTTCACTTCCAAGAAGAAAACCATAACCAAATCCGTTGCGGTTGCTCTATTGAAATAGGGCTGCATTTCCATGTCCGGGCTTTACAGCGAAAAGACTGGCAAAACCTATGACGCGGTAGTGGTGCTGGATGACACGGGTGACAAGTATGTGAATTTCAAGCTGGAATTTCCAGCAGCAAAAGGCAGGCGGAAATGAGCGGCCCGGCATCACGGGAGCTGACACGATCTGAACGGGCAGCGATCCGGCGGCTGGTAAACAAATGTGCCAACTATGACAGCACGGATAAAATCTGCCTTCCGCTGGACTGCCCTTGCTATATGTTGAATAAATCCAAAGCCCAGCCGGGATCATTATGGCACATGGCAGGGAAATCAAAAACAGCCCTCCCACCAGGAGTAGCTACGCTGGACCATTGATGCTGCACTGGCAGAAAAGCCGAAGGATTTTGAAGAATTTTTGCAAAAGGTGGAGGTGGCTGGTATTGAAGTCAACCGGGAACGAAAGCATCTGCGGCTCCGCACTTCACCGGAACACCGCTATACCCGGTGATTATACCGAGCAGGCCATTCGGGAACGAATCGCAGGAACCAGGAAGGTCACACCTCGCCGTACCTCTTATAAGAAACCCGCACAAAAGATCGGTATGCTGGTGGATATTGAAGCGGCCCTCCGTGCCGGAAAAGGTCCTGGTTATGAACGTTGGGCGAAAGTATTCAATATTAAACAACTTTTTCAGGCGGTGCTTTATTTGAAAGAGCATGGTGATATGAATTATGCGGAGTTAAAAGAAAAATCCGATAGCACCACCGCCAATTTCAATGCCGTGTCTGCACAGATCAAGGAGCTGGAAAGTAAGATGAATGCCAATGCAGAATTGCAAAAACAGATCGTGAACTACGCCAAGACAAGGGCGGTCTATGTGGAATATCGCAAGGCCGGGTACAGCAAAAAGTTTCGGTCAGCGCATGAGGCGGACATCCTTCTGCACCAGGCGGCGAAGAAATATTTTGACGAGCTGGGGATCACAAAGCTGCCTTCTGTCAAGGGTTTGCGGGAAGAATACGCTGCCCTGTTGGAGCAGAAGCGGAAAGCCTACTCTGCTTATAAGCAGGCCAGAGACGATATGAAAGAGCTTCATAATGTGCGGGCAAATGTGGAGTATTTACTGGAAATTCGCACGGAACCGGAGTCCCAGCGTTCTACTGAAAAAGACCGGCATTAGCTTTCAGGCAGCGTTTGTTTTCAGCGTTCCAACGGAACGCGTAGCCATTGCCAACGGCAATGATCTCAGGGGGTTGGGGATATGTCACCAACAAGCATGAGGCATGAAATCCGGGGTACGGATTTCATACCTCATACGACTTCTGTACAAGAAGGCATTGCTTGCGAACTTGAATTAGCTTATAAATCCAGCACTTCTTGCACTGATTCTTCCTCTATTACCTGCATAATAGAATCCATCATTCCTCCGCTGACCTCCAAATCGTCAGAAAGCAGGAGAGCCATTGTTTCACGGTCTTCCGGGGTGGCATTTTCAGCAAGTCCAGACTGAACGACCTTTAGGACCTCCTGAATAAATCGTTTGCCTTTGTGGAACTCACTTCCCATTACAGTACCTCCGTCCTTATAAATTTCATCATTGAAATGTGTCTCATGTTATTTGCGGATTGCCTTTCCAAGTGCAATGAGCAAATCAATCTGTTCTCCGGGCAGAACCTTTATCACATCCATAAGTTCGGATGCCTTTGTCGGGTCGGACGATTCCAGATCAAAAAATTCTTTCGGCGTTATCTCAAAATAATCGCAGATATAAAAGAAGGTCTCCATAGATGGATAATTCTTTCCACCTTCAATACCATTGATATAGTTGGGACTTTGGCCGATGGACAGGCTCATATCTCTGGCAGAAACGCCCTTATTTATTCTTAGCTGTGCCAGCCTTTTGCAGAAATCTTCTCGTTCCATAGGATAAACCACCTTCTTGTATTATTATGACCAATTTTACTATACAAAAATCGAAAAAACGCCCAGCCATTCTGTTAATTTGTATTGACTTAACTAGTTGTCCTGTGTAGAATAATATCGAACAGTCAGACTGACTGTGCAAGAACATGAAATGTGTTTTCCCTCCATTGCAGGTGCGGCAATTTGGAAAACTTGGGTACAATATGAAAAGCAAAGTGCAAAATCAGGAGGGAACCGAAATGAGCGAAAGAAAATTAACAGAGCAAAAAATCGAGGCTTTTCACCAATATTTGATCCGGGAAGAAAAAAGCACGGCCACCGTGGAGAAATACCTCCGGGATGTCCGTGCTTTTATGGTTTATGTTGGAGAAAAGAGCGTCACAAAGGATGTGGTTATGGAATACAAAAAGCATTTGCAGGAAGAAAACTATGCGGTCCGGTCCATCAATTCCATGCTGGCGAGCCTGAACAGCTTCCTTATTTATATAGGGTGGTCTGACTGCAAAGTAAAATCCATGAAGTTACAAAGATGCGTTTACTGTGCGGAAGAAAAAGAGCTGACCAAGGCCGAGTATGAGCGGCTTCTGAAAGCAGCGGAAAAGAATGAGCAGCTTCGCCTTGTGATGCAGACCATTTGCAGCACCGGGATTCGGGTGTCGGAACTGAAATTTTTTACGGTGGAGGCTGTGAGCCACGGCGAAGTTGTCGTGAATTGCAAAGCCAAGATCCGGACGATCCTGATCCCCGGCAAGCTGAGAAAGCTGCTGTTGGACTATGCCAGAAAACAAAAAATCCGCTCCGGTGTGATCTTTGTCACGCGGAACGGAAAACCGTTGGATAGAAAAACAATATGGGCACAGATGAAAGGGCTTTGCGAATCTGCCGGAGTAAATCCAAGCAAAGTATTTCCTCACAATCTACGAAAGCTGTTTGCCAGAACTTTCTACGGAATTGAAAAGGACATTGCAAAACTGGCGGACATTCTGGGCCACAGCAGCATTGATACGACCCGTATTTATATTATGACCACCGGCACGGAACATCGGAAAAAGATTGAGCGGTTGGGGTTGGTGGTGTAGACAAAAAATAAGCCCGACATAATTCTTATTATGTCCTGCGTTCAGCATAAATCGACTGCATTTTAGAAAGCAGCACTTGATTTTGAACGCACGAAATCACACCCTCCCTGTTGCTTTTTTGAAAAGGCTTATTGAGGGTGTTGTTGTGCTGTCCATTTTCGCATGATGTGGAAGTGACTAAAAATTTTTTGCTCTCGAAACGTGTATTTCCTTGCTTCCATCTTGATTTTTTTGGGATGTCGGTGCTATAATCTTTCTGTAAAAATTGGGTACAGGTTTTATGTATATTGAATTCTCCTGACATAATAAGAATTAGGTACTGTGGAGCGGAGAAAGACAAGCGGAATACCACAGCCCAGCTAAATGAACAGTAAGCCGTGCTTGCAATACAAACAGGAGGGCGGCGGTACTGAAACTGCTGCCCTCTGTGTTTTTTACGCTAATTTACAAACGAAAAGAGGGATTCATCAAAGCGATATGAGTAAAACAATCAAGAAAATATGGAACTGGATCACAACGATACTGGTGGCTCTGGCGGTCTTGCTGGCGGTAGCCTTGGCAGGTGTCCGGCTTGTGGGATTACAGCCCTATACCGTCCTGTCCGGGTCTATGGAACCGACTTATCATGTGGGTTCTTTGATCTACGTCAAGAGCGTGGACTACACCGAGTTGGAAGCCGGAGATCCCATTACCTTTATGTTGGACGAAAGCACCGTGGCTACACACCGGATCATTGAAGTGGTTCCTGACGAGCAGGATTCTACGGTTCTCCGGTATCGTACCCAGGGCGATGCCAATGATGCCCCGGATGGCAGTTTGGTTCATTATAAGAATGTGATCGGCACGCCGGTGTTCACCATTCCGGTGCTGGGGTATATAGCCAATTATATCCAGAATCCTCCGGGTACATACATCGCGATTGCTGCCGGAGCGATTTTACTTCTGCTGGTGTTCCTGCCTGATCTGCTGTTTGGATCAGAGGATGAAAAGGAGCAGAAAAAGCGAGGCAAGTTTGAACAGCCTCGTGAATGACGATGAGGGCAATGCCGCAAGGCTCCCTATATAAATTTTTAAAGGAGGTTTTCAACATGAAAACAAGAAACAAAGCTTTGTTGACCATGGCTTGTGCAGTCCTTCTGGTTGTGGCATCTGTCCTGGGCACAATGGCGTACCTGACCTCTATCGCTGAGGTAGAAAACACATTTACAGTCGGCTCCGTAACAATTTCCATGGATGAAATGGACGTTGACAACAGCACCGAGGACAAGAATCGTGATACTGAAAACAAATATCATCTGCTGCCTGGTCACGAGTATACCAAAGACCCTATTATCCATGTAGCTTCCACCAGCGAAGATTGTTATCTGTTTGTGACTGTCAGCAATGAGATCGCTGCTATCGAAGCCACTGGTGATACCAGCGTGGCAAGCCAGATGGCAGCCAAGGGATGGAAGGCTGTTGAGGGTCAGACCAACCTGTATGTCTACATCGGCACTGCCGAGGGTGCTTCCGCTCCTCTGGCTGTTAAGGCCAATGAAAACATTACCGTCTTTGAGAAGATCGTTATCAGCGGCAGTGTTGATAACAACACTCTGGCAAACTATAAGGACAAGACGATCACTGTCAATGCTTATGCTGTTCAGCAGGATGGCTTCGAGTCCAAGACCGCTTCTGAGATCTGGAACACTACCTTTGGTGCTTCCAAAAACTAATTCTGATATATCCGGCAAATACCCGAATATATAACATCCAAAATCTTGAAGAAAGGAGGATGCAAATATGCGTAATGGCAAATATGCAGGCAAACGCCGCAGCGTGTTCGGCACCAAGGGGCTGACGTTGATTCTGGCGCTGATGCTGGTTGTGGGCTGTGTAGTCGGTGGTACTTTGGCATGGCTGACTGCCAATTCCGACACCGTGACCAATACCTTCTCCACTTCTGACATCTCTGTAAAGCTGGAAGAAACCAAGACTGATTTTAAGATGGTTCCCGGCTATACCATTGATAAGGATCCGAAGGCAACAGTTGTCAAAGGTAGCGAGGAATGCTGGCTGTTCGTCAAGCTGGAAAAGTCCGCCAACTTTGACCAGTATCTCACTTATGAAATGGCTGATGGCTGGACGCTGGTGGAAGACCAGACCAACATCTACGCCCGAAAGGTTGAGACTGCCAATATCGGCATCGCTTACAGCGTGCTGAAAAACGACCGGGTTACTGTTCTGGGTTCTGTGACCAAGGACATGATGACCACCGCCAAGACCTCTCGGCCCACCCTGACCATCACCGCCTATGCCTCTCAGCTCCACAAGAACGCCACCGAGGTGTTCACCGCAAAAGAGGCTTGGGCAAACGTTGACAATTCTACCGGTGCAACTGTCACCCAGTAACCCATGTATGTGATCCGGGACGCCTAAATACATAAAAATCAAAAATTCAAAAACGAAAGGAATTTACAACCATGAAGAAGAAAATTCTCTCCCTGTGTCTGGTTGTTGCCCTGGCTGCTACCGCTATCATCGGCGGCACTCTGGCATACTTCACTGACACCGACAACGCAACCAATACCTTTACTACGGCGAACGTAAAGATCGACCTGATCGAGCAGCAGCGTAATGATGACGGTACTGCTCTGGAAGATTTTGATAACGGCAAGGTTCTGTATCCTATCGCTGGTTCCGCTCAGGGCGAAAAGGACCAGTTCGGTCTGCCTACCGCTGAGAACTATGTTGACAAGATCGTCACCGTTAAGAACCTGGCTTCCGACGCTTATGTCCGTGTTTACTACGGTATCCCTGAAGCTCTGGACAATGTGACCGATGCTGGCAAGAACGTCCTGCATGTCAATGAGGGTAACAAGTTTGTTGCTGATGGTGGTAAGACTAATGGCGATGACATCAATGCTGATTTCACTGCTAACATGGGCAAGGAAACTCTGCTGACCACTGCTTACGAGATCAATGGTGTTAAATACAACATCTACTATCGTGACTACAACAAGGTTATGGCTAAGGACGATGTGACTGGCTCTGCATTCATCGTTGGTCTGTATCTGGACAAGGGTGTTGACTACAATAACAAAACTCAGAAGTACACCATCAACGGTACTGACATCGACTTTGATTTCTCCAATGGCGTGAGCATCCCTGTGTTCGCTGTTGGCGTTCAGTCTCAGGGCTTTGACACCTGCGCTGCTGCTGTTGAAGCTGCTTTCGGCGCTAACTACAATCCTTGGGCTGCTAAGTAATTGACTTAAATCTTTCTCCTATCGGCGAGGGTTCCTTTTGGACCCTCGCCACAGGAGGATAACGGGAAATGTGGCTCTGTACCCCATAGGTACAGACCATATAAGAGTACCCAGAAAAGGCTGGATGCTGTTATATGGTCTGTACGATCATAAAAAGAGATTATCATACTCCCTAACGGGTTATGACGATACTAATCTGAGAGGAGCAGGACTATGAAGCGAAAAATTTTATTATTCTCCATTCTGACGATTTGTGTGGCGACACTTGCTGCCGGGAGCCTTGCGTATTTCACCGCAGAGGACATGGCCCACAATGTGATCACCTCCGGCGGCATTGACATCGATCTATTGGAATGGGCGAATGAAGAAAAGACGGAGGAATTTCCTTCCGAAGGTGTTACCGGCGTCATGCCCGGCGCAGAAATCACCAAAATCGTTGAAGTGAAAAATACCGGTTCCAATGAAGCATGGATCCGTGTGAAAGCGGTGAAGGACATCCACCTAGCCCAGGGCGTGGAGGGGGATGTGGATCTGGGCCTGATGGTGCTGGATTTCGACACCGAAAAGTGGACGGAGAAAGACGGCTACTATTATTATAAAGAGCCTCTTGCCTCCGGCGAAACCACCACGCCCCTGTTTGCCAGTGTGACCTTCGATGTGAAGATGGATAACCGCTATCAGGGCAGCACGGCCACTGTCGATGTAGTTGCACAGGCCGTCCAGACCGCCAACAATGGCGATACGGTCATGGATGCCAAAGGCTGGCCGAAAGATAATCAAGAGTAAGGAGGAAGCAAAATGAAGCATAAAGTATTTGCGATTGTGATCAGATTTGCACTGGTCCTGACCATGGTGCTTCCCGGCACGTTGGCGCTCGCCAACGATCAGGACAGCTCCACCGAGGAAGCTGTGCCGACTGTGGAAGGCGTTGTTACAGAAGATGTTTCTGTGGGAGATGTGGATCCTGCCCCGGTTGTTGATCCGGTAGAGTGTAGTTGTGGAACGGAAACAGATGTGCATAGTGAAAATTGCCCTCTGTATGTTGCTCCCGATCCGGAGCCTGTGAAGGAATGCACCTGCGGCACCGAGACTGAAACCCATGCCGAGGGCTGTCCCCTGTACACAACTCCTGCTGTGGAGCCGGTGAAGGAATGTACTTGCGGCACCGAGGATGGCACTCATACCGAGGATTGCCCTCTCTATGTTGCACCGGAGCTGACCCTGGCTGAGCGTCTGCTGGCAACGGAAACCGTGGAAGAATTCGAAGCCATTATTGCAGAGGCCACCGAAGAAGAACTGGTTTTCACCTGCGAGGAATTTGACAAGGTGGATGCCCATTATATTTATCTGACCACCGGTGACTATCCAAACTATGAGCCTGTGGTAGATACCGTGTTGGAAATTGTGAATTTTACCAATGTTGCTCCTTTTGTTGGCACAGGTAAGTAAGGAGGTCTCAAATGAAGAAAACAAAGATCATTTCCTTGCTTCTGACCCTGACTTTACTGGTTGGTGTTGCGAATCCTGCTGCCCTTGCCATTGAAGCACGGGCGGCGGACGGGACTACCTCCGGCAGCGGCATGGAAATCAGCAAAACGGCTGTCTATAACGCAGCAACCGATGATTACACCATCACCCTGGAAGCTTACGCCACCGGTTCCAAGGTGATTTCTACGGAGAAAAAAGATATTCCTACGGACATTGTGCTGGTTTTGGACCAGTCCGGTTCTATGGATTACTGTATTGTGTGTGGCGAAGAAATGGACGGGTATGATGATTACCATACCCAATATACCTATACCAAAGCAACCAGTGTGTATGCCAGTAGCTGGACTAACTATTATGTAAAGATAGGATCTACGTACACCAAAGTGAACTATTGCGACGGCAGTCATGGACAGGGCCATTGGAGCACCATCTGCACTGGTGGTGCCGGTTGGTACATTTCAACTGATTCCAGCAGCCATACAGCGGAGAATAGATTTATTCCGAACACGCAGGATCCGACAAATGGCGTCCAGTTCTATACCAGAGGGGAAGGTCGGAGAGAAGCCTGTACTTCCCGCCTGAGTTCTTTGAAAACCGCAGTTACTACCTTCGTGAATTCCGTTAACGAAAAAGCAAAAGGGGCTGATGGTCAGTACGGTACTGGAGACGATATTAACCATAGAATTGCTATGGTAGGCTTCGCCACAGGATCGTACACCCAAAGTTTGAGTTATCCGGCATACGGGAATACAGAGCTTTTCATTGGTTCCGATCAGCATAACTACAATAATAATGCTTCTTCGTATTACAGTTCAGCATTTCAGGATATGAATACCACGACCGGCTATAACAATGTAATTGCTTCTAAAGAAGCGTTGGCAGCCCGTGGCGCTACGTGTGTTGACCTTGGTATCGACATGGCCAATGGCATCTTTAATGCCTATGAAAATGACTATCAGTATGACGAAGCGACCAAGTCCTGGAATCGAAACCGGGTTATGATCGTATTTACCGATGGTGAACCGGCGCAATATAGTGGTTATAGCAGCGATGTAGCTGATAAGGCAATTACGAATGCAAATACCACAAAAAATATGCACAAAGCTACGGTCTATACAGTCGGCATTTTTGCCGGTGCCGATGCAACCAGTGCGGGAAATCAGAAAGGTACAATTGCAGAAAAATCCAACTGGTTCATGCAGAATGTTTCTTCCAACAATGGTGTGGTTCAGAATCCCAGCTACTACCTGTCTGCTGGCGATTCCGCGTCCCTGAATAGCATCTTCCAGCAGATCAGCAATAACATCGAATCCGGCGGTTCTTCCACCACCCTGAGTGCGGAAACCGTCATTAAGGACATCGTTGCCAGCCAGTTTGAACTCCCAGCAGGTGCAAAGGACGATGATATTACGCTGGAAACTTACGAGTGCACTGGAAAGTCCGGTGATAGCTACACCTGGAGAAAAAATAGCGACGTTATGGGTGCAAATGCCACCGTCAATGAAACGGATGGAACCGTAAGCGTCAGCGGATTTAACTTTGCTGCCAACTATGTGGGTACGGTTACGAACAACAATAACGTTTCCTACCGTGGCCATAAGCTGGTCATCAAGTTCAACGTAAAAGCCAAGGATGGCTTCCTGGGCGGCAATGACGTCTATACCAACGCCAGCGCCGGTGTTTATGAAAACAGCAGCGCAACCGAGCCGGTTCTGACCTTTAACCGTCCTCAGGTAAATGTCCAGATCAAGGATGTTGCCATTACCGCGACAGACAAGAACGTCTATCTACTGGGCGACTTGACCGCAGAGCAGATCAAGTCCGGTGCGACTGTGAAATGCGGCAATGTCTCTCTGAATCTGACCGAGGACAACTACGGTCTTGAAAACTGGCAGACAGAATATGTGGATATTACCGTTGAGATCAAGGGCAAGGATGGAAACACCGTTACGGATCTGAACAACCTCTCTGAGGATACCACCTATTCCGTCTCTGCTAAGGTTAGTCCTAAGACGACGAATCCTACCAGCAACCAAGGAACCAAGGCAGTAGAAAAGACTGGTAATGCCTCTGCCGCTATCAACGTATTCAAGCCGGAGTTGACCTACAAGGACAGCTCCGTGTACTACGGCGATACCGCTCCTACGGATTACAGCAGCAATCTGACTTCCACCAAGTGGAAACACGGAACCACCGAGGATTCCAGCGAAACCATGACTGGCGAGAATCCGACCTTGTACATGACCTATACCCCGGAAACCCACAAAATTCAGGATGGTAAGATTAACACCAAGGAGGATGTCGCCGTGGATGTGGCTGTCAAGATCGGCACAACGGATGTGACCGATAAGACGACCTTCGTTCATACCAAGTGTGATGCCAACTGCACCGATCCTGTCAGCGGCAAATTCTGGCTCCATGTAAAGACCTGCCAGTTGACTGTAACCAAGACCGGTGGCGCAGGCAACGAATCCTATGTGTTCACCGTTTATAAGGATGGTGTAAAGTATTCCGAAGTTTCCATTTATGGTAATAATTCTGAAACCATTTATGAGCTGCCTGTTGGCTCCTACACCATTGCGGAAGAATCCGGCTGGAGCTGGCGCTGGACTGCAAACAACGGTAGCACGGCCACACTGAGCAAAGATGTCACTTCCGGCACGATCACCTGTACCAACAGCTCCAATGGCAAGAATTATTGGCTGAACGGTTTCAGTGAGATCATTAAGAACATCATTGAAAAAAAGTAAGGAAGGAGGGAATGTAAATGTATCAAGGCAAATATGAAAAAAAACATGATAGACCGTCTGACAGACGCAGATGTAGGCGCAGAACCAGACGCCTGAACGCATTGCTTCTCTCCATGGTGCTTCTGGTCACAGTAGTGATCGGCGGAACATTAGCCTACCTTGTGACCCAGGATGAACCAATTACGAATACATTCACCCCATCCTTTGTTACCTGCAAAGTGACAGAAACATTTGATGAGGATTCGGGCGAAAAGAAAGAAGTAAATGTACAGAATACCGGCGACACGGATGCCTATATCCGTGTTCGCCTGGTAACTTACCGCACCAATGCGGCAGGCCAGCACATCGGCGGAACCGCAACGATCCCGGAGTTTACCCCTGGCACGAATTGGGTGAAATATGGCGATTATTATTACTACACCCTGCCCGTGAAGCCCAATGAAAAGCCCACAACCGATCTGATCAGCAGCATTACGCTTAATCCGAACTATGCAGATTCCGACGGCGGAAATCAGGCCATTGATGTCATGGCAGAAGCCATCCAGAGTGGTCCTGCGAAAGCCGTGGGTACAGCTTGGGGCGTGAGCATTTCTCAGGGCAGTGTTACGGCTTATCAAACAGAGTAAGGAGGTGGAGACATGAAAAGAGCTTTAAAAACAATTTTCTCAATGGTTCTGATGCTGACTATGCTGATGAGCCTTGCAACAACGGCTTTTGCAGCCTCCCCTTCTACCATTACCTTCAAAGGTGCAGAAGAAGGCTTTGAATTCCAGCCCGGTAGCGAGTACACCGATACGGACCTCTTTGGCAAGTTCAAGAAGGTCATGCCCGGTGATGAGCTGACGGAAGAAATCACGCTGAAAAACGCCGCTACCGACTGCGATTACATCAAGGTCTATATGAAAGCTGTTGTCCATGACGAGGAAGGCAATCCTCTGACCTATGCCGCTTCTCAGGGCAAGCAGGATGAAACCGTGGCAACCATGCAGGACTTCCTCTCCAAGCTCACCATGCGGATCTACAACGGGACCGAGCTGATTTATGAAGCCTCTCCTAATGAAGCGGGTGCTTTGGTCAACAATGTTCTGCTGGGAACTCTGCGTACCGGTGCCAGCCTGAACCTGAAAGTCGAACTGGATGTTCCTATTGAATTGGACAATAAATATGCCAACCGCGTAGGTGAAGTTGACTGGGTATTCCTTGCGGAATGTATCGAGTATAACAAATTGACCGTGCATAAGGCATGGGATGACAACGGAGATCCTGACCGTCCGGACAGCGTAAAAGTTAATTTGTTGCGGGATGGCAAGGTTTCCGAAACAGTCGAGCTGAATGACGGAAACCAGTGGTCTTACTCCTGGAACAATCTGGATGACCGCTATACCTGGTCCGTAGAAGAAATTGTGCCTGACGGTTATACGGCTACATACAAAACCCAGGACAACATTGTTTTCATTACCAACCACAATGACTACAAGCCTCCTGTGGTGCCGGATCCGGTGGATTTGACCGTGAAGAAGGTCTGGTCCGATCAGAATAACAAGTATGGTGTTCGTCCGGGCAGCGTGACGGTGACGCTGTACAACGGCAATACCGCGGTTGAAAAGGTTACACTGAACGCATCCAATAACTGGACCTACTCCTGGATGGGTCTGGATGGCAGCGGCAAATGGAGCGTTTTGGAAACGGGTATTCCTTCGGGATACTACCCTTCCTACAAAACCAGCAATGGCGTTGTTACGATCACCAATACCTATTCCCCGGCTCCTAAGACCGGTGATGAATCAAATGTGATTCTTTACAGCAGTCTCCTGGTTGTGAGTGTAGGAACGTTGGTGTTCCTGTTCCTGACCGGTAAGAAGAAAAAGCATAAAGCGTAAGCAAAACCCCCCCATCCATGGTACCGACAAAATCGGTACCGGGGTGGGGGTTCCTTAAATTGAGTACAAGGAGTACTGTAGATGGTCAAAAACAACAGCCAAGAAGTGATGCAGAAAAAGGAATTGTGCGATTATTTATTGCTTCAACTTCGGATGATAAAGAGAGTGCCGAGAAGAAGGTTGCAGACCTTATGGTACAAGATACTGGAGATATCGGTTGGAATGATGATACGCAGTATAAAAGTCTAATTCTCGAACATCATATGGCGGCAAGCAGGTTCGGGTTTGCTGATTTATATATGCCACTAAATAATTCAGGAAAATTCGATACATCGCTGCGTGATGGATCTATTACGGAATTGTCAATTTTATCAAAGATTGTGTCTCCGTTAGTAACAGCATATCAGAACGGAAATGACTTTGAGGTTTCCAAAATTGTAAGAAAGAATTCGCTTTTATTAGATAAAGAAGCTTTTGCATCCGAATCAGACAATCAAACCAAAATGCTTGAAAAAGCTGGGAACGCAGTAGAATCATTAATGCACCTATGGAAGGACGAAAAGATTCCATCTTGTTTGGAAGTTTTAAAATCCATTCGAGATACAGGATTGTTTAAGGTTGGAAGTCGTGTTGATGAATTGTTAACAGAATTCTCCCAAGGAGAAAACGAAAAAGTAACAGCTCTAAGAAATGCATTATCTGTACCGTTTTGTGAATTGGAAAAATATTCATCATATGTTACTGACAATACTCGTTTTGCTACACATCAGGGCGTTAAGGGGTTAGAGTTTCCCAGAGTTATGGTTATTATAGATGATGCACAGGCCAGAGGTTTTTTGTTTAGTTACGAGAAGTTGTTTGGTGCAAAAGCTCAAAGCGATACTGGCGTAAAAAATAAGCGTGAGGGTAAGGATACCAGCATCACGAGAACGGCACGTTTCTTTTACGTTGCCTGCACGAGAGCAAAGAAGAGTTTGGCGGTTGTTGCTTATACAGAAAATATGGAATCGGTTAAAAATACAGCATTATCAAACGGTTGGTTTTCAGAAGATGAGATTTACATCCTGTAGAATCATTATATTCTGCAGAGATTTTCTACTCGTTTGATTAAGTCGAAATAGTATAGATATCGTTGCCGATAATATATGATGGATGATCTTTTGAATTTAGAAATAATAATAGGGTAAATACATGATTTTATGGGTGGTACAATGCCGGAAGATTTACCGACACCAGAACAAAGTATTCAACAGGTTGAAAAAGAATAACTTGCCCGATTAAAGGCGAAAGCAAGGGCGGGGAAACTAATGCTGGATGAATAATTGTAGACCGGCACGGGGACTCTGCCAGTGCCGGTAATAAAAGAAAGTAGTTATGCGTACACGATTTCAGAAAACACCAGTTCTCTTGCTGAGGCTTGGATGTTATTCATAGCTTGAAGCCACGTGAGCCAATTAGAAGATTTTAATTGTTCAGTAATGCCCTGTTGTTTTGCCATTTGTTTTACGATTAAAACCGTGTGATCATGGGCGGCTTCATTTATATCAGCAAGGTGCTTTGTCAGAGTACCAGACAGGATTAAGACCATATATATAAAACGGGGTGATGCTCTTTTATATATGATTTGCGGAGAGATCCGTTTAAGCCAATGGGACGAGTTTTGTTATCTTCTGGTAATTGCAAATTGGGGTAGTACATGCCATCTTCGGCAAGAATGTATTCAATGTTGTTTTCAATAAATCTTTTTTTTATAGAGTACTTCCATAGTCTACTTGTAAGCCGTCAGAAAGAACTCACTATGAGGCATGAAAATCTGGCGGCGGTAAATAAGTTCCTGCGAGGTGAATAAAAATAGTGGCTACATTTTGGCTACAAAAACATTACGGACGAAGCGGATTGTGCGGATAATTAATCATAAAACACGCATAAAGCGAATTAATAATACATTTTATGAGCATTCGCACGAATGTAAAAGACGAGTTCGAATGATGTTGCGAGAAAAAGAGGGAGACACACATTTGCTTGATTCATCCCCCACTTTGATAACTCAGAGGTGTGGTGAGGAGCAATGAGAAGTCCTGCGTTTGTAACGTGTTTGCAACACCATATTCCAAGAATCCAGTAGAATCAAGCGTTCCCAGTTACCTAAACGTTAATCATACGTTTCAGAACATACAATTTCAAAAGATTTTTCGACTCCTCAGGACTTCGGTTCTGGGGAGTTTTTGTTACAATGCATACAATAAGAAGGATTTGATTATATCAGGATGAAAGACAGTGACCATTGGGTAGTAGGAGTTTGTCCTGATGACCCGCTTGCTCTTGTGCAGGGAAGGCTTTATCCGGAAATTACTGCAAACTGCGTGATTGCCTGGAGAAGAAATATTCCTTATTCGCAGGCAGTAAATAAGATGATAGAAGAAATCAATGCCTATGATGAAATCATTTTAGGATTTCCAATCTGGTGGTATGTAGCACCGACAATCGTAAATACTTTTTTGGAAAAATATAATTTTTCAGGTAAAAAGATCATTTTGTTTGCTACTTCCGGTGGAAGTGGATTTGGAAATACGGCAAGAGAATTGCAGACTTCTGCACCGGACAGCGTGATTACAGAAGGAAAGATATTTCATAATGTAGTCAAACAGCAAATCGCTGAATGGGTAGGAACATTATAAGATTGATTTGGCGATCGAAGTATCGGGAGAAGATACTTCAAATGAATGGTGTGAACTGGTTACTGATGAGGAATATAAGAATAAAGCATGCAAAAATGAGAAATGCATTTTATGCAATGGGAAGTTGTAATTGTGTGATATATTCGGATTCATCAGAAGTTGTGTGGATATCAATCCAAAGAATTTCTAACAGATCTCCACGTATCTTGAATTTGTGGGCGTGTGCATACTGTGCGAGCTGTTGTCCCCAGTAAGCACTTTGTTCATAATTTCCACGATATGTTACGCAGAGATAATCACCACCATCAATGAGATCGGATCCTTCTTCGTCAATAAGAAAAACAGATTGATAGGAAAGTGTTTTTTTCTTTAGTAGAGAGGGGAGCGAAATCATAGTTCCCATTTGATTGCTGCCAATGATATACAATCGATTTTGATTTAAGTTGATAAGTTGTTTCATCAGAAAATCCATTTCTTCTTCGTGTTTGTATCCTTCGAAGAGGCGATGACAATGACGAGGGGGAAGTGTCATTAAGTGGATTTCATCCAGGGGCAGAGAGAATGCCGAATGAATGGTGTTTAGTCTGTGCTCTACGTTTTTTTTGCAGTTTTTGTAAGTGTTGCATTTGTTTGGTAATAGCTTCTTTTTCGTCTTCTAACATAGAAAGTGAAGAGGAAACTGTGTGATGCTCCAGATATTCGCGGATTTGTTCCATTGTAAATCCAATAGAGCGCAGATCACGGATCACATTGAGTCTCCAGATATCGTGGATACTATAATGTCGATATCCGGATTCAGATCGTTCCGGTTTGATAATTCCAATTTCTTCGTAATAACGAATAGAATCTACACCAATTCCATATAGTTTGGAAATTTCACCGATTTTAAAAAATTTTTTCATATACCTAACTTCCCTCCTTGACTCTAGTATTATACCAGAGTTTATAATCAATTTATAGATTTAATAAAAAAGTGTAGAAAGGATTTTTAAAATGCGCTCAATTTTGAAGGAAATTAAATTGTCATCCGTATTACTTTTATTACTAGGAAGTGCAATACTAGCGTTTGGACTTTATAATATTCATTCAATGTCGAATGTTACAGAGGGAGGAATCTTAGGATTAACACTCCTTCTGGAATATTGGTTTGGCATTTCTCCATCTGTTTCTGGTTTTGTGCTGACGATATTGTGCTACTTTTTGGGGTGGAAATTGCTGGGAAAACGTTTTCTTATATATTCTTTTATTTCTTCTATTGGATTTTCTGTTTTTTATAGAATCTTTGAACAGTTTGATTCACTATTTCCAAACATTGGCGAAAAACCACTTTTGGCAGCAGTTGTGGGAGCGCTGTTTGTAGGGATCAGTGTAGGTTTGTGTGTTCGAGTCGGTGGAGCGCCGACAGGAGATGATGCGCTTGCAATGAGTCTGGAACGAGTACTTCCATTGGATATTCAATGGATTTATTTGATCAGTGATCTGGTTGTATTGCTGATTTCTCTTACCTATATTCCGGTGAGCAGAATTACATACTCACTTCTGACAGTTGTTTTATCAGGTCAGATCATTGGTCTTATGCAAAAGATTCGGTTTCCAGAATATGTGGAATCCATAGAAGCATTAGAAGATGAGGGGTAGAGGAATATTTTGAAATGGAGTTAAAAAGGCATACAAAATGCTAATTCTCACACAAGTCATGAAAAATAGACTCGTATTCCTGAGAAAAAACACTGTCTTTATTCCATAAAAATGTAAAATCATGCATGACCATAAAGTCGGAAAGAGGAATCTGCACCAGGGTTCCTTTTTTTAATTCCTGCTCGACAGCAGCTTTGTAGAGGAAGGATATTCCACAATCTTCTTTTAACAGAGTGACGATCGTGTGGATGTTTTCGATTTCCACAAGATGTCGGAAGTCTTTGACAGACATATTTTTCAATGCCAGTGTCTTGGTCAGGATTGCCCTGGTTCCGGAACCGTGTTCCCGAATCAAAAGACGTTCGGATGTCAGGTCTTTCAGGCTGTGAACAGAGTTTTCAAACGTATGGTCAGCAGAGGCAACAGCAATGTATTCTTCTGCTTTGTAGATACGTGTTTCGTAATGATCACCGCTAAAATATCCTTCCACAATTGCAAAATCGATCGTTCCCTCACAAAGATAGGTGAGCAGAGTCTGGGTGTTGCCATATCGGATGTGAAAATCCATGTCCGGATGTGTTTTGACAAAACGGGAAAGAGCAGGTACGATCGCATATTCTCCAATGGTCATGGTTACGCCAAAGGTCAGCACTTTTTTCCCTTTCAGACTCTCCTGCATTCGTTTTTTTAATGTATTTTCATCGTTTCTCATGGTTTCCAGAGCAGAGCGTAAGATTTCTCCGGCAGGAGTCAGCCGGAGTTTTTTCTTATCTCTTATAAAAAGCTCGGTACCGTAGGTCTTTTCCAGATGTTTGATATGCTGGGAAACTGCGGGCTGTGTCAGATTCAGGTGCTCGGCAGCATGTGTAA
>OBUS01000577.1_pt1 | contig 19109 bp, 5 predicted proteins | sample 1475921 | NCBI WGS metagenome assembly OBUS01 (sample SAMEA2579948, study PRJEB22360) | human gut metagenome | reverse complement strand
AAGATAGCATTTCAATCGAAATCTGTAGAAGAGTTTGCAGAAAAAATTTCATTATAAAATCTATTACCGGCTATGCCGGATCAATTATCTACAGCTTCGGTTATTCTGACTGAAGTTGTAGACAGTAAGAAACAAGTCAAGCCGTTTCTGGCAAAATTCAGAGAAGAGCAGAGGAATTCTATTCACAAATATTGGATAAAGAAATGTTCGTGCATATTGACTAAAAATAAAAAAGGATATATGATAAATATATCAAGTTGCACAAAAATGGTATTTGAAGAAGGGGGAATCTAAAAAAGTAAAGGGAAAGGTTTCAGGACGAAAAAATGTGAAAAAGGAGGACGAAAGGTGAAAAAAAGAAACAAATGGTTGTCTGGTGTTTTGGCATCCTCATTAGTGCTTTCGCAGATCGTGACTACAATTCCGATGAGCGTTATCGCGGCACCGGAACGTGCAGTTGCAGATGGGGTGCAGCAAGAGCGTGCAGTTGTTGAGATGTGGAGACAATTCAAGAGCTCGACAAAGAATGATAACGGAAATAATGCGGCGATTTTGGTAAATACGAATAAGGGAACAGAAGGCATGGAAGCCGGAGAGATTTCATTTGTATTAAAACCAAATGGAGATCAGGCAACAACGAGATTCAATGTCGGTCCGTGGATTACGGACAACGGTCATTACATGACTATCGGTTACAATGCAACGGGGTGGTTCTATGAATACAAGGGTGCAGGAAATAGTTATCCTGGAATCAGTGAATTCCCGACACCGCCAGCTGCCGGAGAAGAGATGGCAATCACAATCAAATGGAATCAGAGAGATTACACTGTGACTGCAGGTGGAGTGGAGAAGACATTCCAGATTCCAGAAGAAGCGTATAATGGTCTGAAAGCAGGGAAACTTGGTTTCCGCATTGGTTCTTATAGTAATCAGGTGACAGACATCCTTTTCAAAGATGTTGAAATCAAAGATGGAGAGGGAAATGTTATCGTTGTGAAAGGAACAGATACATGGGAACTCCAGACAAAAGACAGCGGTGAAGTTTTCAATGCCGAAGTGAAGAATGTGAAAGCGGTCGTATCCGGAAAAGTTGTGGATAAAGACGGAAAACCAGTCGAGGGCGCAGAAGTGGCTCTTGGAACGGCAACTGTGACGACAAAGGCGGACGGTACTTATACATTTAACGATATCGCGACAGGAACATACACAGTTTCCGCAACAAAAGACGGATATCAGGCAGGAACAGCAGAAGTAATTGTAGAGGAAGACGATGTTGCAGTGAAAGATATCGTGCTGGTAAAAGGTTCAGATGCAGAGTTTGAAGGTGACGACACGCTTGTATCCGATCAGATGGTTGCTTCCATTTCCAACACATTCCCACAGGTTATCGGTTACACGATGAAAGGTGGAGAAAATGACGGAAAGAAATTCTATGGACAGACAAAAGAATTGACACAGCTGAAAGTCAATGGAAAACTTGTGACACCTACTGTGGACTATAAAAAGGAATCAGACAGTAAAGCGGTTTATACAATGAAGATTGATGAACAGGACATCAAAGCAACTGTGACAGCAGCTTTAGAAGTAAAAGACAATACGCTGAGCTTTGATATTACAAAGATTGATGCTGCAGAAGGAACATTCCTTACTGTGGAAATTCCAAATCACAATCTTGTAACAGTAAAATCGAATCAGTCAGGGGCAGCATTTGACGGGGCAAACATGTCTACAAACACAACAAAGAGTGGTGACACACACAGCACGGTCAGTGCGTTGTCGGAGGCAAAACGTGGTTATATGTATGCGTTTGTATCAAATGATGAACTGAGTGCCGGATTGTGGAGCAACTCTGAGAACAATGTAACCGCTGACTGGCAGAGAGTTACAGAAGTCACACAGACTGTAGATGGTGTAAAAGAGACAGGCCTTAGCAGCACATATTGGACCTATCAGAAGAGTGCAGAGCACCGTATAGAGAACGAGGCTTACGAGATGCCATCGACCAAAGTTGTCATTACAGGTGATGAAAATGATGATGACACTGTAAACTGGCAGGATGGAGCGATTGCATATCGTTCGATTATGAATAATCCGGTTGGTTCTGAGTTGGTGCCGGATCGAGTGGCGATTCGTATTGCAATGAATTTTAACAGTCATGCACAGAATCCATTCTTGATGACTTATGACAATGCACAGAAAGTGTATTTGAACACAGACGGATTGGGACAGAGTATTTTGCTCAAAGGCTACGGAAGTGAAGGGCATGACTCGGGGGCACTTGAACTATGCTGATGTCGGAAGACGTATCGGTGGTGTGGAAGAGATGAAGAAACTTCTTGTGCAGGGCAAAGAGATCGGAGCAACATTTGGTATCCATGTAAATGCGTCTGAGACATATCCGGAGTCTAAATATTTTGAGGAAGACCGTCTTATGAAAGATAAAAACGGAAATCTTTCTTATGGATGGAACTGGTTAGACCAAGGTGTGAATATCAATGCCGACTATGATTTGAGACACGGACGTGAACAACGTTTTATAGATCTTTATAATGCGCTTGGTGGAGAAGACAACGACCTTGACTTTATCTATGTGGACGTTTGGGGGAATGGACAGTCCGGCGATAACGGAACTTGGGCAAGCCGTCAGCTTGCAAAAGAGATTACGCAGACATGCGGTTGGAGACTTGGAAGTGAGTGGGGACATGCAAATGAATATGATTCCACTTTCCAGCATTGGGCAGCTGACCTGACATACGGTGGAGCTACTTCAAAAGGAATCAACAGTGAGATTACACGTTTTATCCGCAATCACCAGAAAGATTCCTGGGTAGGTGATTATCCAAGCTATGGTGGAGCGGCAGTAGAACCACTTCTCGGCGGATATGACATGAAAGACTTTGAAGGATGGCAGGGACGTAACGATTACAAAGGTTATATTGAAAACTTATTTGATGATAACCTTGCTACGAAGTTCTTGCAGCACTACAAAGTTATGAAATGGGTGGACGGCGAACCTACAACAGTAGGAGGAGCTGCATGGACACCTGAAAAAGAGATCACGCTTCAGGATGATGAAAAAGAGAATACAGTTGTGGTAACAAGAAAATCTACAGATGGAGCTTCAGAAGATTATACGCACAGAATCATGACATTCAATGGCAGAACAATCATGGACGGAGAAAAATATCTTATTCCATGGTTCTGGGATGTGAATGGAAAAGAATTAGCAGCCAAAGACGAAAAATTATATCACTGGAATCAGGCGGGCGGCACATCTACATGGGATCTTCCGGAAGAATGGGAAGGCGCAAAGTTGTATCAGCTGACAGAGACTGGAAATGTAGAATGCAGTGACCGTGCTGCAATCAGCGGTGGAAAGATTACAATCAATGCAGAAGCGAAAGTTCCATATGTACTTCATAAAGCTGGTGCAGGAGAAGGTATCAAAGCAACTGATCTGACATGGAGTAAAGGCGCTCATCTTGTAGATACAGGATTTAACAGTAATACTTTAGAACACTGGACAATCAAAGGCAACGACGGCGCAAAAATTGTATGGAGCGCAGCAAATAACATGATGCTGGAAGTTGGAAGTGAGAGCGAAGAAGTAACCCTGACTCAGACATTGACAGATTTAGAGCCTGGAAAAGGATATGCGGCATACGTAGGTGTAGATAACAGATCTGATGCGAAAGCATATATCGAAGTGTCTGTAGATGGAAAAGTGATTTCTAACTACACAGAAAAATCAATTGCGAAGAACTATTTACAGTCTTATGCGCACAATACAAACAATGCAACAATTAAAGGTGGCGGAAGTTACTTCCAGAATATGTACGTATTCTTTACCGCACCGGAAGATGGAAAAGAAGTAACACTTACTCTGAAACGTGAAAAAGGAGCAGGAAAGACTTATTTTGATGATGTCAGAGTTGTAAACAATCAGTTTGGGGAGACGGAGACAGATGGAAATTTTAACCCATTTGTATCAGAAAACAAACTGGAACAGACATTTGAAGCAGTACCGCAGGGCCTTTTCCCATTTGTTATCGGTAATGTGGAAGGTGTTACAGATAACAGAACACACCTTTCAGAAAAACATGAACCATATACACAGTCAGGATGGTATGGTGTGAAAAAACTGGATGATGTTCTGAATGGAGACTGGTCTGTCAAGACAAACGGTTTGACAGGGGCAGGAAGATTGTTATATCAGACAATTCCACAAAATTTCCGTTTCAAAGAGGGAGTAACTTACAACATCAGCTTCAAATATGAGATGGGATCTGAAAATACATACGCATTTGCAGTTGGTAATGGAGAATCCAATGGCTCTAATTTCGAGACGTATGAACTTGAAAAAGCAGATCTGAATAATGCAGAACCAAAAACATTCAAGTTCAGACTGACAGGAAAACCTGGGGATCAGTCATGGATTGGTATTTATTCAACAACGACACCGGCGGATACAGGAGAAGCAGGCGGAAATGAAGCGAACTTTGGCGGTTACAAAGATTTCGTATTAGATGACCTTGTGATCCAAGTATCAAAAGCACAGAAAGGTGAATTGGAAGAGCTGGTAGCTGCAAACAGCAACCGCTATGAAGTGAATTATACAGCAGAAAGCTGGAAAGTATTTGCAGATGCGATGGCGGCAGCGAACGCGGCTTTGGACGATTTCGAGGCAGAGCAGGCAACTGTTGACACTGCAAAAGCAAACCTGGAAAAAGCAATTAAAGATCTTGATGTAATTGGTATTACGTTATCAGGAAAAGCAACAGACGAGTCAGGTGCCGGTCTTTCGGATATCACAATTTCTGTAGAAAACGGAAAAGACAAAGTTGTTTCCACAAAGACAGATGCAAATGGTAATTATGTACTTCCGGGGGTATTGTTCGGAGAAAAGACAGTTGTTGCAGAAAGCAATATATTTGCTACAAATCAACAAAAGATCACAGCTTCTGAGGAAAAACTGGAAGAGACATTGAACTTTACGATGAAAACAGAGACAACAAGGGTGGAAGGTAAAGTAACGGCAGTTGGAGAACCTGTGGAAGGTGCAACTGTTACAATTGGAGATAAAACAATGACAACAGACGCGGAAGGTAACTATGCAATTGATGAGGTTGTCACAAAAGTTTACACTGTAAAAGTGGAAAAAGAAGGTTACGATGCACTTTCTAAAGAAGTTGTTGTATCAAAAGGCGACAAAGTAGTTGCGAACTTCATGCTTTCACCGCTTACGAGAGAGGAAGCAGATTATGAGAACAACTATGATGATGGTGTGAAGACATGGGATAATCTTGCGGGTAACACGGCAAGTACAACAATCACGATGGTCGACGGTCAGACAAAGATCATCTTCCCAGGCGGACATGCAAATGTATACGAAACAGAGGCACCACAGTTTAAGAATGGTGTTGTGGAGATGGACATCACATCAGATAAACCGGGTATCCGTATCGGTCTTCTTTTAAGGGCGAAAGATATGAACAATCGTGTATATGTAGGTGTTGGAGATGCTGCAAACAAATATTTTGCAGAACACTGGGGCAAAGGTGGAAATGCATGGACATCTATGCACGATGGCCCAACATTTGCAGCGGGACAGAAGATGCACTTAAAAGCAGAAATTGTTGATAAGACAATAAAACTTTGGGTGAATGAAGAACTGGTATTAACAGAGACAATGTCTGGTATACCAATGGATGCAGGATGCATCGGAATTAACACAAGAAATAACCATACTATTTATGTGGATAATGTAAAAGTAACTTCTTATGACCTTCCGACAGGAGAGCTTCAAAATGTTGCAGGACGTGTTGTAGATGGACAGAATCAGGCGATTGAAGGTGCAAAAGTAGAACTGTTAGACAATAATGGAAAAGCTTTGAAAGCAACGACAACGGATACTTTGGGTAATTATAAATTCAAAAATGTTGTAGTTGGTGAGTACAGTGTAAAAGCAATAGCAGGTGAGCTGAGCAAAGAAGTTCCGGTGACAGTTGTGACAGGCGAAGATTATGTTGTGGTTGATAAGATTGTGCTTGGGGAAGTAGTTGATAAAGCTCTTCTTGAGTTTGCGATTCAGTATGCAGAAGAACAGATGGCTGATGAGAGATATCCAGATGTAATTCCTGCAGTGCGGGAAGCGTATGAAAAAGCATATAAAGCTGCAAAAGCAGTTTATGAAAATCCGGCTGCGACAAAAGAAGAAGTGGAGAGTGCATACTGGGCACTTGCAGAAGCCGGACAAAAATTGAACTGGTATAAAGGAGATCTTACAGATCTTCAGGCGGCATATGACATGTATGAAGGAAAAGATCTGAGCATCTATACAGAAGATACAAGAAAAGCTTTAGAAGAAGCAAAAGAGATATTAGATCTCGGAGAAAATGCAGTAAAAGAACTTGTGGATGCAGCATTGGAAAAATTGAATGCAGCAATCGAAGGACTGGAATTGATTCCGGTAGATAAGTCAAAATTGCAGCAGCTTGTAAATGATGCAAAACAGTATGAGGACAGAATCGAGGAATACACACCGAAAACAGCAGAAGAATTTATGAAAATGCTTGAAGCTGCACGTGAAGTACTGAATACAGATCCTGTAAGTCAGACAACAATTGATTCTGCATATGTCGCATTGCAGCAGGCGATCTTCGAATTGAGATTGATCCCGAATAAAGATAAGCTGGAAGACTTGATCAACAAAGTGGAAAAAACAGACTTAAGCGGTTATACAGCTAAGAGTGTAAAAGCGCTTAAAGCAGCGCTCTCTGAAGCAAAAGCAGTGATGGCAGATCCAGAAGCTGATCAGAAATCTGTAGATCAGGCAGTACAAGTACTTCAAGAAAAATTTGACGGACTTGTAGCAGTCGGAGAAGAAACAAAGGCAGATAAAGACGAGTTGAAAGCTTTGATTGACAAGACAGAAAAGATGGATCTGAAACCATATACAGCGGAGACAGCTCTTGCAGTGAGAAATGCATTGAAGGAAGCAAAAGCAATTTATGATGACAAAGATGCGACACAGCAGGAAGTGGATGCAACACTTGCAAAATTACAGAAAGCATTAGACGGTTTGAAGAAATCTGATGTACAAAAGACAGAAGATGACAAGAAACCAGGAGCAACAAATAACAAGAAATCAGCTAAGACAGGCGATGTAGCATTACCAATCGGATGGGCATTCGCTGGTGTTGGGGCAGTACTTGCAGTTGTGGCAGCTTTCTTTGCAAGAAGAAGAAAAAACCACTAGTGGTTGACTAAAAAGATAAATTCTGCATGTAAAGAGAAAATCAATACAGAAGAATAAGTTCTATAATTTTAGGGTTTGGCGGATGCGTCAAACTCTTTAAAATATTCATTTCAAGAAAGAAAATACTTGCATAGCACATGCAAAAATGTTAGAATACATACGATATAAGGAAACATAGTTTGAATAAGGAAACTGAAGTCTTGCATAAATTACAAAACTTCAGTTTTTTTGTTGGTAAACTTAAAAATAAAAATAGAAAAGGAGATTTGAATGAGAGAAAGAAAACAGAAAAAAGGGGAAAAGAAACTGATTAAGAACAAGTGGGGAATCATAGGAGCTGCAGTTATTTTAACTGCATCTCTTGCCGGAGCAGGATTCTGGTATGCTGGACATTCAGAAAACAAACCTTCAGATGAAAAAACAGCATCTGAAAAAGAGATTGAAAATATCAATCCACGAGATAATGTGCTGGATGAGAGCGAGGCTTTTGAAGGGAAAATTCCGTCACTGAAAGAGAAGAAACAACTCAAAGATGCGGAAAAAAAGAAAGCTTCTTCTAAAAAACAAGAAGATGCGAAAACACAGAATCAGACGGAAAAAAATGAAACTTCCGGAGAATCTACAGAAATAACAGACAAACCGGGAAGCATAAATAAACCGGAGAACACAGAGAAACCGGGAAGTTCAAATAAACCGGAAAACACAGACCAACAGGAAAGTACAGACAAACCGGAAGTACCAGAAAAACCTGGGGATACAGAGCAGCCGGAGACACCGGAACAGTCGAAACCGGAAAAGCCACAGCTGCCACAGGTTCAAGAACCGGGGTGGACGATAGGAATATACTAAAGAGAGGGATAAAAGAGGGATGAAAAATAACAAAAAACTTAGAAGAGTTCTTTTATTGTGGGCAATATTGCTTGGAATTTGCTTACAACCTATTGTGGCAAGAGCTCAGGTACAGGAAATCACAGATGCAAATTTTCAGATGGTAGGAGGACAGATTCGCACTACGACACCGATGGGGCTGCGTTTCATTGCAAAAATTAAGAAAGACTATATTGCACAGCAGGAACGAGAAGGAAAAGTAGTTGAATACGGAATTGTATTATTACCGAAAGTATACCTAAATGGAAAGGAACTTACGGCAGACGGTACTTATCTTTATAAAGGGAAGATGTATAAACCGGCAGTAATTCAAGGGGCAAAGAAATACGCAGAAGATGCGGATAATATTTATTATACAGCCGTACTTACCAACATCGCAAAAGAGCGTTATAAAAATGAGTATGCAGCAAGAGCATATGTGAAACTGACGGAGCAGGTTGAACAAAGTGATGGAAAGACAAAACTGAAAAGTCAGTGGAAGTATGGAGAGGAGACAATTCCAAAACAAGTCTATGAGGTGGCAAAAGAAGCGGTTGAGGGAAATAAAGAAACAGAAGAGACAAAACAGTGGCTTAAAAATAATGTTCTGAAGCCTGTAGACAATCCGCAGGGACCGACAGAAGAGGATAAAAAAATTCCATTTAGACTTGGAAAAGTAGAGCGTGTTACCTTATATCATATAAGTAATACATCAAGTGAGAATGGCGCTGTAGAAGAAGTTTCAAATTTTACGATTAAAGACTTTGCGAAAGAGCAGTATCTGGTGAAAGTGGAATTAGATGGACAACCAGAGAGATTTGCTGACATCAAAGAGGTTCAGGTTACATCTGAGAACAAAGTAAACTTTATATTGAATCTGGATGATTATGTAACAGAGGGAGTTGCTAGGCAACAGCAAGGCGCTATTGTAGAATTTGGTACAGCAGAAGAGGGAGTTGCATCTACAAAATATATTACCATGCAAGCGCTGATAGATAGGATAAAGGCAAATCCGGCAGGAAACTATGTATTGGATCACAATCTGGATGCAAGTATGGTGCAGGGTGCAGATGAATTGATTGAAAACTTTACCGGAACATTTGATGGAAAAGGATATAAGATTACAGGATTAAATACGACATTGTTTGGAACAATTTCCGGTGGTACGGTTAAGAATGTTATACTGGAAAATGTGGCGATAACAAAAAGATACAATGCACAACCGAATGATAATGGGGCAGGTGTTCTGGCTGATAAATTAGAAAAACAGGCAAGAGTTGAGGGGGTTCATGTAAGTGGAACTTTGAAAAATGAAGGAAGCCGTCAACTTATGGGTGGTCTGGTAGGAAGAATGGATCATGCGACAGTAGAACAGTGTTCTGTTAACCTAGAGATAAGCGGTTCGTATAATACGCTTGGTGGTTTGGTAGGACAAACAAGTAATGTCTCCGGAAAGAATTATATAAATATAATTAAAGATTCATATGCAGTGGGAAGTGTAAAAGGTGATATGCATAATGGTGCACTCGGAGGGTTAATAGGATGGAATAATAGTAATATCGAGGATGTTGTACAAAATTGCTATACCGCAATGACAATAAATATAGGCTCTCAAGGAAACATGAATTATAAACCAGGCGGATTTATCGGGATTATAGGAGATGCGGGGGCAAAAGGAACGCTAGCCAGTAATATATCTTATAGTAATGGTAACAAGGGGCGGAAGTTTGATGGTGCATCAGACAAAGGAAAATATCAAAATGGCACTAAAATATCCAAGAATATTACATTAAAAGAGACTAGATTGGAGTCAGACATTATTCAGGGGGACTCTATAAATAATGAAGGAAAAATTATAGAAAAATCATATGATGAACTATTGGATAAAGATTTTTATATCAAAACTTTAGGGTGGAGTGAAACAGTCTGGAATTTTGAACCCTTGAAGGAGAAAAAAGCTCCAGTTTTAAGAAATGGAGATCCGAATCGAATCGGAATGCTACAGTTAAAAGAAATTTCTACTGTGGAAGAATTACAGGCCATTAATAATGATTTAAACGGGGTATATGTATTAACAGCAGATATTGATGTTTCAGGTGTTACTACCGGAAATTCTATTATCAGAGATAACTTTAAAGGATTATTAAAAGGAAATGGACATCGGATTACAGGATTGAAAATTCCGCTATTTAATTTTATTAATAAGGGAACTGTGGAGGATTTGATCCTTGCAGATGGAGAGATTAACCGCCCGAATCAAAATCGAATTGGGGTTCTTGCTTGTGAAGTATATGACAGGTCTGTTATTCAGAATGTTTATGTGCGGAATATGAAAATTCATGGAGGAACCTTAGTTGGTGGTTTGATCGGACACTTGAATGAATCCACAGCAATTGGGTGTTCGGTGGTTGCACAGGTAGACGGAAAGGAAGCGGGCGGCTTTATTTCCAATATTATGAGGGGAAGTACTGTAAAGGATTGTTATGCACAGCGTACAACGGACCCGAAAACATTTGGAAGTACGGCAGATGTACAAGGTGGCTTTGTTGCAAAGATGAACAAAAGTACTGTGACGAACACCTATGCAGAACTGAAGTTTGTGGAAGGTGCAGATACAAGCAAAATTACTGCAAAAGTTGGTAGTTACATAGGAGCTAATGGGACTGGAGATACGATTCCTGCGAAGGTGGAGAATAATATCGCATTCGGTCCGGAAGAATATTCATTTAATGGTTCAAATAATGTGGATGCAGATTTTGCACCGTATATAAATAACTTTGAATATAAGACTGGAACTGTAGCGGAAGAAGAGGCTGCCTTGAATCTAACCGGAAAGATTAGTTCAGCAACTGTTGAACAGGTAAATACGGAAACATTTTATACAGAAACATTGAAATGGGATTCTAAAATATGGCATCTGGGTGATGTAACAGGTGGCAAACGTCCGAGACTGGAGGCAGAAGGCGATATTTATCCATCAGAAGGAACAGGTTCTGAAGAGATAAAACCAGAGGCGACAGTTGCACCGGAGGAATCTATTGCGTTGATGGCAGCGCTTAACCAAGAAGAGCGTGCTGGAAAAGAATCGTGGGAAACAGTAAAAGGATATCAGCCAGAACGGAAAACTTTATATGAAAATCTAGAAAAGTTTATGCCGTTCTATAATCGGGAGCAAATTGTTAAAGATGGAAATGCAGTAGATGTTGCTCATAAATTGAATCAGAAAGCGGTACTGGCAGTATATCCAATGAATGAGAATGGACAAAGAATTATCGCGTTGACAACAGAAACAGTTAACAGTGTCAAAAAACTTCGTATTCAATTTGAAAAAACAGAGGATAAGGCGCTGATTTATGATCTTTCTTATATAGACACCAGATCAGGAATCGCTTCTTACAATGTGTCACAGATTCCGGTGCATTATAACTTCAATAAATATGTTGTGGATACAAAAACAAATCAATTTCAAAGGCTCTTGTCAATGGCAACAACATTTGAATTTGATACACATATTAAGACAAGAGTAAGTCAGCAGGATAGTGATTCTGTTCTTGATGTATACCGTAGAAATTACAATAATGTTGTAAAAAAAGAATTAGAACAGATTTTGGTTGCTATGACAGCATCATATGCACAGTATCCAATCAATGTAAATCATACGATTGCAGAAGCAATAGTAACGGAAACTTTTGAGAATAATGAATATTTGAAAGATTTTCTGTATGCATATAATTACATAGATCGTTGGTATGATTTTGAAATCGGAGGAATCAATCTTAGGGATGTAGTTATCTTTGATAATTCCATATTGCCGGGAGCAAAAGCGCCAAGAGGTCTTGCAAACGAAATTGTAAAAATAAGTAGTAAAGAAGGAAGACAAGGAAATAGTACACAGTCCTTTTATGTAAATAGAATTTCTTCTTATACAGGCATCAAAAGCATAAGTGCATTTGTAGAATATTTTATGGCAGCATATGCAGGATATTCGGATGTGAATGATTGGATTGTAGATAATTTCCAAGGAGGAGTTTTGGTAGAGGCACGACCAAATAATCCGAAGGTTCAGTATCGTATGTGGAATTTCATTAAGAGTAATACGATTCAAAAAGATCAGCAATTGATTTTGCCGGTATTGTCCTATAAAACATCGAAGAATCTGTATCTCGCATCGTTCTCGACTGCTCTTATTTATGGAAATCTTCAGATATACGGAGGTTATCAAGATACAGATCAGTGGAGAGCAGGAAAAAGAGCTGAGATTGCAAGTCAATTAAATGACTATAAAAATCTTTACGACAATTTTGCAGAAGTTGCGCGAAATGGTGCAGATTCTATTAATAGAAGTAAATTTTTAATTGTAGATTCTTCTTATAATAAGGATCGTAACCAAGATGTATTTAAGGAATTCTATAAACCTCTTCAGACGCTATGGGGACATAAAAGTGGGGCAGTAGCAGTAATTCATGGAAATCCGAATTATGATTATATTTATTATAATAGTTCAAACTTTATCGGAGACCTAACTGTATTAAATCATGAGATGGCACATGTTACTGATAATTGGATCTGGATGGAAAATAAAGGAAAACGTCCGGGAAGAAACGGTGAAGATTACTCCAATGGGTTTGTCAATCAGGCAGGTTTGGATTATAACATGAATTTTATGAAAAATTATGCAAGAGACGGACAGGTACTTTCCAATCTGACACCGGAGCGTATCAACTCTCAGGAAAAGTTCAAGAGTTACTACAAAGAAGTATTTGATGTAATTTATACCTTGGATTATTTGCAGGGGTTAGCATATCTGCAGCTGACACCGGAGCAACAGGCTCGAGTTACTGCACAGCATAGATATGGATTTAGAAATAACCATCAGAGCTGGAATAGTGCAAATAGTACATGGACAACACTTAGTGCATCAGCACTGGAAAATATGAACTTACAGACATTAGATGATTTGTGGGATAATCAGCTTACGATTCGGCCGGGCCATCGATTTGATCTGGGCGGGGTAAATCAGGTTGGTATCAACAATCCAGGAGCTTATCAGATTGATCGTGTAAGCTATTCTAGCTGGTATGTACCTTATGTAGACGGCGGTACACCGAATGCACAGATTTTCCGAAGAAATGGATTTGAACTAGGTGGAATGTTTGGATATAGTGATGGTTTGGTTAGATATTTAAGTGCACAGACGCAGACGGGAGATTTACAATTCTACCGGACAATACTGAACGATCCGAATTTTACATTTGAATCTTATCGAAAGGGAAAAAATGCAGAGATTCAGCAGAAGATTGAAGAGCAGGCAAAGCAGGGAAATGCATATTTTGATGCAGAGGCGTTGATTGAATATTTCCGTCAGAATCTGATTAATTATGGAAATGATATTAACTCAGGAATGTCTAATGGAAATGTGACACTTCAGAATATTAGAGATTCCAGAGAAAATGTGTTCCGGTATCTACAGAGAATTACAAATGAATTCCGGACACCGGTATATGGTGAGGTGTCTGACAGAAATGTCGTGACAATTAAAACCGGACAGGAGCTGGTAGATAAAATTAAGGCAAATCCAAATGGATTTTATGAATTGGGAAATGACATTTCAATGGAAAATGTTACCGGAGCGGATCAAGTATACATTAATTGTACCTTTATCGGAAAGCTGGATGGAAATGGGTATAAGATTACCAATGCGACAAAACCGTTGTTTACAAGGATCACGAATTCCTATGTTGCTGACTTGACGATTCAGGATACAGCAGAAGCAGAGAAAGACTGGATTGCAAAGACAAAACATTATACCATTGTGGTAAAAGAGCAGAAGAAAGAAACAGTAAAAGAAATCCGTACATTAGCTGATTTAAAAGAAATTGGGCAGAATAAAGCTCAGAAATATGTATTAAAAGCAGATATTGATGCGTCTGAAGTGACAGAAACAGCAATTGCAAAAGGAAACTTCAGCGGAATTTTGGATGGAGAAGGACACAGCATCACAGGATTGAAAGTGCCGTTGTTAGAAAAAACAGAGCGCGCAGAAATCCGTAATCTAACAGTGAAGAATGTCCAGATATCCAATCAGAATGCCGAGAACGCTGCAATTACAAAACGTTCTCACCATACAGTATTTGAAAATCTGAATCTGGAAAATATTACAATTTCTGGAACCAGTTATAACGGAGCAATCACTGGATATGATTACACTGGATCTGTATTTAACAAAATCCAGATTCGAAATGCGAAGATTACCGGGACAAAGAATTACAATGCGGTTTTTGCAGGACGGGCATCCGGCTCTCAGATTTCTAATATAGCGGTGATTGAAAGTAATGTAACACTGAGCGGAACGGACAATGGTGGATTTATCGGAGCAGGAAAGAATCTGGCGATTCGTCAAGTCTACAGTGACGCAGATATTACAGTAGTAAATTATAATGATGCACAGAACCGAACAAACAGCGCTGGATTTATAGGAAATTTGGCAGGAGAAAGCAGTGTACAGCATGTGCTTTCCGTAGGAAATATAGTGGAAGATGATGCAGGAAAAGATTTTTATCAATTCCTTGGAACGCCGGACGTTTTGGGAAAATATGTGTCAGACTCTTTTGTTTCCGTAGGTACGGGCGGTCTTAGCAACATAACTGAAGGTAAATTGACAGAAGTGTCAAAAGAAGTTCAAAAAACAATTGAGTTTTATCGGGATAGATTGCAGTTCAATGAAGAAAACTGGTATTTGAAGTTAGTTGGAATGAAGGGCTATCCTGAGATTTTCGGAATGCAGAAAATTGAAGTAATCCCGGTGAAGTCAGTTGAAGATTTGAAACAGATGAATCTTTATCCGGAATTGAGCTATCGTCTGGATGCAGATTTGAATTTGAATGAGACAGAGCAGAGCGAAGTAATGATCCCGAACTTTACGGGTACGCTGGATGGAAATCAACACAGCATCGAAGGGCTGCGTGTGCCGTTGTTTGGAACCTTAGGCGGAACTGTGAAGAATCTTGCAATTTTGAACAGTGAAATTCAATTGAATGGAGTGAATGGCGGAGCTCTGGCAAATCAAATAGAAGGTGCAACGGTTGAAACTCTTCTGATGCAAAATATACAGTTGAAGTCAGAAAACGGAGCCGGAGCATTGCTTGCCGGAACGATGCAGGGAAGTACTATTCGAGATGTATTTTTGGCAGGAAATGTTGCTATTACCACAGGAAAGGCAGCAGGATTTGTCGTTAATGATACAGGCTCTACGGTAGAAAATGTTTATCTGAATGTAGAAGTACAAGGTGCAGAAGGCGCCGGGTTCCTTGCAGAGAGTGCAGGAGAAGGAAGATATACAAATCTGTTAAGTGTGGGAAATGTTTCTCCAGAAATGCCGAAGTTGATGGCAGATGGAAGCCGTATTACGAATGGTTATGAGTTTGCCGCAGCAGACGGAGTCTCAGCAGCCGGAGAAACAATCAAATCTGTTGGAAAAGAAATCTGGACTTCAAGATTCTATACAGAGAATCTGGGATTCGCAGGAGAAAAGTGGAATGCAGAGAAGGCGGCAGAAAATGGATTGGCATTGTTAAAAGGTTTTGAAAACCGGGTGACATCATTTACAATTCAGATTGCACAGCCACAGCAGATTATAAAATTAAATCAAGTGCCGGAAGGAAAATTTGCGATTGCCGCAGACTTGGATTTCAGCGCTTATGAGGGAGATCTTGTTACCGCAGAATTTAGAGGAACATTGAACGGTGGAAATCATCGCATCATCGGTATTTCGAAACCATTATTCCAGAAATTAAAAGGAACGGTGGAAAACTTACAGATTGAAAACTGTCTTGTGGAAAGTACAGACACAGGGGCCAATGTATTTGCAAAAGAGAGTGCAAATGCAACTATAAAGAATGTGTTCTTTAACGGAATTACTATGAATGGTGGAACATTGACAGGACTGATCGGTTCTGATCAGAACTCAAATTTCGATACCGTAGGTATTCAAAATATTGATATGACAGTTAATGGTGCACAGGCAGGAGTTCTTCTGGCGAAAGCATCAGGAACACAGATGAAAGATGTATTGATTACAGATGCCAAAATAACAACAGAGCAACAGTATGTAGGTGGCTTGATTGGACATGCAGAAAATGTAACGATTACAAAAGTATTTGCAGACAGCGAGGTTCACATTCCATATAATAAGAGTCCGGAATATACGTCGGCGTTTATCGGAGCAGTAACAGGAAATAGCAAAATCACCTATAGTACGGCAGCAGGTGGTGTTTATCCGGAAGATGCAGTGAAGTCACGTTATAAGATTCTTTATATGAAGAACAGCAGTGACCGACAGGAGTTACAAGCATTTACAAATTGCTTTTATAATCGTGATACACCGGGAATGAATATAAATATAAACGATCCGAAAGGAGTTAGACATTCAGAGCTTTCGACAGGTGATTTTTACCAGAATACGATGCAGCTGGATGCAAAAAAATGGGAATGGTCTAAAGCAGGAACAACAGGTTCACCGAGATTGATTTCTATGCCGGAATCTAGTGTGAAACCGCCGTCAAAAGAACAGGCTTTACCAGAGACACCACTTCGTGCAGATGTGCCGGAAGGCTATACGGCGATTTACACAGTTGAGGAATTGCTGGCGGCGAAGGGAAGTAGTAATAATTATATTCTGATGCAGCCAATCTCATTATACGGATTGCGTGCAGAAGGCGGTTCCTTCCTTGGAGATTTCTCCGGAACATTTGATGGAAATGGATTGACTATCAGAGATATGCAAGGCGCGCCGTTGTTTGGAACATTAAGTGGAATGGTAGAAAACCTGAAACTTGCAGATGTGAAGGTAGAAAGATGGAACGACAATGAGGCTGCAAATGCCTTTGCGACAAGTCTGAGTGGAGCAACTGTAAACCGAGTGGCATTGTATAATGTACTGGTAGCAGGCGGTAATAAGACAGCATCACTTGCGGGCGAGGCAGAAAACTCGAAGATTAGTGAAATCTGGGCAGAAGAATTAAATGTCAATCCGTATGGACCGGCTTATAAAGGAACAGCAGAGTCTAAGGAAGGTGTCGGTGGATTGATTGCATATTTGAAGAATGGAACATCTATAATAGACTGCTTTGTGTCGGGTGAAATGACAGCAAATGGAGATTATCAAGGTGGTGTGTTTGGATATAATGAATTTCGCGATGAAGGAACTAATATTTATTTTGTGAATAAGATTATTTCAAATATGCAAATGAGAGCGACCACAGGTGGAGATTATAAACGAGGTGGACTTATCGGTCATATAGAGATTGAATGGGACATGTGGTTACAAGATTGTATTGCAATCGGAAATAGTGGCATAGCTCAAGATGCAGGGAGTCTGCAGGCAATAAAACGATTTACAGGATCAGCATTAGAGTTCGCATTGAGATATGGCGTAGCCAATTGTTATGAAGGAAATCAAAGTGGTCAGAGTAGTGCTAACGGAGATCAGATTAAAGAAGTATCAAGAGAAAAATATGCTACAAAAGATTTCTATATGTCAACGTTGAAATTTACAGAGGATAAGTGGAATTTCGCTAATGTTACAGAGCAGGGATATCCGACGCTTATATGGCTTGAAGGAGCAAAACCGGAAGAGCCGGAAGAACAACTTCCGGCATTGCCGGAAGGTTCTAAGGTAACAGAACATCAAAAAAGATGGGAAACGCCACAAGAAGGATATACACCAATTTCTACACCGGAAGAGTTTATGAAGATAGAAGAAAATCCGAGTGGAAAGTATGTATTGATGAATAACATTTCTCTGGAACAAGTACGGTTACCGGAGGGGCAGACTTCTTATATTACAAAACCATTTACAGGAGAGTTGTACGGAAATAATCAGGTAATTCATGGACTGCGGGCTGCAATGTTTAATGAAGTTAGCGGAAAGGTACATGAATTAAGAGTGCAGAATGTATTTGTGGCAGCAGAAGGAACAAATCCGGCAAATGGATTTGCCCGTACTCTAAATGGAGCAACAATTGAAAAAGTTGTCATGAATTATGTACAGATAAACGGTGGAAGTTATACAGCAGCACTTGCCGGAACTGCAACGAACAAAGCAGTCATTCATCAAATTTGGTTGGAAAATATACAGGTGAATGCCTTACTTACAGAAACCTACAAATTTAATTTCGTAGGCGGTGCAGTTGGGCAAATGACAGGAGCATCAAATTTAGAAGATGTTTATATTTCAGGAATGATTGTTTTAGATAATCATCAAGAAGGCGGTGTAGTTGGAGAACTTAACAGCGGAACGGTTAATCATGTGGTGGAAAATATGAGGATTAAGTCTTTCATAATACCAGGAAATACATGGCAAGGTAAGTATTATTATGCAAATAAAGCGGGTGTGGTAGGCGATGTGAATAATAGCAGTACAGGTCTTAAAAACTGGAAGATTACCAATTGCTTGGCAATGGGAGATGCATCAAAGAATGCAGAAGACGGCAGCCCGGAAGAGAGTTATAAATTCCTTGGTCGAGATGTATCAACCTATACAACGAATAATATCAGCAATTGCTATGAGCTTGCGACCGTGGGAGGACCAACCAATACAAGCGAGGCAACTATAGCAGCGAAAATATTAATGCTGACATCAGACAATCACAAAGCAGATTTTTATACAAGTCAGTTGAAGCTTTCGAGTGATGTGTGGGATTTGACGAAGGTGGGAGCAGAAGGATTCCCAAGATTAAAATGGATGAAAGAATAGGAGAAAAAATATGAGAAAAGAATATCAGACACCGGAAATTGAAATTATTGAATTTGACGCAGAAGTGCAGATGATGCTGACGCTTAGTAATACTCCTCAAGAGAATATTGATAATGATTTCAATTTGGACAATAGTGGTTGGGAAGTTTAGAATAAGTTTTTAGATAAAAACAAAACAGACCGGGAGAATTGTAGAACAGATTCTCTCGGTTGTTTTATTTATGAAAATAA
>OBUS01000566.1_pt1 | contig 19690 bp, 29 predicted proteins | sample 1475921 | NCBI WGS metagenome assembly OBUS01 (sample SAMEA2579948, study PRJEB22360) | human gut metagenome | reverse complement strand
GCAAATTGCACATAATACTCATATCTGCCACAAATCGGACATGAATAAAAATATTTGACCGGGTCCATGGAATGTTGCATATATGCTTTAGCTCCACACACAAAACATGTTCCGTTGCTTTCCATTTGCTCTCCTCCTAACGTCTTCACTTTTGCGAAAAAGTATCCTTTCGCCAAAATGTATATTTCCCGTTCTCCAAAGCCTATCCCCTGGGGTAGACCTTCACTTATATCATCACTCTACGGAAACAGAAACACACATCTATTTTATTCCCAAAATGGCGAAATCCTTTGATTTATTGGGCTTTTTTCGACAGAAGGCAGACTGTCTCAACATGCACGGTCTGACAAAATTGATCCACCGCCGTGCACTTCTCCACCTGATATCCTCTTGCCTGTATCATCTCCAGATCCCTCGCAAGACTTGTCACTTTGCAAGAAATATACACAATCTTATCCACCCCATAGTCCAATATCTTAATCAATGTTTAAATTGGGGTGTCATCACAGGAGAATTTTTTATGAATAATACAAGACCTATAACGATTACAAATACAAAGAAAATTAATAAGCTAAAGGCTATTCGTGTCACTGCTAGATTATCACAAGCCGAGTTAGCAATCAAGAGTGGCGTACCAATAAAATGTATAGGGAATTATGAGCAAGGTGTACGCGATTTGAATCACGCACGAGCCGACATACTCTATCGACTGGCGGAGGCATTGAATTGCTCTATGTATGATTTACTAGATATTGACCGAATATAGCATTTACACATAATGGAAATTGTGAGATAATGGACAGGACGGATAACTAACTATACGGTCAAGGTCTACTAAAGCAATTTGTTATATATTAATCTATAAACGTCTAACTGCTTGTACATCGGCAGTATAGGCGTTTTTAATTTTTTATAACAAAGGAGAATCCATATGAGTACAAATCAAACTTTAAGTAACTATGAAACTGAGGCTAAAGAAAACTTTAAATTAAAAGATTTTAGCGAGCTACTGAGCCACTGGGACGGCGAACTTTCCACCCTCGCCAACGATGCGTTTATTTTGGGATACGCCAGGGCACTCCAAAACCATAAGAAATAATTGACGAAATTACAAAAATTTACTTGTTGTTTTTTTGGTTGACGGCGTGTTAATTTTTAAGACGTATATAAAACGAGCATCTTTGAACAGGAGGTAATTTTTTTGTATGAGGAATTATTACAAGTAAATAATGGGAATATCGTGACAACAAGTTTAAACGTGGCCGAGAAATTCGACAAGAGTCATAAAACAATAATACAAAAGATAGAATCATTGATAAAAGAGCTTGAATTTTGTTTCAAATTAAGTCGATTTCCATATTTCGAGAAATCGAGCTATGTAGACGACTGGAATCGTACTCAAGCAATGTATTTAATAGATCATGACGGTTTGCTGCTTTTAACGTCGGGTTTTACTGGTACAGAGGCGTTACAATGGAAAGTGATGTATTCGGAGGCGTTTAACGCAATGAAAAAAAGTTTAATATCCGATAAAAATTCAGATAACCGTCTTGAGATTGCACGTATAGTCGCAACGGCATCTGACGACAAATTGGAATATATCCGAGACCTTTATCCCGAATATTTTTCTCATACATCGTCTATCGGTTCACTTGAGTATAGGAGCAACGTCAACTCCGGTTATCAGAAATGGATTGAAGACTTGAAAATCACAGCCGACTGGATCCATTCGTTTCCGACGACCGATATTTTCCTTGGCTATATGAATTATTGCAAAGATTATAATTTCCCGTGGATGGGGAAAAAAATTTTTTATAAGACACTAGAGAACGATTTCCGCTTATCCAAACAGCAAAAAGCGGAGCGTCACAAACATTTAGCACAATAGGCGGAATCATTACGACTCCGCCTATTGCTATTATCCTATTCTTTTTCTAAAAACATTGTTGTTGTCGATCCTAATGCCGATACCTCATAACTGATTTTTCCGTCTTTATAAGAAAATTCTTTTGTTTCATCGGATGATGCGAGCAATGCAGAAGATGTTTTCTCTTGGTCGTTTGTAGATGTCCAAGAATATTCCTCGACGTATTCCGATGGTGCTGTGTAACTTCCTGCCCAGTATAAAGATTTTGTATTTCCTCCGTCAGATACCCAGTTAATTTCTATGTAGCCGTCAGAAATAACCGCCTCTTGATAAGAACCGTCATTATCTTCGGATTTCCATGTTCCAGTTAAGTCCGTAGGTTCTTTCTTTTTTTCAACTGTTTCGGTTTTCGTGTTGTTCTTTTCATTATTCGATTGTTTACTTTCCCCGCAAGCTGTTAGCATTGTACCAACGGCTAAAACAAACATTAGTGCTAATACTCTCTTTTTCATCCTTAATCTCCTTTTCATTTCAAAATTTCATAAAATACTATATCAAACTAACACACCTTAATCAACCTATAAAGTTTCGGAAAATCAAAAAGAGATCCGAGTTTGTGTTCTCAGACCTTGTTATTTTTATTGGCGATGGTATTGTAGGCTTGTATTTCGCCCCTATTTTGCATTTCAAACGCTCATTCGATAACTCGTTGGGTTATTCACGAAAAATCGTTCAAATCGCATTTTACGACGTTATTTTAGTAGCGTCCTCACTTAATGTGATTATTAAAAGAGGCAGATTACTCTGCCCCCTTTCTCTTTAGTCCTCTAACGTACTTTGTAGATTTTCAAGAATCTTTTGGATTCTTTCGTCTTTCTTTTCGGTGCTCGTCTCCTCTTTTGCCTCTTTAAGGTCGTCGATTAGAAATCTTAAAAATCCATTGAACTGTTTATCTGTCATTCCCGTATCCTGCATTATTTCTCCCCACTTTCATTGTCTATTAAGTCGTAAGGATCTATACCTAGAGCATCCGCAATCTGCAACCCCCTAGACAATGACGGCTCTTTTTTTCTCGCCCCTCGGTACTCGTTAATAGTTCCTAAAGGAATACCCGTTTTTTCGGATAATTCTTTTGATGTGATGCCCTTTTCAGTCATTATCTCACTCAATCTAAACATGGTAACCCCCTTTACATTATATATTCTTCCTGCTATAATCTTCTTTACCGGGGCGGTAAGCAGGAATGTTTCGGAGTACCGCCCTTGGTGTGTGTGGCTCTACTAATTATTTAGTAGGGCTTTTATTTTTTGTTTTGCCTCGTCTAAGTCTTTGCAATCCTCAAGGATTTCTAAAATCTTTCTTGTTTGGTTTTCTTCTGCTAGTTCTCTGAGCATTTCTCCTAAGTTCATTTCTTCATTCTCCATGCTTAACTCCTTTCCTGCTATCTCCTTGCTACTCTTATATGATACCATGTTTTACTATATACGTCTATTGACATATTACACAATTTGCTGATGCGTCAATAGACGTATTTTGTGTATTACGTCAATAGACGTACTACGTCTTTTGACGTATAATAAATGTATCAAGTGAGGAACACAAAGAAAACGGAGGAAATGAAAATGACAAGAAAAGAAGTAATAGAAAAAGCATGGGAAATAATGTTGACATGGGTTGATAACTATACATGGGATAGCTACTCCAAAGTGCTTGATATGATTTCTGATTTTAATTCAAGCCATTCAGAAGAAGAGGAAATTTTCTTTTGCGAAACAGAAGACGGCTATATGCTGGAAGATGATTATGTAATTATTGAAAAATAATATATGCTGACCTATCGGCTACGGGGAGAAAGCGAGTGAATGAAAATGAAACGAGAAGTGATAGCAATTGAAAAGCATTTATACGAAAACAAAGACCATACAGTTAGAACGGAATATCAAGTTTACTATGAGCCACGTATTTACAATATAAAAACACCGTCACAATTAACTAAAAGAGAGAAAGTGGCTTTAAAGGAAATTGGCAAAACAATATTTCATTTTTAAATATTTGCTGCCCTATCGGCTACGGGGAGAAAGAGGTTGATATGACAAGGACTTTTGTTTACACATTTAAAAGAGCAAATGGCGAAATTGTAACACTGAAAAAAAGAGTTACAGACAGAATGGAAGAACGTGGTTTAAGCCATAAAGCAGGATATGCAGCAAATTATTTTAATGAGGTACTGAGAAGTAAATATGGTTATAAAACTTCCCCAGTCACAGCTAGTAGAATTAAAGAAATATAGCCGGACACGTTCCGGCATAACTAAAAAAAGGTCGAGGAAATTAATCCCCGACCTTACGTTTTATACTTTTTCTACTGATTTTGAGTTGATAGTGAAGTTACCGTTTACGATATTACCCGCGTAACCACTGTCTTGAGATACTAACTTAGTACCTTTTTTAAGCGTTACTGTAACATCTTCCACGAGTTGCAGCTTGTCTCCCGGGTAGATAACCGGCAGGACATACTTGTTTTCGATGAATCCAACCGTACTGTTGTGCCTTACTGTGAGGCCTGTCGTACCGTGGTCTAAGACTGTGATGTGGTCTCCTTTTTTGGCGTTGATAATTACATTACCGTTTTTGTCTTTAATCGGTGCATCGCAATACAGATAAGCAGCACCCGGTCCGATTCGTCTTACCGTGTTTACACCCGGTCCAGCATTAGACGAATTACCTTTATATGCGATACCGAGATACTCTAAGATGGCCTTAGCATACGCTACGCCGAAAGCTCTCTGCTCTGCGACTGTATCCCCGATATTGTTATCGGTGTCGTTATCAACGAAAAACGATTCAAAGAGTACTGCCGTCATCTTAGTTGACTTTACAAACGCCAAATGATTTCCACTCTTACAACCTCGACTATTCTGTCCGAGCTGTTTCACATACTTCTCGCCTAATTGAGCGATTCTAAGGCTGTCGTTACTTCTAGTCCAGTAGTACGCCTCGAAACCGTCCCCGCCTCCTGCGTTAGCGTGGAAAGACACCGCGAGACTAGCACCGCTCGCATTAGCCTCGTTCACCTCTTGAGACACTGGGTCATTTTCGTCTCTTGTACGACTGCATACTGTTTGGACTCCGTGAGCAACCAAAACCTCGTTACAAGCTAATAAAGTTTGTAGATTGATCTCTTTTTCTTTTAGTCCGTACGCTACCGCCCCCGGATCACTTCCGCCATGTCCGGCACTTAAAAATACTTTTGTCATAATTTTTCTCCTTTCTTACTCTGTCTTACCTAATTGTTTTACAAACTGGTTAACGTATGTACTCGCACCGGCCACAAGAATACCTTGTACAAGTGCGGTAAATACCGCCAATGCAATCTCCTGCGGTGTACCGAGGGAACTTGTCGCAAATACATAAATGCCACATACCAAGATTCCCAATCCTCCGAGAATCATCGGGATATATTTATCTAATACAGATACCGACTTTTTAAGTCCAATTCCGACGATGTATAATACGATCGCTACAACTACGAGTTCCGGTTTGATGTAATCAATTAATTTTTCCATTCAAATTCCTCCTATTTTACAAGTGTTAATAAATATAAAATTCCTCCCGCTAATGCTGTGCCAAGTGCTCCATACACTGCCCCCCATAATTTTTCCACCATAAAGCGATGTTTTGATCCCGGTTCGTCCTCGATATTACCGACTCTGTTTTTTAGTTCTCGGACGTCCTCGCTTGTGTTTTTGGATTGTTCGCATAGCAATAGCATATTTTTACTAAGCTCGTGTATTTCTGTGGTAATTTTTTCGAGCTGTTCAATCCGATGACTGTTACTTTTCGCTCGTTGTTCTACTACGGTGAGTCTCTGTTCATGTTGTAAATCCATCTCGCTCTCCTTTAAACTTTTTCTAGTTTCTCTAATCGTTCGATTATATCCGCTATCGCGTCTGCGTTAGCTTTTATATTTGCAGCATTGTTGGATATATTCGTCGCGTTGGTCGATATATTTCTCGCGTTTTCTACGACAATACCTGCAATCGCCTCTAAGTCTCCGGTTACCGTTCCGAGTGTATCGTCAACCTTGTGGTAATTGTCCAGTGCGTCTTGGGCCATTTTTTCGGTATCTTCAACCTCTTTGTCCAATTCGACAACTTTATTACTCACTTTTCGGACTGTTGTCTCAATAACACTAACCTTAGATACGGACGAACGTATTTTACTGTTTTTTTCCGTAAAGGTCATAAATGTATGACCAAGCGTGACCGTGTCGTTGTCGGGTTTTAATAAATCCAGTGTTTGCTTGTTACACAACATGACCTCGTCAAACTTATGAGGTACACTGAGAACGGGAATATAATCCCCCAGTTTAAAGCTCTCAATTGACCGGTCTAACAAATGCAAGTCGACCGCTGTCAGTTGTATTGTGATATTTTGTTTCATGGATTCTCTCACATATTCCTCAGCCTTTTTCTTAAGATTCGAGGCGTCGGTTACGTCGTCCCACTGTACAACCTTTTCAATCCAACCATACAAGTCAACGGCTGTTTTATTAAAAATATAATCAAGACCATTGTTTACGCTTTTAATCGTCAGCTTTTCGCCTGATCCAACCTCGCCAATCTCCGCACCTAGCGGAATGATTACTGTCGCAATAGACTCGGCTTTTGCCGTTTTGGTGTAGTCCTTTAAGTTCGAGCCAAACTCGATCGATTGGGAGGAGACGTTTGTAAAATCTGCTAAATAATTGAGTGTAGGTATTGGATCCGTACCGTCCTCGCCGTGTGTAATATACAAGTTTCCTCCGAGCGTACTCTCTAGCAATCGACCGTTTAAATTTGTCAAAGTGGATTCATACGCCTCATTGCTGCGGGCGATGTAATCGTTTCCGTCTATAACTGTAATCTTTCCGACTTTGAAACGCTTAAACTCGTCTACTTTGGCGTTGTGCTCGTTTACAAACTTCTCAAACAGCTTTTCCGGAGTTCCCGAAAAGTCAAAAGGGCGGATAATGGAATCTTGAAAAAATCCCAACTCGCCCTCGCATGTGATAACTTTATTATTCCAATAGTCCGTTACGTCGCTTAAGATACGACCACGAAATACTATTTTATTGGATTTGTAAACGGTGATAACGGTTTTCATTCTGACAAATTTGTCAAAGTAAAAATGGTCCGGATACACCGAAAAGACAAACGACCCGGACTTATTTACCTCAAGGGAAATCCGACCTTGTCCGATGCGGTAATCATCGTCGGTACTGTCATAAATCAGTTTGTCGTTGGCGTAAATTTTATACATTAAATGTCCGCCTCCTTATACTTAAATACAACGCTCCCTATGCCGGATACTCCTATCGGAGTTACGCCCGATTTTAACCGTATGTCTGATATTTTATGATCCCCGGTTGTAAGTTCTATCTCTTTGCCGTCATAGTGCAATTTCACAGCTCCGTCAACTTTTAGTTCCGGACACAATGTTTTTACTCCGCCGTTGGTGATAACAGCCTTAATAACATTGTCTCCGTTGGTATTTACTTGTCGGGATGTATCACAAATATGATAACGCCACGGGTCGCACGTCGCCTCGAGTTCAATCGTCGCATATGGTAAAATGTTCGAAGTTTTCTTTACTTTTACGCGACCTAAAAAATAATGAGTCAGATCGTCCGGTTCGATTATCTTAATCTTTTTACCGTGTAACTTTGTAACAATGTCTCGAATCAACTGCGACCGTTCGGCATAAGTTCCCTCGTCTGTCCAAAATGACGCCGAGACGGTGCGGTCTTGATATGTGATTTCTCCGGTCAATGCTTCGGACAAATCCAAAGACCCGCTCCGTCCGTCGATATTGACATAATGCGTATTTAACTCCGGAGGAGTGACCGACTTAGCGGTTAGAATAAGTCGCCAATCTACCCAAGTATTAAATTTATCTAGTATGAACGCTCTTTCCATTTTACACTCCTCTTTCTCTTAAAATTTGATTATGCTCTAATCCTGCGTCGATAATGTCGAGAGTCTCCCCGACAAGTGTACCAGTATCGAGTACAATGTACTTTTTGGACGCCTCAATCAATCGCTCTCCATAGTCTCGGATTGTCTCCCTAATGTCGGACATAGATCCGCCGGCGTTAATCTCACCCGAGAACGTCGTTCTTAATTTACGATTAATTGTAGCTCCGTTTAAGTTGACCGTCTGAGCTGTTAAATCGTCCGTGAGACTGTTTACTGCATCCGTCGCCACGTCGCTGTTATTCTCGATACCGACAGCAATACCCGCGGGAATTTGCTTACCAACCACGTTCGCAAATACTCTCGACGGAGAATGGATACCCAACGCGTCTTTAAAACCGTCCACTATGTTACTAGCGAAACCTTTCACTTTGCTGATTATCCAGTCTTTTGCGTTTTTGATACCGTTCCAAATTCCACTTACAATATCTGATCCGATGCTAACCATTTTCCCCGGCAATTCTGAGATTGTATCGGCAATAGTACGAACCAAATCTCTAGCAGCTTGCTTGCCTTTAGATACCATATCGGATCCCCATTTGATAACTTTTTGAATGACGTTAGTTAAATGAGTCCATATTTTCCCCGGAAGTTCCGATATATACCGTACGGCAGATGATACAAATTCCGAGGCTTTCTGTTTACCTGTAGAGATCATATTAGATCCCCATTGAACAACCTTATTAAAGGCTTGAACTAACCAGTTCCAAATTTTGCCCGGTAATTCTGATATGAATTTAATAACCGTATTTACAAATTTCGGAATTTCTGTAGTTGCGAACTTGTATAAATCAATCCCCCACTGTACGATTTTTCCTAAGGCAAAACCGATAATGTAACCGATTCTTTCAGGTAATGTATTAAAAAAGTTCAAGATATTTGATACAAATTGCGAACCTAACTCTAACGCTTTGGTTACCATATTGGCAACCCAAGTTGATACAGTAGTCCAAACCATACCGACAAAATTTGCAATATTGGTAGGCAACTGAGCGAACCAATTTATCATATTTGTAATTGCGTTTGGTATCGTGACTGTAAAAAAGTCCACTAACGCTTGTACGACATTACCAACGACTTCTTTAACTTTTTCAAATGCATTGTTGACAATCTCCCTAAACTTCTCAGAATGATTGTAGGCGTAAATAAGACCTGCAACTAAGGCAGCAAGGAGACCAATAATAAAACCTATAGGATTTGCCATGAACACCGCTCCGAGTGCCTTAAACGCCGTTCCAATAGCCTTGAACGCGGTTACAATTTTAGGGGCGATTGTCAATATCGTACCGATTGACGTTATCAATTTACCGATAATAACTATTACTGGACCGAGTGCGGTAACAATTCCCAACACAACCACGATCGTCTGTTGGATCCCCGGTGACAAATTGCTAAACCAAGTTGTCAATTTTTCGATGCTTTTCGCTAACTTATCTATTAGCGGTGATATCGAGGTTAAAACTGCCGTACCCAACTCGATACCGCTATTTTTTACTTGAGTGATCGCAACCTTAGCCTTTTGGCTCGGCGTTTCCAATTTTCCGAGAGCATCGGAGGTCGCCCCTACAGAGTCATTCATGGATTGTACTTCGTCATTAAACGCTCCCACACCATCAGATAACAGCGTGATAGCTGCTTTTCCCGCCTCAGAACTTCCCCACAAATCATTAAATCCGACTCCTGTGTCGTTTGCGTAGTCGGTTAAAATCTGTAATACGTCTCCGAGAGAGTTACCATCAGCCATCAACTCTTGAAAAGACTTTCCGGTCTTTTCTTTTAAGGCATCTGATACGTCAGTACCACTCTTGCCTAACTCATTCAACATACTATTCATGTAAGTTGTGGTTTCGGCTGTGGCGATACCTTTTGCAGTCATAATCGAGTAACCGGCACTGATTTGCTCAAGGCTTACGTTCATAGAGTTAGCAGTCGGAATAATCTTACCCATGCTAGATGCTAATTCCGCTACGGTCGTTTTACCTAGGTTTTGAGTATTGATCAGAATATCTGATACCCGACTAACCTCGCTCGCCTCCATGCCGTAAGCGTTTAAAATGGTCGTTAAAAGGTCAATAGAGGCTCCCGTATCTGCAAAACCGGCTCTCGCTAAACTTGTAGCATTGCTTACAAAATTAACGGCGTCGGCGGTATTTTGCCCGGCTGAAATGGCGTCATATGCAGCATTAGCAATCTCACTCGCACCGATGCCCGTCGTGTTGGACAAATCTAAAATTTGAGCGGACAAGTCGCCTAATGCAACTTGAGACGTGTCGGCAATCGTATTGACTTTCGCCATAGAGTCTTGAAAGTTGGACGCCAGTACAGTAGATCCACCTAACACGGCACCCGTCACGGCACTGATCTTAGAGAATTTTTTACCGACTGACTCAACTTTAGAGCCTACGTCCTGCATTTTTTCCCCGACGAGCTTAATTTGTTGAGCACTTACAGAACCAAAATTTTTACTTTCCTCCGTGAGTTTCTTTAGTTTCTGCTCGGTGGCTACAATCTCCCGTTGAAAACTACGGTACTGCTCCTCAGTGATTTCTCCTCTCTCGAACTGCTCTAGTACTTGCTCTTGTGCGGTTTTAAGAGTGTTTAACTTTTCCTTTGTCGTAGCAATCGACGTATTTAATAAATCTTGTTTTTGCTTTAAAAGCGTAACATTGCTCGGATCGAATTTTAGGAGAGAATTGACTCCCCTAAGTTCGGATTGTAACCTTTTGGATTTCCCATTCACATCCGACAATGCTTTTCCTAATTTAGTTGTGTCACCTCCGATTTCCACCGTAATTCCACGGATCCCACCGGCCAATTTTTACCCCTCCTTTCCGAATTTTCTACGCAAGCCGTTACGATCAGGTGCTGTCTGCTCAAGTCTCCACGCATTGTCGAGATACTCTTGCCCTTTTTCTGTTTGACTCATGTTGTAAATAAATGCATCCCTCCGATACATTAAGTAGTCGAGGTAATCCAACTCCTCAACCTCGAGTATGTTTAGACCTGTGTATTGAGAAACCAAATGCTCCCACGTGGTCACAATTTGATATTGATGTCCCTTATCATCGTCTAAAGGATAATAAGGGAGCTTTAGTTTTTTACGTCCGTAACCTCTCCGATAAAGTCCATATACGCCTCGAAAAAGATCATAATATCCTCAAAGTCAAAGAGATTCTCAAGAAATTCTTTTGTAACTTTAATTCCACCTTTGTTTCTGCTCATTACTTTGGCACAAGCGAGGTATAAGTCGTCCGTAGCCTCGGCGTTGGTTTCATCCTCGTTAATAGTCTCAAGTGAGGATTGCAGTAAAAGCAGATCGTCCATAATCGCCTTAGTAGGTGTACCAATCATAAGCGTTGTTTTTTTCTCGTCCGCCAATGTGACAGTCAAATATTTCTTTTTTACGTTGTTAAAATTTAATGGTTTAGCCATTTTTCTACCTCCATACAAAAAAAGACGGTTGAGATTTTACCCTCTTCCATCCTTAGACATTTTATTTGATGCTTTTAGTGCTGCTGCAATTTCTTCGTGATACTGAATTAATGTACCCTCTTTATCCTGTGGCAAACACTTAAATTCCGCGTCGATTACAGTTTCTTTGTCTTTGACAAACGCCAACGAGAAACCACCTTGATTTACTGCACGGATTACGATATACACATCTCCGTCGGCTTTGTCTACGTGATGAAAACATAAAGCGTAAGATTTGCCGTTGTGGTTTCCAACGCCACCGATTTTGACATTACGGATACCCTCAGACTCTGTCACTCTTGCGGTAGAGCAGAGCTTTTCTAATGTCTTACCGTTCCACGTGAGGATACCACTCTTAAGAGTCGCCTCTTCTTCTGTAATAATTGTCTTAACGGCTTTTCCTGTGTCGTCTTTTGCATCGTACCAAGTGCCTTTATATTCGAGCGTTGCCCCGCCTTGAATACGCCCTAACAGGTCTGTCTCTTCTTTAAACTCTGAATATGCCGGCATCGTGTCCGTATATTCTTTAATCATTAAGTTACCGGATCCGAGAGTGATGACCTCGGCGTCTCTTTTTTTATCTGACATATTAATCCTCCTATTTTTCAATATAATCAAAATCGTACACAATCTGATAGAGCTGCTCTTCTTGAATCCAATATCGATCCGCCTTTTCAAATTCAATACCGAGTTTGTCAAAGGTTTCCTCGAGTCGTCTTTCTGCGTTTGGATCGGGTGCATATTCGTACAACTCAATCGTACAATTGTGTTCTTTTATCATGTTCATACCGTCAGCTCCTCGATGTCTGAACGAGTCCTTATATACTGCGTAGGTCGTTGTTGGAGGTCTTAAAAAACGTGTTTCTTTAAACGTTTTCCCCTCTACAAAACCCGCGTCAGTTAAAATTTTCTTAACTATTTTTAATTACCTCCTCTATTTTTTGTATGTACCACGGAACTATAGCGTCCACGGCTTTTCCTATGAAATTTGTACCGGGATAACGTCCGCCGTCTCGGAGTTGGTGACCGTTATTAAGTAAGTGAGATAACCGATAATCCGAACCTTTTACATACCACAATTTCGACAGTCCAAAATCGGTGTCGGATACGGTACGAGATGCAATATTATCTCGATAATGTTTCTCTCTCTTTCCCACCGGAGCAGTAGCTTTGGTATTGTCGACCAAATCTTTCATTGCTCGTTTGGTGTTTAATTTGACACCGTCTACAACTTTTTTGTTGTAGTCATCAAGCGACTCCATAATCGCACTGTTTAGCTCGTCAACCTTAATCGTATTACCCATTAATAACTCACTCCCACCAACTTGACTGTTTTATGTTGCAACATATAATCATCAAAATCCTTGATATTGAACGGCACGTTGTTGTATAAAATCCGATAACCTTGCGTATCGAAACTTATCACCTCAAGCTCGGCAAAGTAACGGACCTCGAAAGTCAACGTCCGTTTACCTTGCACCGCTCCGGCGTTTAGATACTCGTTATCAGTTTTAGATTTATTAATCTTTGCGTGTAGCTTAAAGCAGTCCGTCCATTGTTCCGTGATTTCGTCGATTTTTTGAATCACAATCGGTCTGTCGTATACTCTAGCCATTTGTTTTCCTCCTTAGCTCGAGTCGCAACTGCAAAGATAAATCCGTTACCAATCGCCGGGTATTAGCCGATACACTTCCATCAGTTCCCCGATTGTCGTATAAATCAGATATGACAATTAGAGCAAGCTCTTTCGCTCTTGGATCATCTATCGGGTATTTCTCCCCGATAGAACCCTTGAGATATGCTGTTGCTACACGGATACAACGGTCAATATTTCGGTTCACCATATCGTCAGCGTAATCTATCCCTAGATAATCGAGCACCTCGTCTCTAGTCGGCATATATCACACCTCCGATTATTTTCTTGCTTTAGCTGCTGCGACTCCGGCAGTGTCTAATGTACAGTATCTAACCGCTTGATCGTCGCGTTTAGTAACGTCCTCACGCTCGATAGCACGGTAAAGAGTTAAGTCCTCCTCAAACGCATTTAACTCACCGATCATGGCGGTATTTGATACCGTAATAGACATCTGCTGTCTATCCCAGTAAACAACACCCTCGTTCAAATCTCCGATAATAAACGGGATTTTAGTAGTGTCATTTGGTAAATCTGCGTTTGGAATTACTACGACCGGAATTGTAGTAGTACCTGCACACAACTGCATTTTCATTGGTTCTGCCGGGTTTGGCTGTAATAAGTATTCACCGTCCGCGTTCTTAAGAGTATCAAGGAACTGTAAACCGTTATCGTTTGTAATAACCTTAGATGTACCCTTGAAAGCAGATCCAAGTTTTACATTCAAAATCTCTTTAATGGAATCAATTGGATTTTTCGGGTCGATTACCTCTGCTGTAAATGTTTTAGCGACGTCAAGAATCAGCTTATTAGCAGTAACACGAGACTCGTCACCAATCCACTCAATCAGAGTTGAACCGATATTTGCGTCAGAATCCGCCAACAGCTCGTTAGTAACTGGGAAGTATCCGGCGTATTTTTCGATTTCGTATTTGATACGTTCGAATTGTGGTGTTGCACCTGCTCCGATTTTTCCACCCTCTCCGACTTTTGTAAAACCGTTCTGCTGAGCACGTTTTTTGAATGTACGCTGTCCTTTGTTTGTTGTAACCTTTTCTACACGTACTAAATCGAGTAGAGACGCTTTGGATTCTCTCCATGTAGTAATACGTGTCTGAATGTCCTCCGGTACCGTATAACCACCGTCTGCCGGTGTACCCTCGACCATAGTAGCCTTATTTACTTTAAAGCCGTTACGAGCGTCCTGTCCGAACTGCTTTAAAGAGTCAACCTCTTTATTTTTTGCGTCTTTTTCTTTCAGTTCTTCGTCTGTTGGTGTGTTTTCTTCTTTTTCCAACTCATACAGACGCTTTTCTGTCTCGTACTCTTCTTTCAGAGCGTCCACATCGTTAAGCAGCTCGTTAGCCTTTGCAACGTCCTTATTTTCTCCGTCCGCCATAAACGCTTTAGTCTGTGCTGTTTTCTCCTGAATTTTCGATAAAATCTCTCTCATTTTTTTATTCATATCTTATTTTCCTCCTAAAATTTCTGAATTTTCGTTAATTTCTGCAAAAATAAAAGACTCTAAGGTTTTCATGCGAACATTCACCTCTAAGTCTTGATTTTTTGTTTCTTCATTTTCCGGAATTTCTTCCTCCGGATTATCCCCTTTCGGAATGTTCTCCGGTTTTGCTCCGTAGTGTTTCATTGTCCCGGCTCTTGGCTGTGCCGGTACTGCAACCAATGACAACTCGTAAGCCTCTTTCGCCCCGTCGATTGTCATTAGACAAGTGGTTTTTCCTCCCTCTTTGTCATATTCACGCCCCGGCCAATGTGGACAATATGTTTTGCTATTGTCAGTACCACAAATAGAGCAAATCATTTTTTTGGGACGGCATCCGGTGGATACCTCTTTCTTAATCCCTGCCTTAATCTCTTTGATAAGATCCTCGTTACTGTTGGTTTTTACCATGTAACACTTGGCGATTAACCTCGTAAAAGGCTCGCCCGCCTTTGTCAATTTTGGATCCGTCACAAGTTCTGTGTCGTAGATTCTAGCGACTTGATTGTCCGCTGTTCTACGATGGTCCTTGATGACTGTTTTACCGACGTACAACCTTTTTAAGTCTTTCAGAGCGTTTAAGTTAAACGGCTCATAATTGCGGTCGTCAGTCTCGTTATCTCCCATAGTCACTTTAAAGGTAAATACCTCCTCAGCACCTAAAGGGGACAGCGTAAATTTATTAATTTTTCTAAGGTCCTCGTCTGTTACGTCTTGTATTTGCACCTCTGCCGATTTACAAATTAATCCGTCGTCGACTTCTTTGTCATACTCGTTAGTATTCGTATCAGACACTTTTCTACCTCCTTTTGTAGTTTAGTTTCATTTTCGGAATCTTCCGGATTACCTACGCTATCACCTGTGGAATCCGGATTGTCCGAATTAGTCATATATTGAGATCCAGTCAGTTGCACTGGAATACTCGCACCATTACCGAGCAGTCTATCACCGCCCTCTATATTGCCTAAATCCAATTTTGCTCGTGCCTCGTTCGGCGTGTAAAGAAATGAATTTACCGCCGTCGATAGCGTATTGATTTTAGTAGCAAAGTCCGCTCTTAAAATCACATCTATATTGAATTTAAAATGATACCCTTGCTGACATTCTTCAGGAGCAAGTAACTTGTACGTTAACTCCTCCTCGTATTGCTTAACAATGTAAAGCAATGTGTCAACATAAAAGCTAAGCTGCTGAGCCTCAGCAGACGCATAGGACGACTTGGTGTAGTCTCCTATCTGATATGGCTTAATCCCAAACGCCGACGCAATCTGTAAGGCGGTATACTGTTTCACCTCAATGAATTGATTGTCCGCCAATTTGACGTTTAACGGCGTAAGGGTCGCACCTAAAGGAATCGGGATTATATTTTCAATTCCCTCGTTTTTTAATTCACCTTTTGCATAGGATTCGATACCGGCGACAAATGATTTCACGTTGTCGTCACTCAGCGAGCCGGTATATTGCAATACTGCCTTTGCAGTAAAGCCGGAATCATACATTTTATTGATTAATGCTTGAGCCTTTGCTCCGCCCTCAATCGTCGCTTTAAGCTGGTCTTGTACGGAGATACCAACGATACCGTCGAGCATATTCGAGGTTTTAAAGTGCATGACCTCCTCAGACCCAAACTTATATCTTTTTCCGCCGTGTGAGTAAATATAATACATGTCAGGTATATCGCCTAACAATTTCATATCGTCATACCAAACCTCGACCTCGTCACTCGGCATAATCCACAAGCGAGTCTTTTCGCCCGCTCCGTCGATAAGGACGTAAGCGTTGCCGTAATGATTACGGTTATACTCCACTGTCGACCAAAACGTCGTACTTGTCATATACGGATTAGGTCTGTCCCTTAAAACCGTATACAAGGGGTGATCCCTTGCCGTAATTACGCCGTTTTGGTCGTTGTAATGTAAGAGTTTTAACGGCAGTTTACCGATTGCCTCACTCAGCACCTTTAAGCAAGCGAAATAAGTCGCCTCGCTTAGTGCGTTTGTGGGGACGTTTCGGACTCCAAGAAAGTCAAGAAAATCATTGGTTGTCGATTTATTGCGAAAAGCGTTATACGCTCTTTTTACTCTTTGCCTTAATTTCAAAAATTATCACCTCCTTATTTCTTCCATCCCATCGTTTCAAGGTATCTATCTAATTCGCTTTGCACGTCAACAATCTCTTTCGTTTTATTTTTCAACATGACGGCGTGAGCATCGACACAAGCATCGACGGGGTCGATACGTTTGTATCTCTGCCCCGGCTTTTTATCAACTTTCACCTCGTCAAACGAATTTCGCACCACCATAGCGTTTAGAAACGACCATGTTAAAAGCTCATTGCCTAAGTTATATTCAATGTCCTCAGACTTGACGAGAAGTTGAATATCAACTGTCGGGTCGTTCAGACTCCTGCACGATTGCGTAATTACCACGACAGGACACCCAAAATCCTCAAGATCGGAAAGAATACCGTCCGCATTGTGCGGGTCGATACCGATACCGAGAAACGTCAAGTTGTATTCGTCTTTTAATCGCTGCAAATCCTTTATGATGAATTTATAATCATTCTTAAAGTCTCCACCTCCACCGGTTACGGTGATAAGCTCCATTTGCTCCCATAAGTCGTAAGGTGCTAAGTCCGTCTCAATATGTTCCTCGAGTCGTCCCCTCGGCATGAATGAGTGTGAGTAAAAGTAATACTTTTCTTTGGTTTCTCCGGTTTCTGTCGTGTATTCTTCCGGAAACTCCAACGCGTAAGTTGTCAAGTCGCCACCGGAGGATAAGTCCAAGCCTACCCAACAACTACGCCCCCGCATATCCTCAAGAGTCCGTTTTGTACCGCATTTTTTCCACTTCTCGGCGTTAATAAATTGGTCGTCGGTATTCTGAACCCACATATTTAACGATTTCGTGAGGAAATCTCGTAGGTCAGATCCTCCCATATCTTTAGCCGTTTGAGCGTCAGCTTTAAGGGTTTCGAGCTTTTCTTCGTTTCCAGCTGCACAAATAAACGGGTTCGCTTTTACCCAGTTTTTTGGATCCCATATATCGTCGTCTTTATCTAAACAATAAATGTCAATGAAAAAATCCTCAGCGGTCGCCAAACCTTTGAGGATCTTAATAGCGTAATCGTCCATCTCTTTACAGAAACTATTCAGATTATCGCCTCGCGTCGTAATCATGGATACTAAAGTCTCGTCTAAGGCTCTTGTACCGTTGTATAACGCTTTATATATTTTATTGTCCTTGTGTTGGTGTATCTCGTCGATAGAGGCGTAAATCGCACGGAAACCGTCGTCTAATCCCGCCTCTTTCGATAACGCCTCAATTGTACAAAATGTATCGAGTGCCTCAATAACCGACTTGTAATCTTTAATGTCAAAATACTCATTAAGATCGGGATCAATCGTGATAAATTTACTCATTTCCTCCCAAGCGAGACGAGCTTGTCTTTTCTTTGTGGCAACTGTAAATAACTTACCGTAATAGTAACCGCCAAAACCCGAAATGTACGTACCCATGATACCATTTTCAAAGGTTTTTCCGTTCTGTCTCGCCATACTCTTATAGCGTCGACGAAAACGTCGTTTGTTATTTTTAACCTTGTACCACCCAAACGTACAACCTAAGTCAAACGCTTGTGAATCCAATAATCTAACCGGTTTCGGCTCTGTACCCTCTGCAACGGTAAGCGTCTCGGAATACTCAAGAATCTCTTGAGCTTTCTCAGGACTGTAATAGTACGGAAACTCGGTCGTCCTTTGTCTCTTTAAATCGTCTAAATGCCTTTGACAAGCGAGCCGGTGTAATTCTCCGGCGACGACTTTCCCGGTGACGACCTCTCTTGCGTACCGTGTGACTCGGTCGTTTAATACTGCCGAGTTATCCAACAGTTACCCTCTTTTCAAACTTCTTGAACTTATTTTCTTTCGGCGTCTGTGTGTTAGCCTCCGGGACTACTAACTTGCACCGACTAGAAATAGTTAAGCCGAGGTCATTTGCAGACGCTCGGCATTGTTTGAAATATCGTTCTTGAATTTTAGACCACTGCTCAAAAAGAAAAGGATCGTTTTTCACAGCGGGACTTCTAAGTTTTTTAACCGCATTGACATAAAAATCATTAGCGGTTATGTATCGAGCGAGTGCGTCAACGTCCGTCTCACCCATGATTTTTAGTTTCTTAAGCTGATCGGAAATCTTATAAAATTCCGTTGCCTGCTTTTTAGTCAAATAAGCCGGGGCGGTAATATTGTCCGCAATCGGCCTGATTTCTTTAGCCTCTCGCTCGGCTTTTTCCGCTTTGGTTAAGTGCTTAGCACCGCGAGCCTCCACAAGGGCAATCGGTAACCTTTGTCCTGCCATAATTACCGCCTCCTTTTAATTATTTTCCTAAAATATCATTTGCCTCATCCTCGGTAATCCAACCTTTTGTCACGGCTTTACTTACAATCTCCGGATCCTTGCTTTTGTTATACAATCTTGAAATAGTCGCACTCATACTATTTTTCCTCCTTTACCCCTAAGTTTTCCAGTACCAAAATATCAACAGTCTCCTCCAAATCGGAAACTCTTTTCTCAACGTCACTAACTCGATTTAGTACGACTTTGACAACGTCGCCTCTAACCTCGACCTCGTCATCTTCGACGACTCTAGTAGCAATATGAACGTCGATTTCTTTCGACACCTCTACTAACTTCGTAAACCCTTTGAAAATTCTAATAACGGTGTCGCTCTCAGATAGTAATTTGATACGCTCCGTATATGTCGTATCGTTAAAGATTTTTTCGATCTGTTCGAGTCCGTCCTCTACGTTAATCATATTAATAACTAATCTGTCATCGGAGATAATCACCCCCGTAAACGCTAACTCGAATGTTTTTTCATTCATTACAATTCTTTCCATCGTATACCTCTCCTTTTTTGCTTATAATATTACCTCGTATCGCCTCTCAAGCATCTCAAGATTTGTACTTATAGTCGCTTGCTGCAACTCCTTAAACTTGTTATCTATATAGGTTTTTGTATCACAGACGTATGTCACTTCCATCTCACAATCCTCCGAGTTGGTTATAACTGTTGTCGGATAGTTTGTATGCAGTGCATTTAATACTGTCTGCGTCTCCTCCGGTAATGGGACAAATTCTTCGGAATCCGTTTCATAAATCACTTTGTAGTGCATGTGTTCTTTTGCTGTTTCGATTGTGTCTG
>OBUS01000555.1_pt1 | contig 20392 bp, 20 predicted proteins | sample 1475921 | NCBI WGS metagenome assembly OBUS01 (sample SAMEA2579948, study PRJEB22360) | human gut metagenome | reverse complement strand
AAGGCTGCGAGGAATCTCTGCTTGAGACTATGGTGCAGATGCAGCCGGAGCGGATCGTGTATGTGAGCTGTGATTCTGCCACACTGGCACGGGATCTGAAGTATCTGTGTGGAAATGGGTATGAACTGGTGAAAGTGAGGGCGGTTGATCAGTTTTCGCAGACCGTGCATATAGAGACTTGTGTGTTGCTACAAAGACGGACTATGTAGAAATCCTTAATTTTAGGCACTTTTTCAAGCATATCGTCTTTACGAGTGAGGGCGATAAAATCAGAAATAAAGAGATAAAAAACTATATCAATGTTTCGGTAGTAGTTGATATAGAGTGTGGGAACACAAACAATTAAATATTAGATTTTAGGGGTACTTGTAAAAAAAGTATCCCTTTTCAATGCAAGACGTTCAGAAATGAGCGTCTATTTTTATACCCAAAATGAAAGGAGCATTAGATTTATGAAAAAGATGTTAAAACGATTGTGTACGGGCTTCTTAGCTCTTGCAACTGTCGTTACTGCTTTACCGACGACACCCGTTCATGCAGAAAGTAAGCAATACTGGACGGAGTCAAAAGAGCGTGTCGGTATCGTTGAAAAAGTAATGAATGACGGTTCGATTGGTTCTACCTTTAATGAGGGACATTTGACCGTTGAGGGCGAGGACGCTTACTGTATCGACATTAACACAGATTTTAGGAACGGCTACAAGACCAGAGCTGACGCAAGCACCCGTATGAGTGCTGACCAGATAAGCGATGTTGCCTTATCTATCGAATATGTGAAACAGTACACAGACAGCCACAGCGGAATAATCAACAATCACGCCTACCTTTTAAGACAGCTCGTTGTCTGGCAGAGATTGAGCGTACATCTTGGCTGGCAATGTGATAACGTGAGAGCTTCTTATGATGAAATTCCAAAGGCTACGCAGGACGAAGTTTTCTCTGGTGCAAGAGCCTTTGTCAAAGAAAATAAAGGACGCTATGAATGTGGCGGTTATATCTACTCTGGCGAGGGGCAGGAATTAGGGCAATTCTGGGCGAAACTGAATGTTGGAAATGCGAAACTTAAAAAGACTTCCAGTAATACCAGCATTACAGACGGTAACGGAAATTATTCTATCGCTGGTGCAAACTATGGTGTCTTTTCTGATAAGGACTGCACGAAACAGCTTGCCACCCTTACGACTGATGAAAACGGAAATACAGATGTTGCAGAGGTAAAAGCAGGCACAGTTTATATCAAGGAATTATCCGCACCAGCAGGATATAAAGTGGATAAAACAGTTTATCCATTAACAATCAAAGCTGGCGAAACAGCAACCTTAAACGTATCAGATACGCCGAAAGTAACGGACACTTTGATTGAGCTTTTCAAGATTGATATGGAAACACAGAAAGATAATCCGCAGGGGAACGCTTCTCTAGCAGGTGCGGAATTTACATGGAAGTATTATGCATGCTTCTATAACAAAGACAATCTCCCTGCCGAAGCTACTCGTACATGGGTTACAAAGACAATCGCTGAAACAGACAGCGACGGGACAACTCATTACATCACAAAATTAGCGGACGCATACAAGGTATCTGGCGACAGTTTCTATATGCAGGACAGTAAGGCGGTTCTTCCACTTGGAACGCTAACTGTTGAGGAAACGAAAGCTCCAAACGGCTACTTGTTAGACGGTGCATATATGCAGGCTGGCGATAAGTCCGAACAGATAAAAGGCTTATATGTAACACAGATTACCGAGGACGGAGACCTTGCCGTACTATCTGGAAATAACCAGTTTTCCGTATCAGACAAGGTTATCCGTGGCGGTGTGAAAATTCAGAAACGAGATTTAGAAACGGGCGATACAAAGCCACAAGGAAGTGCCACTTTGAAAGATACTGCCTTTGACATCATTTCCTTAAATGATAATGCGGTATTGGTTGAGGGCAAGCTATACAAGAAAAATGAAGTGGTAAAGACAATTCGTACCGATATTGAGGGTATTGCTTCTACTTCTGCTGACCTCTTACCTTATGGAAACTTCCGTATCGTTGAGCGTGAAGCTCCCGACGGTTACTTAACTGATGGTGCAAAACCGATTAATTTTACAATCACAGAAAATGGAAAAATCGTGGACTTAACCGACGAAGCTCATTCTATCTATAATCAGATTAAGCGTGGAGATATTGAGGGTGTAAAAATCGGTGCAGGCACACACAAGCGTCTTGCTGATGTTCCCTTTAGGATCACAAGCAAGACAACGGGCGAAAATCATGTAGTGGTAACTGATGATAACGGGCAATTCTCCACTTCTGCTGACTGGGCTTCTCATAAGCACAATACCAACGCAGGCAAGACCAGCGAGGACGGTGTGTGGTTTGGAACTTCTGAACCAGACGACAGCAAGGGTGCATTACCCTATGATACCTACATCATTGAAGAAATGCGTTGCGATGGTAACAAAGGCTTTGAACTTATCCCACCTTTTGAAATCGTGGTATCAAGAAATAATCTTGTGATTGATTTAGGAACGCTGACTGATGAATACGAAAAAGAAATCTCTATCCATACCACAGCGACCAGCAAGGACGGCGAAAAGACTATCCTTGCAGGAAAAGAGATTACGATTGTTGATACTGTAAAATTGGACGGACTTACAAAAGGCACAAAATATCAGCTCAAAGGCTGGCAGATGTTAAAGGAAGAAAACGCCGAGCTTATCATTGACGGGAAACGTGTAGAAAACGATTATACCTTTGTCGCTGATGATGAAGAAATGAAAGTAGAAATTTCCTATACATTCAATGCGTCTGCTTTAGGTGGTAAGAACCTTGTTACCTTTGAAGAATTGTATGATTTGAGCAATCCAGACGAACCCGTGAAAGTTGCGGAACATAAGGACATTGAGGACGACGGGCAGACGGTACTTATTACAGAGCGTATCATCAAGATACATACGACTGCTACCGATAAGGACGGCAACAAAGAGCTTGAAGCTGGAAAAGACGTTACAATCATTGATATCGTAACCTTAGAAGGCTTGGAAGTCGGTACGCAGTACAAACTTGTGGGCTGGCAGATGTTGAAAGAAGAAAATGCAGAACTTCTTATCAATGGAAAATGTGTGGAAAGTGATTATACTTTTATTGCTGACAGCGAAACTATGAAAGTGGAAGTTGCTTTTACCTTTGACGCTACTTCTCTTGACGGCAAACAGCTTGTGACTTTTGAGGAATTATACGATTTAAGCAATCCAGACGAGCCGAAGAAAGTTACCGAGCATAAGGATATTGAGGATAAGGGACAGACGATTACCTTTAAGGAAAAGCCAGACGAACCAGAAAAACCCGAAACACCACCGACACCAGATACACCGCATAAGGCGGACACAGTAAAAACAGGCGATAACACAAACCTTTACGGACTGCTTGCACTTCTTTTGACTTCTGGTGCTGGACTGGCAGGTATCTTCTTCTACAAACGCCGAAAAATAAAGAAATCATAAGGCGGTAACGATATGAGGAAAGAAAAATCACGCTCTCCGCCGAAGCGGTCAAACGGCAGACTTCCGCTTATTCTGGCTTGTCTGCCAACAACCTGCAAGAACACGGATAGTCAAGGGTGCGTAAGCATTGATTTTACCCTTTACTATTCGGGGGATTGCTGGTACTTCCCAAACCGCCAGAATAAGAAATCACAATCAAAAAACTTATCAAAAATAGAAAGAAACGAGGTAAAACAATATGGAAATGAAATATGTCGTGCCAGATATGGCACAGTCTTTTGGAACTCTTGAATTTGCAGGCGAAAGCGAGACAGTCTTTGAAAGAGATAAAAATAACCGCAGGGTCTTAGCCAGACGAAGCTATAACCTTTATTCTGACGTACAGAAAGGCGAAAATGTTGTGGTGGAAATTCCCGTGCAGGCTGGCGAAAAGCATTTCAAGTATGAACAGAAAGTAAAACTTGTCAATCCGAAGTTATACGGCAGAGGTTACGCAATCGGGGATATGGGACATACCGATTATGTATTAGTTGCTGATGATATTGTAGCAGTTGAAGAAAAGTAAAGGAGTAAAGAATTTATGAGATTATCAAACGGTTTTGTTATTGACAAAGAAAAAACATTTGGAGAATTAAAATTTACAGCGGTGCGAGATGTGTTCTTGCAGAATGAGGACGGGACACCGAGTACCCAGCTTAAAAAGCGTATCTATGATTTGAAATGTAGTCTGCATGGTGGCATTATCCCCGTGTCTGTACCGCCAGAAGTACCGTTAAGGGAATTTCCGTACAATGCAGTTGTAGAGCTTGTCAATCCAGTAGCCGATACAGTATCAAGAAAGACCTATACGGGTGCAGATGTGGACTGGTATGTAAAGGCAGAGGATATTGCGTTGAAGAATAAAAGCAATCAGAACGCAGGCAGTCCACAGAACCATACACCGCAGGGACAGCCGAAAAAATAGGCTTGTTGAATAGATTTTCATTGTAGCGGATATATGGAACTGTTATAATATGGATATGAAGAAACAGACAAATTGGAAGTTGTGGAGGTGTAATTAGCATGATTTTTGACTTTAATCCTTGGCAATTAGATGTTGATATTGACTTAACAAAACAATTATATAAAGAAGTTAATTATTCTACTGATAAAACAGCTAATATGGAGTTTATAGAAAGTCTATCATTAGAACAACAACAATTTTTTAATTCTCTGGGAGTGGATTTAACTAAGATAGATGTTGATAAAACTATTTATGATATTCCAGAAGATGAAGAAACACCTGCTTCTAAAATATACAGAATGACAGTTGATTTTTTGATTAGAGGTAAAATATTAGCATTGCCTAAGTATCAAAAGGATATTTATAGTGATGAAGAGGTTTTTGGAAAAAATTTCCAGAGTTTATAAAAGTTCTATCTTCTAATGATGAAGATTACTTAAAGACATTTGACAATGGAATTGGTGCTGGTATTGTATTTAAACACCCTTGTTTTCATTATGATAAAGAAATTTTTAAAGAATGGGATTGTGGATATATTTTAGGAACTATTTTGATTATGAAAGATATAAAAAATTAAATTTGAAATTTAAAGTGGAGGTAAATTTTATGGAATATGGAATTATATCTTTGATGGTAATTGGTGGAATTTTGTTTTATATAAAAATCAATGAATTGCAAAAACAAGTAAAAGCACAGCAAGTACAGCTTGATAAATTATGTAAAGAAACCGGAAATCAACAATTAGCCACATATTTTATTTCCGATGAAGAAAAAGAATATATAGCACATCTGAAAAATAGTGGAAAAGAAGTGGATGCAGTAAAAAAAGTAAGAGAAATTACTTCTATGGATTTGGTACAGGCAAAACAGTATGTTGATACACTATAAATTACAGTTAAAAAACTTCATATTCATATACACACAGCAGTTAGTCTTAGGATTGACTGCTTTTTTCATACCCAGAAAGGAGTGAACGATTTATGCGTAAGATTTTTAACAAAGGACACCGTATCAGAGCCAGCGACAAGCACCTTATCTACCACTTTTCCATAGGGACGCTTCTGTTTGTATTCGTGGCAGTTCTCCTACTACTGAATATAAAACAGCTCATGCGTACCGACTGGGAGAATTTCAGCTTGTTAGAAAACGGCTTGACACTTTCCCCTTACAACTTCATAACTATACTGATAGCGACTGGTGTTTGTGCATTGGTCGCTTTTCTGTATTACCGCTTCTGTTACGACAGTTTCAAGAAGCTCCTGCACCGTCAAAAGCTGGCGAGAATGGTACTGGAAAATAAGTGGTATGAAGCCGATACCGTACAAGACAGTGTTTTTTTTACTGACCTGCAAAGCAGATCAAGGGAAAAAATCGTCTGGTTTCCAAAGATTTATTATCAAATGGAAAAGGGACTGCTTCATATCCGCTGTGAAATCACGCTGGGGAAATATCAAGACCAGCTTTTACGGTTAGAGGATAAATTGGAAAGTGGCTTGTATTGTGAACTGACCGACAAGACCCTGCATGACGGCTATATCGAATATACCCTGCTTTATGATATGATAGCGAACCGCATTACCATTGATGAAGTACGGGCAGAGAACGGCTGTCTTAGACTGATGAAAAATCTTGTCTGGGAATATGACGCACTTCCCCACGCCCTTATCGCTGGTGGGACTGGTGGCGGTAAAACTTATTTCCTGCTGACGCTTATTGAAGCCCTACTGCATACCAACGCTGTCCTTTATATCTTAGACCCAAAGAATAGTGACCTTGCAGACTTGGGAACAGTTATGGGAAATGTGTATCATACCAAAGAAGAAATGATAGATTGTGTCAATGCCTTTTATGAGGGAATGGTACAGCGAAGTGAGGAAATGAAGCGACACCCGAACTATAAGACGGGCGAAAACTATGCCTATCTGGGACTGCCACCCTGCTTTCTTATCTTTGATGAATATGTGGCGTTTTTTGAAATGCTGGGGACAAAAGAAAGCGTGAGTTTACTTAGCCAGTTAAAGAAAATCGTTATGTTGGGACGGCAAGCAGGATATTTCCTTATCGTTGCCTGCCAGCGTCCAGACGCAAAGTATTTCTCGGACGGTATCAGAGATAACTTCAACTTCCGTGTGGGACTTGGGCGTATCAGCGAATTAGGGTACGGTATGCTGTTTGGTTCAGATGTGAAAAAGCAGTTTTTCCAGAAGCGTATCAAGGGGCGTGGTTATTGTGATGTGGGAACAAGTGTTATCAGTGAATTTTATACGCCTTTAGTCCCGAAAGGACATGATTTTTTACAAACAATCGGCAGGCTTGCACAAGAAAGACAAGTCATGCTAGAACATCAAGAAAAGGAGTGAATGAATAACTATGGGTTATTTACAAATGCAACTAATAAATGAAACAATAGAAAAAAATACAAAAGGTATCTGTTTGAATATTGATAGATTTTTTGCTGATTTGGACTTTACGGCAAACAGTGATTTTGAAAAGTGGGACGAATATCCTTTTGAGCGTTTCCATGAAAAAATGAGTAGAATTTTAGAGGAAGTCGAACACAAACAGCAAGAACTACCATTGCTGTTTTCCATTCCGCTGGACGAAGAAATGTCGTTCTTGGAATGTACCTATTGCTATAACTTTATTGTGATGGATAAGGCTTTGTTTCAGCATACACAACATGAATTTGAACTTGATAGCGAAGCCTTAGAAGTATGTAGGAATGAAGATATAGACTGTATCGTGCTGTATCTTGGTATGAATACTGTTATGTAGGTTCATAACGCAAGGCAGGACGGGACGGCGACGTGCGAAGCGAAAGGCGACGGCACGGACTAGCCGTTGCTGGTGTGGCGTAAGCCACGCCAGCAGGTAAAACCCCTCGGTATCTAACAGAGGGGTACGTTTGCAAATGGAAAATAGACGAAAGACGCAGGAAACATAAGGCTTATCGAATGTTTTCCATGCGGAAATCATGTGTGAAGTGAGCCTGTTTTACTTCACACCTTACAGACAGGGGGTATGGTTCTGAATGAAGAACAATGGATAAAGGAACTTAGAGAAATGCGGATTGCCTACGGCATTTCGCAGGGAAAGCTGGCGGTGGCTTCTGGCATTACAAGAGAATATCTCAACAAGATAGAAAGTGGTAAGATGAAGCCGTCAAAGGAACTCTTGGAAACTCTGCATAAGGAACTGGCAAGGTTCAATCCAGAAGCACCGCTTACCATGCTGTTTGACTATGTAAAAATCCGCTTTCCCACTTTGGATATACAGCATATCATCAGGGACATATTGAAGCTCAATATCCGCTATATGCTCCATGAGGACTACGGGCATTACAGCTATATGGAGCATTACTCCCTCGGAGATATAGTGGTTTACACCTCGTCGGACGAGGAAAAAGGTGTCCTGCTGGAAATGAAAGGAAAAGGGTGTCGCCAGTTTGAGTGCTATCTCATGGCACAGGAAAGAAGCTGGTATGACTTCCTCATGGACGCTCTGGTTGACGGCGGTGTGATGAAGCGTATCGACCTAGCAATCAACGACCATACGGGGATTTTGGATATTCTAGAGCTTGCGGAGAAATGCAGGAAACGGGAATATATCGGAAAATCCAGAAGCTACAAGTTTTACCAGTCGGGCGAGCTTATCAAGCACAGAGAGGACGACAGGGAGTACATGGGACGGACGCTGTATCTCGGTTCTCTGAAATCGGACGTATATTTCTGTATCTATGAAAAGGACTACGAGCAGTACGTCAAACTGGGAATACCGCTGGAAGAAGCCGACATCATCAACCGCTTTGAGATACGGCTTCGCAACGAGCGAGCCTACTATGCGGTACGGGACTTGCTGACCTACTATGACGCAGAGCAGACAGCCTTTTCTATCATCAACCAGTATGTACGCTTCGTTGATGAAGAACCAGACAAGCGGAAAAACGACTGGAAGCTCAATGACCGCTGGGCGTGGTTTGTTGGGGAGAACAGGCAGAGCTTGAAGCTGACGACAAAGCCAGAACCCTATACCCTTTCAAGGACGCTCAACTGGATAGCAAGACAGGTAGCACCGACCTTGAAAATGCTGAAAAGAATTGACGCTGGAAACAATACCGATTATCTGAAGAACATTGAGCAGAACGCAAAGCTCACGGAGAAGCATGAAATGATAATCAGACAGCAGACGACTTCGGCAGAAGATTTGATAGAAAGTTAGGAGTGATGAAAAATGCAGGAACTAATCAAGGACATACTGCTGGTATCGCTTGGCGGTGGTATCGGCATAGTAGCGATGTGTCTGGTACAGGCTGGAAAGCTGGCAGACGAAACAATGAACAGAGAAAGGAATGATAAAGAATGAATTTCGGACAGAATTTGTATCAATGGTTTTTAAGCAACGCACAATCTTTAGTGCTAATGGCAATCGTGGTTATCGGTATCTACTTGGGATTTAAGAGAGAGTTTTCAAAACTTATCGGCTTCCTAGTGATTGCCTTGATTGCCGTAGGGCTGGTGTTCAATGCGGACGGGGTCAAAGACGTACTGCTTGATTTGTTCAATAAGATTATCGGAGCATAATTTTATGTCCCTTTTTTCTTGGAAAGGAGTATGCACTTATGCAAGATATTTTTACGGATATGCAGGCTAAAGTTGGCTGTCTGTATATCTCGGATTTGCCCTATCACAAGCGTGTGGTATGGCATGAAATGAAACGATTACCGCTTACCGACTATGATACGAAACAGCTTGAAGATTTTTCAAGGTATGTATTCGGCATGAGCTGGCAGACATTACAGGCTGTCATGGAACAGCAGAAAGGACGTGAGGAACTATGCAGGAAGCAAGGGTACAGGTGGAAACGCAAGAACCGATAGACGGAGAAATCCGTGCCTACTGGTTCACGTTGCCGATAGATACTGAACTGTTTGAGCAAGTGCTGGGAATAGATGCAGAAAGCGACCATTACTATATCACGGACAAGGAAATCCCCTTTGCTGACGAAATACGGGAAGATACGCCGATACTGGAACTTAATGAGCTGTACGAAATGTATCAGCGATTGCCAGTCGGCATACAGGAAGAATACAAAACCTTTCTTGCCTACTTTGAAAGTCTGGAAGAACTCTACAACTACAGAAATTCGATATTCTCCTATCCAGACTGCAAGAACATGATTGATGTTGCAAGACAAAAGCTGGCAAATACACCATTATTCAAGAACTTGTCCGAGGACTGTCAAGAATACTACTTCGATTATGAAGCCTACGCTGATGATTTGAAAACAAACGGACGCTTCATAGAAACGGAACACGGTATCTTTGAGATACCAGAGTAGAAAGCGAGGTGGTGCTTATGGCTTATGAGGATATGGCGGTATATATTGCCAATCTTGGAAAATACAACGAGGGCTATCTGGTTGGTGCTTGGTTCACGTTTCCTATTGACGAGGACGACGTAGCGGAACGTATCGGACTGAACAAATATTATGAGGAATACGCAATCCATGATACCGATAACTTTCCTATGGAAATCAGCGAATACATTTCCATTAAAGAACTGAACAATATCTATGAAATGGTACAGGAACTTCCAGAGTATATCGCAGAAGCTCTGGACGAGTTTATCGGACATTATGGAAGTTTAGAGGAAGTCGCAGAACATAAAGACGAGGTTTACTATTACTCCGACTGCGACGACATGACCGACGTTGCTTACTACTACATAGATGAATTGCAGGCATTAGGCGACATTCCCCCTAGCTTGCAGAACTATATCGACTATGAAGCCTACGGGCGTGATTTGGATATGGGCGGTTGTTTCATTCAGACAAGCAGAGGAATGTGTGAAATACCATACTAGAGCTGGAAGATCAGCGACGGACACGTTGCTTCTGACAGCTCATTTCCATTTACAGGGACAGTAAAAAGCTGTCCCTTTTCTATTACAACGAAAGGAGCTGAAAACATGAAGAAGATTAAATCCTATACGGGTATCTGGAACGTGGAAAAGGTACTGTATGCAATCAATGACTTCAACCTGCCTTTTCCCGTTACCTTTACCCAGATAAGCTGGTTTGTGATAACCGAGTTCATCATCATACTGTTTGGGGACTTGCCCCCACTCTCCATGATTGAGGGAGCTTTCCTAAAATACTTCGGTATTCCCATTGCCCTCACTTGGTTCATGTCGCAAAAGACCTTTGACGGAAAGAAGCCGTACAGCTTTTTGAAATCGCAGATAACCTATATCTTGCGACCAAAAGTAACCTTTGCAGGAAAAGCCGTGAAACTGCAAAGGCAAGTGTTACAGGAAACTATTACGGCAGTAAGGAGCGTGAACCATGTACCCGATTAAATATATCGACAATAATCTTGTCTGGAACAAGGACAATGAGGTATTCGCCTACTATGAGCTGATACCGTACAACTATTCTTTCCTATCCGCAGAGCAGAAGTTTATCGTCCATGATAATTTTCGACAGCTCATTGCACAGAGCCGTGAGGGAAAAATCCATGCGTTACAGATAGCGACGGAAAGCTCGATAAGAAGCATACAGGAACAGTCAAAGAAGCTGGTAACAGGAAAACTAAAGGAAGTCGCCTATCAGAAGATAGACGAGCAGACGGAAGCGTTGGTAAGCATGATTGGGGACAATCAAGTGGACTACCGCTTTTTTCTTGGCTTCAAGCTGGTAGTTACCGACGAACCGCTGAACCTAAAGAATATGAAAAAATCGGCATGGCTGACATTCAAGGAGTTTCTCCATGAAGTTAATCACACGCTGATGAACGACTTCGTTTCTATGTCAAATGATGAAATCAACCGTTATATGAAAATGGAGAAACTGCTGGAAAATAAAATCTCCCGACGCTTCAAGGTGCGACGACTGGATAAGAACGACTTCGGGTATCTTATCGAGCATTTATACGGTGTCAATGGGATTGCCTATGAAGATTACGAATACCAGCTACCGAAAAGGAAGCTGAAAAAGGAAACGCTTATCAAGTATTACGACCTTATCCGTCCGACAAGGTGCTTGATTGAGGAAAGCCAGCGATATATCAGACTGGAACATGAGGACATGGAAAGCTATGTGTCCTACTTTACAATCAATGCCATTGTCGGGGAGCTGGATTTTCCGTCGTCTGAAATATTCTACTTCCAGCAACAGCAGTTTACCTTTCCTGTCGATACCTCAATGAATGTAGAAATCGTGGGAAACAAAAAGGCATTGACTACGGTAAGGAACAAGAAAAAGGAACTGAAAGACCTCGACAATCACGCCTACCATGCAGGAAGCGAAACGACCTCAAATGTGGTGGACGCATTAGACAGCGTAGACGAGCTGGAAGCCGACCTCGACCAGAGCAAGGAAAGTATGTATAAGCTGTCCTATGTTATACGTGTATCAGCACCAGACCTTGACGAGCTGAAAAGACGCTGTGATGAAGTCAAGGACTTTTACGACGATTTGAACGTCAAGTTAGTACGCCCTGCTGGGGATATGCTGGGGCTTCATTCCGAGTTTCTTCCAGCAAGCAGGCGTTACATCAATGACTATGTGCAGTATGTAAAATCCGACTTCTTGGCTGGGCTTGGCTTTGGAGCGACCCAGCAATTAGGAGAAAATACAGGTATCTATATAGGCTATTCCGTTGATACAGGAAGAAATGTATATCTGCAACCGTCGTTAGCTTCACAGGGAATTAAAGGCACAGTTACCAACGCTTTAGCTTCTGCCTTTGTAGGAAGTCTTGGCGGTGGGAAGTCATTCTGCAACAATCTGCTTGTCTACTACTCTGTGCTGTTTGGGGGACAGGCTGTAATACTTGACCCCAAATCCGAGCGTGGAAACTGGAAAGAAACGCTCCCAGAAATCGCACATGAAATCAATATCGTAAACCTTACCAGCGATAAGCACAATGCAGGACTGCTTGACCCGTTCGTGATTATGAAAGACGTTAAGGACGCTGAAAGTCTGGCGATTGATGTTCTGACATTCCTTACAGGTATTTCCTCTAGGGACGGCGAAAAGTTCCCCGTACTTAGAAAGGCAATCCGTACTGTGGCACAAAGTGAGAAGCGAGGACTTCTGCTTGTCATTGAGGAACTGCGAAAGGAAGATACCCTGCTTTCAAAAAATATAGCGGAGCATATCGACAGTTTTACGGACTATGACTTTGCACATCTGCTGTTTTCAAACGGCAACGTAAGAAATGCAATCAGCCTTGATAATCAGCTCAACATCATACAGGTAGCGGATTTAGTGCTTCCAGACAAGGACACTACCTTTGAGGAATACACGACCATTGAATTATTATCCGTTTCTATGCTGATTGTCATTAGCACCTTTGCCCTCGACTTCATTCACAGCGACAGAAGCATTTTTAAAATCGTTGACCTTGACGAAGCGTGGGCGTTCCTCAATGTTGCACAGGGAGAAACCTTATCAAACAAACTGGTGCGAGCTGGACGAGCTATGCAGGCTGGCGTGTACTTCGTTACACAATCTTCTGGGGACGTGTCAAAGGAAAGCCTGAAAAACAATATCGGCTTGAAGTTTGCCTTTCGTAGCACAGATATAAACGAGATTAAGCAGACATTAGAGTTTTTCGGTATCGACCCAGAGGACGAGAACAACCAGAAAAGGCTTCGTGATTTGGAGAACGGACAATGTTTATTGCAGGACTTATACGGGCGTGTCGGCGTGGTACAGATACACCCAGTCTTTGAGGAATTACTGCACGCTTTCGATACCAGACCACCCGTGAGAAATGAGGTGGAGTGATGAAAGAAAAGATAAAAGGTGCGTTCACAAAAAAGAAGATACTTCACTTTCTGAAAGTTGTCGTAATAGTTGCTGTTACCACAATCATTATGCTTTCGCTTCTGGGAACGGTGGCTCATGCAACGGGGCTTGTGGACGACACCGTAAATGCGGACAATCTCTATTCTAAATATCCGCTTTCCAACTATCAGCTTGACTTCTATGTAGACAATAGCTGGGGCTGGCTACCGTGGAACTGGCTGGACGGTATCGGAAAATCCGTACAGTATGGCTTATACTGTATTACCAATTTTATCTGGACTATCAGCCTGTATTTAAGCAATGCTACGGGCTATGTGGTACAGCAGGCATACGAGCTGGATTTTATCAACGATATGGCAGACAGTATCGGACAAAGCATACAGACCCTTGCAGGAGTAAATGAACACGGCTTTACCTCTACGGGATTTTATGTCGGCTCTCTGCTTCTCATTATCCTTGTAGTAGGTATCTATGTTGCCTATACGGGACTGATAAAAAGAGAAACCAGCAAGGCACTTCACGCTGTTATCAACTTTGTTGTGGTGTTTATCCTCTCCGCTTCCTTTATCGCCTACGCTCCCGACTACATCAAAAAGGTAAACGACTTTTCATCAGACATTAGTACCGCTTCTTTGGACTTGGGGACAAAGATAATGCTTCCCGACAGCGACAGCAAAGGCAAGGACAGCGTGGATTTGATAAGGGACAGCCTGTTTTCCATACAGGTGCAACAGCCGTGGCTTCTGCTTCAATTCGGCAACAGCGATATAGAGGAAATCGGAGCTGACCGTGTGGAAGCTCTGGTATCGGTAAGTCCCGACGACGAGGACGGCAAGACCCGTGAGGAAGTTGTGAAAACGGAAATCGAGGATAAGGACAACAACAATCTGACGATACCGCAAGTGATTAACAGGCTGGGAATGGTGTTCTTCCTGCTTATCTTCAATCTGGGTATCACGATATTCATTTTCCTACTTGCAGGCATGATGATATTTTCCCAGATACTTTTCATCATTTTCGCCATGTTCCTGCCTATCAGTTTTCTGCTTTCCATGATACCGAGCTATGAGAACATGGCAAAACAGGCAGTCGTTCGGGTATTCAATACCATTATGACAAGGGCTGGAATAACTCTCATAGTAACGGTGGCATTTAGTATTTCCAGTATGTTCTACAACATATCCAGCGACTATCCGTTCTTTATGATAGCATTCTTGCAGATAGTATGCTTTGCTGGTATCTACATGAAGCTGGGCGACCTTATGAGTATGTTTTCGCTTAATGCTGGGGACGCACAGCACATGGGACGCAGGATATTCCGCAGACCATATCTGTTCATGCGACACCGAGCAAGGAGAATGGAGCGACGCATGGCGAGAGCTGTTACAACGGGAAGCATGGCTGGGGCTGTTGCTGGAGCAACAGGTTCTATCGTTCGTGAAGCTGGAAACAAAGGACAGCGGACAGCTTATAGAAATGAGAAACGCAACAATGCTTCTTCCAGCATGGGACAGCGGGCTGGTTCTGCCGTGGGAGCTGTGCTTGATACAAAGAACAAGTTCAAGGACAAGGCAAGTGCCGTAAAAGAAAACATCAAGGATATGCCGACACAGACTGCCTATGCGGTTCATTCCGCAAAGGAAAACGTCAAGTCTAGCATATCCGACTTCAAGCGTGGCATGGTACAGGAACAGCAGAGCCGACAGACGGGACGCATGGAGAAACAGGAACAGCACAGACAGAATATCGCAGACAAGCGTATGGAGCTTCAAAAGGCACAGGAAGCGAAACAGTCTGGAAGAAAAGCAGACGGATCAGCGACAGCAGGAGCTACCCGTGTGCATGACAGACCTGTTACCGCTTCTGCCAGAGATAAGAGCCAGACGACACCAGAGAAAAGAGAGCGTCCTGTTACGTCTGGAACGGTTCATACAGAACAGAAAAAGACACCAGCCATTAAGGAACGTCCACTATCTTCTGGAACAAATGTAAAAAATCCAGAGAACATGACACAGAGACAGATAGCAAAACGTACCGAGATGCAGACCAGCCAGAAAGAGCGTGTCAATACCAGACAAACCGTACAGCAGGCACGATTTACCGAGAAAAGCAGGCAGAAACAGCAGACCATAAAGCAGATACAAAAGATAAAGAAAGGACGTAAAAAATGAGGATAAAGCATTTATTGATTGTGGGAAGTATCTTTCCTATCCTCTTTTCGATTGTGCTTTTCTTCGGTGTGCTGATAAGTGCAGAGGACGACGACGGGAGCAACAGCTTTTCTCCGCCGATTACAGGCATGAATTTGTCTGCCGAGGTGCTGAAACATCAGCCTATGGTGGAAAAATATGCAAGGGAGAACGGCATTTCCGAGTACGTCAATGTCCTGCTGGCAATCATACAGGTGGAAAGTAACGGTACAGGAAATGATGTCATGCAGAGTTCGGAAAGTCTGGGACTACCGCCCAACTCTTTAGATACGGAAAGCTCAATCAAGCAGGGGTGTAAGTATTTTGCGTCCCTGCTTTCTTCCTGCAAGGCACAGAATATAGAGGATATAAACGTGGCTATACAGTCCTATAACTACGGCGGTGGCTATGTGGGATATGTAGCAGGAAACGGAAAGAAACATACCTTTGCCCTAGCGGAGAATTTTGCAAGGGACAAGTCTGGCGGAAAGAAAGTAACCTATACCAACCCGATAGCCGTTGAGCGTAACGGTGGCTGGCGATATGCCTATGGAAATATGTTCTATGCAGAGTTAGTTAATCAATATCTGACCGTTGCACACTTTGATGATGAAACTGTACAGGCGATTATGAATGAAGCATTGAAGTATCAAGGCTGGAAATATCAGTACGGCGGTAGCAATCCCAATACTTCCTTTGACTGTTCGGGGCTGACACAATGGTGCTTCGGAAAAGCTGGTATCAGTCTGCCACGAACCGCACAGGAACAGTATGATATAACCCAGCATATCCCGCTGTCGCAGGCAAAGGCTGGCGATTTGGTATTTTTCCATAGTACCTATGACGCAGGAAGCTATGTAACACACGCCGGGATATTGGTATCTCCTACACAGATGTATCATGCTGGTTCGTCGGGTATCGGATATGCAGATTTGAATAGTAGCTACTGGCAACAGCACTTAATCGGTGCAGGAAGAATTAGACAATAGAAAGCGAGGAATTTTATATGTTCAAGAAAAAGGAAAAACAGCCAAAAGAAAAGAAAGTCCGTACCGTGAAAGTCGGTACACACAAGAAGTCCGTTATCGCTCTTTGGGTGGTGCTTATCGCAAGCGTGAGCTTTGGAGTGTATAAAAACTTTACAGCGATTGACAGGCACACGGTACATGAAAAGGAAACGATACAGCTACGTTTGAACGATACCAACGGGATAGAAAATTTCGTAAAGAATTTCTGTAAATCCTACTATACATGGAGCAACAGCAAGGAAGCGATTGAAGCTAGGACACAGGCAATCAACGGGTATCTGATAAAGGAATTGCAAGACTTGAATGTTGATACCATAAGGACGGACATACCGACCAGCTCCACGGTAACGGACGTAATCATCTGGGACGTGGAACAGGCTGGAGAGGACGACTTTATCGCTACCTACGAAGTAGATCAGCAGGTAAAGGAGAACGACCAGACAAGGAACGTATCAGAAACCTATACGGTCAAAGTCCATGTAGATGATAACGGAGATATGGTAATCATACAGAACCCTACCCTTGCCCCAGCAATCCAGAAATCGGAGTATGAACCAAAGAAACAGGAAGCAGACGCAAGCGTGGACACAGATACCACAGCCGACGCTACGGCATTTCTGGAAACATTCTTCAAGCTGTACCCAACAGCAACGGAAACAGAGCTTGCCTACTATGTAGTTGGAAATGCCCTTGAACCGATAAACGGGGACTATATTTACTCCGAGCTGGTAAATCCCGTATTTACAAAGGACAGGGACAATGTGAAAGTCAAGTTAGCTGTGAAATTTATTGACAATCAGACAAAAGCGACACAGGTATCACAGTATGAGCTGACACTACATAAAGATAGCAACTGGAAAATAATAATATAAACAAAAATAGGCGTGTATTTCTATAATTAGATTTACACGTCTTTTTTTCATATTTCCATATTATCTAGTACGTTTCATAAATTCAATGCTTTTTCATGTCGCTTTATCCAATTGGAAAATGTAACATGATTAGTACCTAATTGTTTTGCACAACTTCGCTTGCTGATACCGCCATTTAAATAGCATTGATAAACTTCTTGAAATTCTTCTGGTATAGGAATTTCTGGTCTGCCGAATTTTACTCCTTTTTCTTTTGCAATCTTAATACCCTCGGCTTGTCTTTGTTTAATATTCTCTCTTTCAATTTGAGCTACATAGGACAATATTTGAAGTACCAAATCTGCAATAAATTTGCCTGTCAAACCATTTACTTGATTGCGTGTATCCAGAAGCGGAAAATCCAAAACAATAATATCAATATTTTTTGTCTTAGTAAGAAATCTCCATTGCTCAATAATTTCATCATAATTACGACCTAAGCGGTCAATTGATTTGATATAGAGTTCATCTCCACTTTTCAGCTTTTTTACCAGCCTTAAGTAACCTATGCGTTTAAAATTTTTCCCAGACTGCTTGTCTATATATAGTTGCTTTAAGGATAGTCCTGCCTGCTCCATTGCAACAATCTGTCTTTCAACATTCTGGTCTTTGCTTGAAACTCTGATATAACCATATTTGCTCATTTTAAATATCTCCTTTTTCTGTTTTTTTACAATAAACAAGAAGATAATAAACAACAAATAAGCATATAGATATACATATTTCATTTAGATAAATTGTAAAATTTCAAGTAATATCATCAAAAAAAGTAGACTTTTTGTTCCAAACGTTGAAACAAATGTAGACTTTCTTTTCCGAAAGATATTAGTGATAAAACTTGATAAAAACAGCTATATTCTAACAATTTATATTATAAAATAAGTGGAAATAAATGTCTACTTTGCTTTCCATAAATAAGGGTAGCTATATTTTAAATCAATCTAACCTGCCCCATGTTAGATTAGAAAGGAGGTATTTAAAGTGCAATTAAAGGTTTCTACTGATTACGCAATACGTATCGTTTTGTATATAGCGATAACTGGAGAAATTACGAGTTCAAAAGAATTGTCAGATATGTTGGGGATTCCGCAAAGTATGGTGTTCAAAATCGGTAAGAAACTTTGTAATGACAACATAATCAGTATTACTAATGGCGTACAAGGGGGATTTTTGTTGAAAAAAAGAGCCGAAGACATAAGCCTGTTTGATATTATAAACATATTTGAACCGACGACAAAATTAAATCGTTGTCTTGAGGAAGATAAATACTGTAGCAGGTTTGCTACAAAAGATTGTCCTGTACGCAAAGTTTACTGTAACATGCAACAGCGTTTTGAGAATGACCTAAAAAACACAAGTATTAAGGAATTGTTAGGAGGATGATATTGTGAAAAAGAAAGCAACGGCTATAACATTAGCCACTTTGATGGGAGCAAGTGCCATTTTAAATGGAGTACCAAACACTGTATTTGCTCACGAAAATACAGAAAATATTGTTTATGAAACAGAAATTTCGGAAAGAGAAAATACTTCTATTCCAAATGTTAGAATATCTACTAACATCATGGATTCTACTTCTTTTAAACCAAATTCAAATTTCGAATTAACGTTTGATATTCAAACTGAAAACAATAAAATAATAAAAAAAGACGATAAAATAATAATAAAGTTGCCACAAAATGTATTATTTAACCCAGTTTTAGATGCTACAGGAGAGATTTCTCCTGATAAAATCAGAGTTTATATAGATACGCCAACAGGTATTCTAACTATAAAATTTATTGATAACATTGAATTCACGGGGAATATGAAATTTGTGGTAAATCTTGTAGTAAATCAGAATAAAGTTGAAAACTTTCCTATCGGGGGAGAATATCACAGAAATAATGAAAACATTCCATTGGATATTGAAAATAATATTTTTAGCAGTGAAGGGATAACAAACGCAGAATATCGACTTCTTTCACCATATTGGAATGTAACTTATCCAAATTACATAGGAAATAATCAAGAAAATATTGGACAATTTTTACTTACTCAAAATAAAGCGGGTTTTTATGTTGATGTAAATTCAAAAGGGAATTATAGTGGGCAAAGTTTTGATGTTACTTTAGAATTATATAATCAAATTTTATTAGAAGATAGTATAAGAGTGTACAAATATCCAACTTTAGGTAGTTTAGATGGAGAAACACAAATTTTTGAAGAAAATATTGAAATAAATAAAAACACAATTTCTGTAAAGCAAGAGTTAAATGATAATTCATGGTATAGAGTGTATTATGAAGTATTGGTATTGAATGATACTGAGAATTTGATAAGCCAGTATTATGGAAATTCAAATGGTATTTTAGATAGTTATAATCCAATTTTAAAAAGCAAAATGACTTATAAGAAAGCAGAAAACAATTTTATTCCTGTTATTTCCGGACCAGCTTTTACTACATTGAAATTAAATGATTCATTTGATGAGAGATTAGGTATTGTTGCAAGAGATTTAGAAGATGGAAATATTACAGAAAATATACAGATAAAATTTACAGATGTAAATACACATACTCCAGGTACATACAAAATAATATATCAAGTACAAGATAATGCTAATAATGTTGTTGAGTTTGAAAGGATAGTAAAAGTAATTACTGATAATCCACCAGTTATTCAAGGCGTAAAAAATCATATTATACCTATAGGTGGTAAATTTAATCCTATGAATGGTGTGTCAGCATATGATCAAGAAGATAAAGATATTACAAAAAAAATAGAAGTTATAGGAAGCGTTGATACAAATGTATTAGGCGAATATAAAATTGTTTATAAAGTAGAAGACTTAGATGGAAATATAGATGTTAAGGAGTCATTTGTAAAAGTAGTTCCAAAAATGGAAGGATTAAACCATACACCAACAATCAATGCTACAGATAAAGTGTTAACTGTTGGAGATACATTCAATCCA
>OBUS01000554.1_pt1 | contig 20508 bp, 13 predicted proteins | sample 1475921 | NCBI WGS metagenome assembly OBUS01 (sample SAMEA2579948, study PRJEB22360) | human gut metagenome | reverse complement strand
TTCAGATAACTCAATACCAACGCTCCTAGCACACACAAGACAAAATAATAGAGGATTGGCCACTTCATTTGCGCTGGCAACACCTCCCAGAGCAGAGTCGTTAGCTCTCCTTCAATGATTAAAAACGCTCCTGAAATTCCCGCGATGATACTACTTAAAAATAACCCGCTGACGATAATTGTCCACATTTTTCTGTTACGCATACTTCCTCCAAATGATAGTTGTTTCTTTTATAGTAGCAGATAGTTAGTGGTTTGTGTTTGAAGATTTTGGGAAGGATTTATTTTTTTGAAAAAATTGAGGTTATAAAAAGCTATCGTTTTACATTATTATTATTATTTGAATTTGTTGATTGGATTTACGCTGATAGGTGTTTGGGAACAGTGTAAGGCTGAAGAGTTATGTAAAATTTCTACAGGTAAGGGGAATACACAAGATAAAGTAGAAAATGGAAAATATCCTTTTTATGTACGTTCTGAAAATATAGAACGAAGTAATTATTTTCTTTATGACCAAGAAGCTGTACTTACAGTCGGAGATGGAGTTGGTACAGGAAGAGTTTTTCATTATGTGTCTGGGAAATACAATTTGCATCAACGTGTATACAGAATGTATGATTTTAATAAACAAATTTCGGCAAAATATTTTTATTACTATTTTTCTTTAAATTTTCACCGTAGAGTTCGTTCTCTAACAGCGAAAACATCTGTAGATTCTGTTAGATTAAATATGATTGCAGATATGGAAATAAAATATCCATCAGAGCTAGAACAATTGAAGATATTTTCATTTTTGGATTACCTTATTAAATCTATCACTCTTCATCAGCGTAAGTTAGAACAGCTAAAAGAGTTGAAGAAGGCTTATTTACAGCTGATGTTTCCAAAGAAAGATGAGACTCTTCCTCGGGTGAGATTTGCTGATTTTGAGGGAGAATGGGAACAGTGTAAGTTAAAGAATTTATTTTTAAAAGGCGGTTCTGGTGGAACACCAACTTCTAGTAATTCTGACTATTATAATGGAGATATACCTTTTTTGAGTATATCAGATATAACTAAATCAAATGGATATATTTATACAACTGAAAAATGTATTAGTTTAGAGGGACTTAAAAATTCTTCTGCTTGGATTGTTCCAAAAGAATCTATATCTTTAGCTATGTATGCTTCAGTAGGAAAAGTTGCTATTTTAAAGTTAGATATAGCAACATCACAAGCTTTTTACAATATGATATTTGAAGATATTAATACAAGAAATTACATTTATCACTATTTAATAAAAAAAGAAGTATTCAATGAATGGATTACTTTAATCTCCACAGGAACACAAGCAAATTTAAATGCTGATAAAGTTAAGAATACTTTTGTTCTGATTCCTTCTAATAATGAACAAAAAAAAATAGCAGAGTTATTAAGATGCATAGAAGTATCTATTGATATTCAACAGAAAAAAATCCATATCCTAAAATCCCTAAAAAAATCCTACCTCCAAAATATGTTCATATAAAACTGAATATTTACACACTTTCCTACCTCCGAGATAATAAAAAAGATGATTCGTTCATCAACAATTATCAAGGAGGTTTTATTTTGGTTAAGAGAAAGAGAACAGAGCAGTTATTTCATGAGTATTTTAGTGAATGGGTGGAGCTATATAAGGTAGGGGCGATTCGGGATATTTCGTTGCAAAAATATTATATTGCGGAACAACGGCTTGCTGAGTTGGCACCTGGTTTAAAAGTAAAACATTTGGATCGGCAACGGTATCAGCAGTTATTAAATGACTACGCATTAACCCACGAACGGCAGACAACCATGGATTTTCATCATCAATTAAAAGGAGCAATTTTAGATGCAGTCGATGAAGGACTTATTTCAAAAAATCCAACACGAAAAATTGTCATTAAAGGAAAAGCACCACGTCCTAAAAAATCAAAATTTTTAAATCAATTTGAAGTTCAAGCTCTTTTGAAAGAATTAGAGTTAGGCGAGCAACTAAACTGGGATTGGTTTATTTTATTGGTAGTTAAAACGGGCCTACGCTTTTCCGAAGCATTGGCGCTAACGCCAAAAGATTTTGATTTTTCTAAACAAAAAATAACTATTGAAAAAACATGGAATTATAAGAACCCCACTGGTTTTTTCCAATCAACAAAAAATGAATCTTCTAAACGCAAAGTACAAATTGACTGGCAAACAGCAATGCAATTTTCTCAATTGATAAGAAATATGCCACCAATGGAACCAATTTTTGTGAAAGGACGTGTCTTTAATTCTACGATTAATAGTCGCTTAAAAGTCTTATGTAAACGTGCGCAGATTCCAGTGATTACCGTCCATAGTTTACGCCACACACATGCCTCGCTATTATTATTTGCTGGTGTTTCAATTGCCAGCGTAGCGACTCGGCTAGGCCACTCTAGTATGACAACTACGCAAGAAACTTATCTGCATATTATTCAGGAACTAGAGAATCAGGATAACGATAAAATTATGCGTCATTTGGCGATGTTGATGTAAAAAAAATAACTCCTCGCGGATTGCGGGGAGTTATTTTTTAGATGAACATGTTTTGGAGGTAGGATTTTTTTAGGGATTTTAGTTGGTTGAGTTTATTTTGAGTAAGAGTTATGAGAATATCTATATTTTTTAAGAATAGTCCAATGAATTTTTGTTCATTATCAGTAGTTTTTTGAATTTCTAGATTCATTAAAGTTGGTTTCTGAATGTTTGGTAAACCAGTTCCTACTCTCAAACGCATTATTTCTTCTTGAATAGAACACAAATAAAAAAATAAAAATAAAGTATCAGTTACATTGTTAACTATTGTATAATTATGTCCACCAGAGAAAAATTTTTCTTGTACGAAGTTAACAAACCCAGCAGAATTCCCCCCCTCGGATATAGTTATAGCATTTTCTCTATTATAAATATTAGTGTATCCAGAAGGATTTATTCCTCCGTTATACACAGGATAAGGGGTACAATTATTTTGATTAGTTGATAACTCAGACTTGCTTTTTTGTGTTCCCTTAATTATATCTAAAATTCCAATTAACTTACACAATTCCCATTCTCCTTCAAAATCAGCAAACCGTAACTTTGGTACTCGTTCCTCTTTTGTAGGAAACATCAACTGTAAATAAGCCTTCTTCAACTCTTTTAGCTGTTCTAACTTACGCTGATGAAGAGTGATGATATCATCGAGTTGTTTGAAGAGAGTGCCGATTTTTTCCTGTTCATCAAAAACTGGGAGATGTATTGTTGTTTCTAAAATATTTTTATTATACAGTCGCTTAATTGTACTTCCCTCTAATCCATGCCATTTAACAATGCTATAAAATTGTTTTAAAAATAAATTATTTATTCTATCATCGTGTTTAAGCCATACAATATTGGAGTCTTGAAAATATTCATCGTTACCTTTATATTCTACAACTCTGCCAATACTTCCAGAGGCAGAAATCAACAAATCCCCTATTTTAGGATATGGATATTTTTTCTTATACGTTTCAAATAACTCTCTTGAAATAAATGCATCTGCAGTAGCGCCAAAAGTTCCTATTTTATAAAAAGGAATGTCGCCACTTTCCGAAGTTTGTTCTTTGAAAATTCTTTTATTCATTGCAACAGAACCTAAATCCCCCAACTTACACTGTTCCCACTCTTCACTAAACCCACGAAACCGGAGTCGAGGGACCTTTTTCATCTCGTCCCTCATCCTCCAAACACCTCTTTCGTGGCATCTATCAGTGCTTGGGTTTCTTCCGTTACCACTAGGTCATCAAGCATAGATAATAACTCAGCTTCTACTTTTTTTATTTCCTCGTTAGTATTTTTAATGTCGTTGTTTAGCGCCACTAAATCAACAGGTGGCTCTTCTTCGTATGTGTCAACATATCTAGGGATATTCAAATTATAGTCATTTTCTTTAATTTCATCTAACGTTGCGAGATGTGAATATTTCTCTATTTCTTTGCGCTGAACCACAGTATCGACAATTTTATCGACATCTTCTAGGCGCAAATGATTTTGTTTTTTTAATTTTTCAAATTCTCGACTTGCATCAACAAATAAAATATCAGAAGCCGTACGATTTTTTCTTAAAATCAAGACACAAACTGGAATAGATGTATTCAAGAATAATTTATCTGGGAATCCAATCACTGTTTCAATTTGGTGTTTGTCAATTAACGCTTTTCGAATACGACCTTCTGCGGCTCCTCTAAATAATACGCCGTGAGGTAAAATAATCGCCATTCGGCCATTGTCTTCTAAATGGTATAAACAATGGAGTAAAAACGCATAATCCGCTTTGGTTTTCGGCGCAATACCATATTCACGCCAACGAGGATCATCTTCACGATCTTTATTGTTCCAATGAGCTGAGTAGGGTGGATTTGCCATGACCGCATCAAACATTCTTGGATTATCTTTCCCATCTACTACGCCATCTGGCCAGTCACTTTCAAGTGTATCCGCATGATTAATACTGATATCATTGTACTCTACACCATGCATCATTAAGTTCATTCGCGATAAGCGATACGGTGTGGCATCTTTTTCTTGCCCAAAATATTTAATCATACCTCGCTTATGTGAATTTTTCATATAGCTAGCTGTTGTTAACAACAACGACCCCGAACCAACCGTTGGATCATAAATTGAAAAACTTTCCTCTTCCTCACGACCAGATGTTAAAATTCGTGCCATTACGTTAGAGATTTCTTTCGGTGTATAGTATTGACCCATATCAGAAGCCAAGACTGTTGCAAATTGAGCAACTAAATATTCATAGATATCTGATACTGTATCATCACTACCTGACAAATCAAATTCTGGTGAAGAAAGCAGCTCAATCATTGAAATCATGACACTAGCACGAGCTTGTGCATTCGCGCCTAAATCGGCACTATCAAAGCGCATACCATCAAAAATCCCTTCAAAATCGCCTTTTGCTTCAAAGGCAATTTGCTGATTGAAATGACCAAATGTATCAGTCATCATCCCAATATTAAAACGATCTTCATCGATTGCTTTTTTCCAATCATCAAAAAAATCATTTGGTTGAATCGCATAACCTAAGTTTTTTTGCATATATTCTAATGCTTTTGAGGGATTCTGTGCATAAATGTTTTCCCAAGTTTCTCCACGTGTGACATCATCTAGCCAACGTGTTGCTTTTTCTGATAGGTATTTATAAAATAAAATACCAAAAATATAATCTTTATATGCTGTCAAACCAATTTGTCCACGTGTTTGATTCAACATCGCCCACATCTTCGTTTGTTGTTCTTGTGATAAAGCCATCGTATTCTGTCCTTCTTTCTAATTATAATGAATTGAAAAATTTCATTAGGGCCTCTTCAAACTCGGCGGCACCAAAAAAGTCAATATTTTCTTCTTTTTCGATTTCACGAACTAAATCTGCCAAATTAGGATTATCAATGAGTGTGTGACCAGGTAAAAATAAATCAAATGCCTCAACTACTCGATTTCCATTTACATCTTGGTCAGCCGCCCATCGCCGAATTTTCAATTCTCGAAGATTTGTCCGTCTTTTCTTACGCTCTTGTTGAAGCGTTTCAGTAGTGAAGTGTTCCGTAATTTCACCAGATTCAATATCATCGACAATTTCATTAATTTCTTGACGACTTTCATCATCCATTGGAGTAATATGTTTATCAATCGCTTCTCGATTATGCTCTGTTTTTTCATCCATAAAGTTATTTAACAATTCAACTAACATATCATAGTCAATAATTTCATGGTCAAAAAATTCAATTCCTATTTTAATTTCAGTTAAATCGGGGCGTTCTGATTCAGGTAGTTTTTCTTTAGTATCATATAATCTCGCTTGTAACGCGCCAAATTCGTCAGTATTGGCAATATCTAAACGGATCATTTCACCAGTTGGTTCATTGTTATCATCTAAAACATCAATCTCGGTTCCTAACTCATATCCTTGCTGAATCAATTGTTGAATCTTACTCTGCGCTGGAAAAGCCAAGTTGACAAATTCTCTGATATCATTAGTTCCACGAGGCACTTGGCTAAAATCATCCCCTGCTAGTTCTTTTAGACGAGCAATTGTTCCTTCTAATTCTTGGATTTGATGACTTTGTGGTTTAGCTAAAATATCATCATTTTCTAAATCTTTAAGTTCTTGATTTCCAGCTTCTTCTTCCGCTTCTTGTAATGTATCGTTTCCGCCTCGTGTATAGATACGCAATGCATTTTCTACATATTCTTTCATGGCATCGCCTTGGCGATAGAAGCGAACTTTTCCATGTGGTTTACTGTCACGGTTCAGCGTTCGATTGGTACGCGACATCGCTTGAATCAGCATACCTTCTTTAAGCATTTTATCCATATAAATCATGTTAATAAATTTTGAATCAAAACCTGTGAGCAGTTGATCTGAAACAATCACTAAATCTAAACGATCTTCTTCTTTTCCTTGATTGTATGGTTTCTTACGAGCTAGTCGTTTAGTAATATCAATCATATACGCACGTGCTGGGTCTTTCGCAGAAAGAATACTTGGTACATTGAATTTTTCTGTGTAAGCCTTAATTGCTTTTTTTAAAGCTTCATTTTGCTCTTTTGTACCATTTTTATTTGATTCATCCGTTGAAAAAGTCATGGTTACATTTAAGTGCGGTGCTTTTTCTTTAAAAATATTGTAGTAATGTACTACTGCTTGTTTACCAGAGACTGCTAACATTGCTTGAAAAGTATTTTCTTTTCGGACCCCACCTATTAACGGTCCGCTAGAGGTTTTTTTCCAATTGTCCAAAATGTCTTGAACGACTTGACGACGGTAAACATCACTTTGATAGACTTCTTTTTCATATTCTTGTTCAGAAAAATCACTTTCTGCATTTTCAACGACCCAATGAGGCTTGAAATAAGTGACGTCAAAGCCTAGAACATTGCCATCACCAATTGCATCTTTAATGGTATAGGTATGCAATCGTTTCCCAAAAATATCATGTGTTGAAATGTCTCTTGATGTTGTCACATCGTTAATTTCATCACTATAAAAATTGGGCGTTCCAGTAAAGCCAAACCATGTTGTTTTCTTAAATGCTTTTTTTATTAACTGAACAGATTCACCGCTGGCACTTCGATGCGCTTCATCCATGATAATGACATTCCACTCATCATTTGTTAGACCATTTTTCACCGCTTTTGTTAAACCTTGAACAGAAATTAGTAAAATTTGTGAAGCACCTTTATGTTTTAGTTCTCGTTTAAGTTCACGGCCATTAACTTTTTTGATTCGTTTTTTAAAGTGCATATACGCAAAGTCTTTAAAGTTTTCTAATGTCTGGTCAATTAAATCGACACGATCAACAATAAACAAAACGTTGCGAACTCTTGGCGCAGAAGCTAATAATTGAGCAACTTTAAAAGAGGTCACCGTTTTACCTGAACCCGTCGTATGCCAAATATAACCGCCTTCTTTTTCAATTAGGCCACTGGATTCCATTTCTTTCATACGTTGTAAAATGCCTCGTGTTGCTTGAATTTGATAGCTACGCATAACCATCAAATTATCATTTGATGCATCTGGAATCATATTGACAGTGACTAACCGATGTAATGCAGGAATCCCCATGACTTGGTGAGCAAATTCAAAAGCATCTGTAATATCTTTATTTCTTTCATCACGCCAGCCAAAAACAAATGTTTTATTATAATGTTCAAAGGCATTAGGTCGTGCAAAATAATGCGCTGAGTGTTGACTTAAAATAAATTGGACTTGTACAAAAGCAAATAAGCCCTCATATAATCCATCGCCATGATAGCCTTTCAATTGTTCAAATGCATGCCATTGATTTTGTAAATGTTCATCTTTTTCTTCGATATGCGCAACAGGAATTCCATTAATCAATAACGCTAAATCAATAATTCTCTTGGATGTTAAACCTTTAGGTAAATTATTAAACATTACTTGGCTAACAACCTCATAACGTGAACGACCACCAGCCACATCATCTGAATAAAAAATTTCAATTTCTAAACTTGATCCATCATCCCGAACAAGCGGAATTGAGCCAACACCACCTGCTCCAACCAATAATAATTGAGCATCGTAAGGTGTTCGAATACGTTGTAATTCTTGGAGAATCATTTTGAATTCATTATCAGATAACGGTGTACCATTTAATTTATGTGCATTTGTTTCATTTAATACATCGTGCCAATGCTGCTCTAACTTTTTAATACTTACATTCGATAAGTCTCTACGATAAGTCCAACCCTCAGACTCAAGCTTTTTTATTAACGCTTCTTCAAATTTTGCTTCTGCCAATTAAATACTTCCTCTCGCTTTTAATGAGAACAAATTCCGTAAATAAAGCCTTTTCTCTCGCTCTAACAACAAGAACTTACGCTGTCATACAGTGTAAGTGTAATGAATTACCCCAACTTTTTCAATAAAAAATGGAATCTTTATTGAAAAGATTCCATTTTTTATTGATTAAATTATCCTTCTTGTATAATCGTTTCTTTTAGCTTTATATATTCGGCTTCTGTCAAAATCTTTTTCTCAAATAAGGCATGTGCTCGCTCTAGTTTACTAAAAATATCGTCCGCATGTTTAGTTGTTTCTGTTTCAGGTTGTTCTGAAATAACTTCAAAATCGGCTTCTAAAATTTCTAAATCTTTTTCTGCATCTTCTTGAGTATAGCCTATGTTTTTACTTAATTCATCCTTTAACCTCATAGCCATTGGTTTCATAGAGGCATAATTAATGCCGCCGGAAACAACGCCGCCTAAAACGGGAATTGCTTTAGAAACACCTTTCGCAAAAGTTGCTTTTGTTAATTTTGCCCCAAAAACAGCTAATATTTTTTTCAATATTGGGAAGAGAAACGTTTTTGTCAAAGCTTTTTGTGGTAGACGTTTTAGCGCTTGAATAGACAACCTATTAGACAAAATCCGAACGACCGAACCAGCTGACGTTACCCCTAACATGATTCCCAGGTATAAAATCAGTGTATTTTTGGCTTCTTCTGTCAATTCATCTTGATTGTTCCATAAATCATGGTAGCCATAAATATAAGAAATTTCTTGCGCTAATTTCAAAGAATAGCCATAGAATTGCGCAATATCTGCGGGAATGGTAGCTGCCATAGCCAGACCACCTGGAATTCCTGTCGCAAATGAAATTGCGCTCGACTGCATAACTGCTTGGTTAATACATTTTTGGGCGGCTCGGTCTAGTTCTTTTTTTGATAAGACTTTTTCTGGTCCGTCATCAAATAATTCTTGTACATTGTCCACTTTATCTTGAAACATTTTTGTCAAAAAAGCATTTCGATTCACTTTGACACCAGGTAATTTTAACGACTCATTCACTACTTTCAACGCTAATACTTCTTCTTCCAACTGTAGGCCTCCTATTTTTACGCATAAATTCTCTTACAGTGTACTCCTTTTATCTTTCAAAAACAACGCCACTTCCAGCGCCAACAAGTCCACTTCCTTATCAAAATCCAACAGCACTAGCTGTTCAATTTTCTCCAATCGTTGTAACAAAGTATTACGATGAATAAAGAGCTTTTTGGCTGTTTGAGACAAGTTTCGTTTTGATTGAAAATAGACATTCAGTGTATGGACAAAGTCTGTATGTTGCTGTTGATCACTTTTCAGCAATGGTTGAAGATATTTTTTTCTGAGGGTTGCTTGTCCTTCTGCTAAAAAATAACGTTGCAATGTCTGTCTAAAATGAAAATTCGCGTAGGAAGCAATCCTCATTTCAGGTTTTTCTGCAACGAATTGGCGTTGAAAGGCTAAAACGTCAATCGCTTGTTGATAAGATTCATGAATCTGGGTCAGACCTTGAATCTTAGGTCCTATTGTTAGGAAAAGTTCCACATCTTCTTGTACTTTCATTAACTGATTTATACTACTTTGTGCTAGGCGTTGCATCATTTTCAGATAATCGCCTTCTTTTTCAGGTGGATTTTCAACTAATAAGACAAAGGAACTGTCAATTTCAATACAAACAATTTTTTGTTTGTCCCCTAAAATAACTTGGTTTAGCTGGTTACCTAAAATAGACATTCTTTCTTGCCTTTGGCGTTCATTTAAGGTTAATGAAATTAGCAAAATCGCATAGGGCTTATCTATTGCCAAGCGATAATATTGTTGAAATTGTTGGAAAACAGCTTGGTCCCTTTTTTCATGCGCAATCAGCTTAAAAAATAATTCGTTTCGTTGTTGGTATTCTTCAAATTTCCGTGAGTATTCCAATTGCAATTGTAAAAGTAAGTAATGAGCTGTGATTTTAAAATGAGCCACGTCGACTGGTCGTAATGGGGCCAAGGTGTTCCAGACGAGTAAATAATATAAAATAACATTTTTCTTTTTAATTGGATAAATTTCAATTGGCACCACTTGGTTCTGGAGTTTCAACTGTAAATGAATCGGTTCTTGATAAAAGCGTAATAATGGATGACTTTGTTCCAGCAATTGTTTTTGGAACTCTGAGGTTTCATGTCTATCTTCTAAAATGCTAGAAATACGAATTGGATTTTTAGGCAAGTCAAAAAAATTAACTCCTTCAAAATGGTCATTCAATAACAAGACAGGATTTTGAATGGTTTCTGCTAGATCCTGCAGCAAATGAAAACTGCTACTTCCCGTTTCTAAGATTTGATAAATTTTATTATGCAATGCGGTTTCTTGCGCATTCATGTCAAATTGTTCTAACGTGACACGACTTTTCAACACGTCAGCAATTTGCGAAAAGGTATAATTGTAAGGAATTGCTAAAATAGGAACGTTCATTTCATCTGCTAATTTGATTAGGTCTGGTGGAACTTCTTCAAAATAACGTTGGGTTTTAAATCCCAAGGCAGCACAATGGTGTTTGGCTAGTTCTTTCAAAAAATTTTTCTGTAATTTCCGATCATCTTTAAATATGTACCCTGTCGTTAACAGCAGCTCACCTGCTGTTAGCCAATCTAAAATATCAGGATTTTCTAAAATATTGACTTTTAAAATCGGTTGGTCCTGATTTTTATGTCCTGCCACTAAGGTAATGCCAGGTAATTCTTCTAACGTTAATAAATCACTCACTTTTAACATCATTTATCCTCCCAATGTACAAATTGTCCATTCAAACTTGTAAATCAATGTCATTTTTAGCAATTGTTTAGCGTGCTGGATTCTTTTATTATGAAGTCGTGAAAGCGCTATTAAAAAGGAGGTCGTTGGAATGACAAAAATTTTAGCTTATGACCAAACGATTTTATCGAAACTCCCTCATCAAACATTGACTAGTTTGCAATGTTTTACGCACGCTATTAATTATGGTCATGTAGACACCCAAGAAATTCTCTTGACCATTTCAACGCATCCCGAACATATAGCACCTAACACGATTATACTCGATGAAAAAAAACTTAGCCATTTCGCTGATTTACCTGTCCAAATTGAGCCCCTGTTTATCCGGTTAGGCCGACGACAATTAACACTAGCCGATGCCCAAATTTGGCAACCAACGCCACTTTATTTAACACCCAGTAAAACAAAAATAGCTATTTTTTTAACGTATATTCAGCAAACTCGTTTCAATCCTTGGCAAGCGCTTTTTCCTGCTTCGCCGTCAACCTTTCTTTTTGATTCTTATAGTCGGACCCAGATTCAAAAAGAAATGATTCATTTTCAACAGGCTTGGGAGCAAAAATCTTTTAAAATAGCTCTTGATTGTTTAACGAAGATTTTGGGATTGGGGATTGGTTTAACCCCCACTGGCGATGATTTTATCACAGGATTACTTGCTAGTTTTTCTGCATTACAGCAACTTCCCTCGAATTTCCAACAGCTGGCTGTGCTAGCCAAGGAACGAACGAATGCGGTCAGTTATGCGGAAATCCATGAAGCAGTGAACGAGCGGTTTTCTCAGCTAGTTCAGCGTGTTTTTTTATCAATTGAAAGTGGAAATACAAACGAAATGGCTCAAGCGGTTTCAGCTTTAGAGGAGGTGGGCTCAACTTCAGGAAGCGACATACTTTGCGGCATTATTTTTGGTTTAAAACTATTTTGTGAGGAGAATAATCATGACAATTCAAACAGTAATTAAAGAGAACGCCTATTTTGATTCAGTTACTTTAATGACCATTTCAACACGAGCCAATGAACTGGCTGGAGTTAAAACCGCAATGATTGGGATGGGAACCGACATGAATCTTGAAGTGATTCGGAATGTTGGTTTATATACACCCGCCTTGGATCATGTTACAACGGGCGATTTATTAATTGTTTTAGATCTTGATGACCAAGCGAACTCAGAAGAAATTTTACAGCAAGTCGACGAGTTATTTACGAAGAAAAAGAAAACCGCTTCTTCTGAAGTAACCTATAAGACGTTAGATTCAGCCCTTCATGAAGAGCCTGATGCCAACTTAGTTGTAATTTCTGTCAATGGAAAATTTGCTGCACGAGAAGCGCATAAAGCTTTAGATCAGCAAAAACACGTCATGCTCTTTAGTGATAACGTGACGGTTGACGAGGAATTAGCGTTAAAACAAAAAGCACACGAAAAAGAACTGTTTGTGATGGGCCCTGATTGTGGAACAGCGATTATTAATGGCGTCGGGTTATGTTTTGCTAACGAGGTACGTTCAGGAGATATTGGAATTGTCGGCGCTTCTGGTACAGGCAGCCAAGAAGTTAGTGTTCAAATCCATAAATATGGTTATGGGATTTCACAATTAATTGGTACTGGTGGCCGTGATTTGTCTGCTGAAATTGGTGGGCTGATGATGCTTGACGGGCTGGATGCTTTAATGGCTGACGAACAAACTAAGGCAATTTTGCTTATTTCTAAACCGCCTGCTCCAGAAGTAACAGAGAAAATTTTAAAAAAATTAGCTGTTTCAACTAAACCAGTTGTTATTTATTTTATCGGCAGTGAACAAACGGAACGAAAAATAGACAACGTCACTTTTGCTACTTCTTCTCTGGATGCAGTTCAAAAAGTGATTCAATTTAGTCAAACACAGGAAGCGGAAACCAGCCTCTATCAAAATCCGACAGGCGCAACGTTAACAGCCATCCAACAGCAACAAGCCCCTTCTCAAAAATTTGTTCGTGGGTTGTTCTGTGGTGGCACTCTTTGTGATGAACTTTTATATGCTTTAACAGAAGTCTCTGATGATGTTTATAGTAATATTCATAAAATTCCTGAACGACAATTAGCAAATCCTGACCACAGCCAAGCACATACATTGATTGATTTCGGTGATGATCGTTTCACAGAAGGCCGCCCACATCCAATGATCGATCCGACTTCTCGGATTACTCGCATTCTTCAAGAAGCCAAAGATCCTGAAGTGGCAGTTTTAGCGTTAGATTTTGAATTAGGTTATGGTTCTCACGAAAATCCTGTTGGCGTGTTAGCGGAGGCGTTAAAGGAAGCCAAAGCAATAGCGAAAGCAGATGGTCGTGAGTTAGCCATTATTGGCTATGTTTTAGGGACCGAAGAAGATCCACAAGATATTCATGAACAGCGGAAAATTTTAGAAGATTTAGAGGTTCTCGTTGTCGACAGCAGTCATCAACTTTGCGAAGCCACCAAAACTTTTGTAAAAGGAGCGAACGAACATGAGCAGAAATGATCTTTTTAACCAGCCTTTAGATACGATCAATGTAGGCATTGACTTTATTCATGAAGATATGAAAAAACAAGGGATTCCTTCACATCAAGTAAATTGGGCACCGCCAGCCAATGGTGACCCAGAGCTATTAAAATTATTGGATCAATTAAAAAATCCAACACTTTATGAAAAAATCCAACAAGCCAACGAAGAAGCGGTTACCCGCATTATTCAATCAAAACCTATTTTAGTAGGATTTGATAAAGCAATTAATGTCATGCCCGATATGACTGAAAAGACCATTTTACATGCTGGGCCACCCATTACTTATGAAAATATGTGCGGACCGATGAAAGGTGCCGTTCAAGGAGCGCTTGTTTTTGAAGGATTAGCAAAAGATCTAGCTGATGCCGATCGGGTTGCTCGTTCTGGCGCGATTACGTTTTCTCCTTGTCATGAACATGATGCCGTTGGTTCTATGGCTGGCGTGACTTCTCCGAATATGTACGTTCATATTATCAAAAATGAAACGTACGGCAACACGGCTTTTACTAATTTAAGTGAACAATTGGCGAAAGTTTTACGATTTGGTGCAAATGATCAATCCGTCGTGAATCGTCTGATTTGGATGCGCGATGTTTTAGGTCCATTACTTCATGATGCCATGACTTTTTGTCCAGAAGGCATTGATTTACGCTTAATGCTTTCGCAAGCCTTGCATATGGGCGATGAGTGTCATAATCGCAATGTAGCTGGAAGTACGTTGTTAGTCCAAGCATTAACACCTTACATGGTTCAAACTGATTTTTCTCGTGAACAATTAAAAGAAGTATTTGAATTTCTTGGCAGTTCTGACTATTTTTCTGGTCCAACTTGGATGGGTGCCGCTAAATGTGCGTTAGATGCTGGTCATAATGTGGAGAATAGTACAATTGTCACCACCATGTGTCGCAACGGGGTCGAATTTGGGATTCGTGTCAGTGGGATTGGTGGAAATCACTGGTTTAAGGGGCCTGCCCAACGGGTGATTGGTCCGATGTTTGCTGGTTACACACAAGAAGATGCTGGTTTGGATATGGGCGATAGTGCTATTACAGAAACGTATGGTGTTGGCGGATTTGCCATGGCAGCTGCACCAGCAATTGTCCCATTAGTTGGCGGAACAGTGGCAGAAGCATTGAATTATTCAAAAGAAATGCTGGAAATTACTACGAAAGAAAATCCCAATGTCACGATTCCTGTTTTAGATTTTATGGGGATTCCTTCAGGCATCGATGTCTTAAAAGTCTTAGAAACAGGGATGCTGCCTGTCATTAATACTGCTATTGCTCATAAAGAACCGGGGATTGGTATGATTGGCGCTGGATTGACTAATCCGCCAGCAAATGTCTTTAACGAGGCACTAAAAGCTTTAGTAGCTAAAATAAACTAATTTCAAAAACTTAGTAAAATGTCATTTTTTTGGAGCGATCATATGAAAAATAAATCGATCAATTACGAAGCCGTTTTAGCTCTTGTTGTAAAAATTTTTTTGGGAATGTTCCTGTATTGGATCATGAATGGCTTTCGACATGTGTCTAACTTTTTTCCTTACAATGACGTAGTTACCAAAGTGAATCAGCAGGGATTTTACAAATTTATCTATTTTGTTATGAACTTCACGGAAGGGGAATTTTACGGTGGACTTTTTACAACGCTTTTCTTACTAATCGGCGGTCTGATTGCTTGGCAACTTTATCGGAAAAATTCAAAATGGCAGGGATTTGCAATTGCTGGTGGTTCTGGTGCTTGGCCTTGGGTACTTGCTTCTCAGCTACTTTCCCTCTTTTTAACTATTTATGTTTTTGATTTTACACGCTTTTTTACAAAAGAAGTGTTGTGGTTACCAACGTTTATTGTGGTGGTCGGCACGCCGCCAGCTTTAACGCTCGTTTATGGTCCTGGCTGGAAAAAATTAGGAACGATTTCTCTGTTGAGTGCGCTTTTCACCTTTCCGTTTGCCAATTGGCTGAATGCGCAATTGATGCCCCTTTTAAATGTACCTGGGACAGTTTCCAACGTTACCACAATGGCTTTTGTTGGCTGGATTGTTTCAGCCATCTGTCATCAACTTCCTTGGATGGTTCCTTCCGCTCAGAAGCGGCAAAAACAACCTAAAATTGAAAATACGCAAACCTTTCAATGGTCAATACGACGCACTTTTGCTGACTTCTCCGAAGCTTGGTTTTATGGAAATGAGTTAGTTGGAGGTTTGGTAATTCTAGGCGTTTTAACAGATTGGTTTGTCAATATTAATCATATTACAAATGGTTCTGGCTTGGTTCCTGACATTTTAATGGGACAAATGATTGCTTCGGCTGTTGGTGTTTTTCTTTATCGAAAACATTTCGCTGAAGAAGGTTGGTATCCAACGTTTATGCCACTGGTCAGCATTGTTCCTGGTGTGATTTTAATGATGGGTGGTGGCTTTTGGCTTTCCCTGACCATCGCCGTTTTAGCAGGAATTAGTGCGGCCCCTGTCGGTAGCTATATTGCTAAACGATTACCTCCGTTTGTTCCTGGTGCTGTCGGCTTTGTATCAGGAATGGCTGTTGTAACCATTTTATTGTCAGCCGTTTTGCATACATTTGATATTTTTGTATAGTGAATAAAAAGAAGCGAATGACGATTCGCTTCTTTTTTTAATTGACCAATCCCCTTTTTATCCGTATTCTTAAGCAAAAGGAGGTTTTGCCATGTACTCCATGTTAAAACGTGTGATAACGGAAAAAGATTTGCTTCGGCAAATTCGTTTGTTGGAACAGTTGTTAAATGTTCCTCAGCTGACAGCCAAGCGTTTAGCCACGCAAATCCAGACGACAGAGCGAACCGTTTTTTCGGATTTACAGTATATTCGCAGTCAATTACCCGCCGACTGGTCCATTGAAACCGATAGCAGTGGTATTCGGTTACGCAATCAGGGGAATGCGCAAACCAATGAGCTTTGGTCATTATTTTTACCTCAATCCATTAGTATTCAACTATTAAAAGAGCTACTATTTACGAAAGAGTTAGTGACAACTTCTTTTTTGAGCACTAGTGGTGTTTCTTATGAAACTTTGAAGCGACATATCAAAAAGATGAATCTGGCCTTACGTGATTTTCATTTAACGATTCAGCTAACCACAGCCACCATTCAGTTAATCGGGGCAGAAAGCAATATTCGGATTTTTTATCATCGTTTGTTGGTGCCTTTTACTCATAATAATTATTTTTTTGACGATTATTCTATTCATGAGGAGCATTATTTCCAATTTTTGAAACAAGTTTACAGTAGTGAGTTGACGGTGGAAACGGAAGAAATTTTTGGTGCTTGTTGGTTTTTCATTAACACGATTCGCAACAAAGCCAATTGCCGAGTGAGTCAATTTTCTTTTGATTCAAAAGATGTCTTGTTTCAACTTTATCAACCGTCCTTGGCAAAGCTTTATGCTTCTGAAGGCATCTATTTGCAAGGAGAAGAAAGTTTTTTCGCCTTCTTTTGTTTCTTAGAAAGTTGGAATTACGATAATGTCTATGGCGAAACGTTGGCTTCTGCGCTCCACACTCATTACAGTCAGCTGCGAAAGTCGTTACAACAGTTTGTCACTAATTTGTCCACTGAAGAAGCCCGGCCTGATTTAATCCAAACAAATTTATTGGATAATCTGTTATTGTTATTCATTAAATATACCGAGTCCCCAACACTTTCTGAGCAATTTCAATTGGAATATCAAGAATTAATGACCGAACAAGCCGCAGAGGACCTTGCGTTATCAAAGAGCAACCAAGAACTTTTGGAGATTTTATCTCGCTACACCACGATTGAAGAACCGACTTATTTTCTTAGTTTGGCTTCTTTGTTAGAAAAACAAGCCAGTTATTCTATTCAGACGCAAACGATGACTGCCTATTTCCTCTTTCAAGGGGAACCTGCTTGGAAAGCTTTTTTACAACAAGAATTAGCTGCTTATTTAGGTACTCGTGTGAAATTACAAGCCATTGAATATGTGGAACTAAGCCAGTTGACGTTAAATGAAGTCGACATAATTATTTCCAATTTTCCCTTGGATCATCTTGATCTTCCTGTCTTTTATCTCTCTTTAATTCCAACAAAAAATGAACTCCGCCGACTAGCAGAGCTCACTCTTCATTCTTATTTTTAAAGGAACTAGCGAGGACATTCGCTAGTTTTTTGGCTTTCTTTCGTCATGAATCGTTTGGTTATATATTTTTCCCCTTCAACAAGGAAAAACAGACTCACAACATGGACGAAAATCATTGCTAATTGAAGGCCATTTAAAGAAGTTGTGCCAATTAATTGCTGCGCTACTGGCCAGTAAACTACTAGCGCTTGTAGTAAAAAGAGGATTCCTAATGAAGCAAACAACACTTTATTTTGGAAAAATCCTGTGCTTAACGACGGATCAACCAACTTACGACAGTTGATCATATACGCTGCTTGCGCTAAGACGATACTTTGTAAGAGGAACGTTTGCTGTAAGGCTTGGCCCTCAAATTGTAACGCCATGAGGTAACCTGGCACCATAATGAGTACCGACACATAGACGATTCTAAAAATACTGTACTTTGTTAAAATGCCTTCGTTGACATCTCTTGGTGGTCGTTTCATGGTATCAGCACTCGCTTTTTCAAAACCTAATGCATAAGACAAAGTAATCGTAGTTACCATGTTTACCCATAATATCTGGACAGGTGTCAACGGTAGAGGATGATTCATTAAAAGCGCCCAGACAACAATTAAACCTTGTGCCAAAGAAGTTGGCAAGAAGAAAGTAATCGTCTTTTTCAAGTTATCAAAAATGCGGCGTCCTTCTTTCACGGCTTTAGCAATCGTATGGAAATTATCATCTGCCAAAACCATATCTGCGGCTTGTTTGGTTACTTCACTTCCTTTAATTCCCATGGCAATTCCGACATCGGCTTTCTTTAGTGCTGGCGCATCGTTTACACCATCGCCGGTCATTCCGACAATTTCGCCATTGTTTTGTAACGCCGTGACAATTCGTAATTTATGTTCTGGCGTCGTTCGTGCAAATACATCGACTTTTTGAACGTGCTGAGCTAATTCTTCATCTGACATAACATCAATTTCTAATCCTTCAAGGACTTTTTTCGTATGCTTTAAACCAACCTGCTCGCCAATGGCTTGCGCTGTATCTTTATGGTCTCCGGTAATCATTTTGACGGAAATACCTGCTTCTTGAGATTCTTTGACGGCTTGAATGGCACTTTCTTTTGGCGGATCGATGATGCCTGCCAGTCCAGCAAACGTCAATCCTGACAATGTTTCATGTGTCAGTTCCTGTTGTGACGTAACTGTCTTATAAGCGAAACCTAATACCCGTTGTCCTTTTTGCGCTAATTGCGCAGCTTGTGCTTGCCAAGCACCTTTTTGATTATCAGATAACGTAGAAAGTTGTAATAATACTTCTGGCGCACCTTTGACATAAATAATTGAACCTTCTGCTTGCGGATGGCGAGTGGCCATGTATTTGTAACTTGAACTAAACGGAATTTTCTTTTCTACAGGGCGTAAAGACAGTTGATCCTGATCAACATATTGTAATAAAGCTAACTCGGTAGGATTCCCTTGTAAGTCGGCGATTTTTTGTTGGTCTTGTAATTTCAATTCTTGACAGTTGGCCATAATCTCTTTGACAATGGTCATTTCTTCAGTCACTACATCCATTACCGTCATTTCATTTTTAGTTAGCGTTCCTGTTTTGTCTGAACAGATAACTGTCATTGAACCTAATGTTTCAACGGAAGGCATGCCTTTAATAATCGCATTTTCTCTAGCCATCTCATGAACACCCATCGATAAAATCATCGTTAACACAGCAGGTAAGCCTTCTGGAATCATTGCTACAATTAATGCAATCATCGCAGAAAATAAGAGGCTCCATTCCATGCCATGACGAAAAGTGGTAAAGAAAATCAGAAACACGATCAAGACCATAATCCCTTGGAAAATTTGCTTGTTTAATTGGTGCATTTTCCGCACGAGCGGCGTTGTTTTTTGATCTACTGACTGCAACGCGTGATTAATTTTTCCAACTTCAGTGGAATCTCCTGTTTCTACTACAACGCCTAAGGCTGAGCCCGCTTGGACAAGTGTTCCTGAAAAAGCCAAATTCTTTTGATCGCCTGTTGGCAATTCTTCATTCAAGGAACCGGTAATTTTCTCCACGGCTTCTGATTCGCCTGTCAAAATTGATTCTTCAATCATCAGATTATGAACATCATATAAGCGCAAATCTGCTGGGACTACATCGCCAGCTTGTAACGTGACTACATCTCCCAGAACCAATGTTTCAGAAGAAACGGTTGTTTTTTGTCCATCAATTAGAACGACTGCCTCTTGGCCCATCATCTGTTTCAGGCCGTCTAATGATTCTTCTGCTTTACGCTCTTGCCAATAACCGACAAAGCCATTGACAAGTACCACTAGAAAAATGATACTTCCTTCGACCACTTCGCCTGTGGCAAATTTTAGAATTGCGGCAGCGAGTAAGACCACCATTAGTAAATCTGTAAAATGTTTGGCTAGCTTTTGCCACGTTTTCAGTTGTTGTTTTTCTTCAATTTTATTTGGACCATTCGTTTGTAAACGTTGCTGACGTTCTTCGCTAGAAAGACCCGTTTGCTTCGTCTTAGTCTGCTCGATTACTTTTGTTGAGGAAAGTTGATACCATTTCATTTCGTGTACCTCCTATTTACTTGATACCTTTATTATAGAGAGGATTTTCTTCACAAAATGGTCGATAATTTCAGTGGCCCCTGAAAAAAATGGGGCCGAGATTATTAAAGAAAGGAACAACCCGCATTTTAGCGGGTTGTTCCTTTCTTTT
>OBUS01000548.1_pt1 | contig 20795 bp, 19 predicted proteins | sample 1475921 | NCBI WGS metagenome assembly OBUS01 (sample SAMEA2579948, study PRJEB22360) | human gut metagenome | reverse complement strand
CTAGACCACTATCAAGAATTCGTTATCATCGTTGCACTTGACTTGAAAATTGAGGTTGTATTTTTGGCCCAATAAGCGCAACCATGACAATTAAAATCAAAATCACGGTCCAGAACATGGCTAACCGATCTTTGAATAGCTTGTGACGCGCTGAGGCCCAGAAACCAACACTTTTAGGCACACCATCGTGGACATTGATTTCTGGCGTTGCCCCTGACTGATCAAAAGTTGCGTCAGAGACAACCGGTGCAGCTTCACTACCAACTGTCGGTACTTTTTTAAAAAATTGAAAATCCTGATTGCTTGCGGCCATGTGTTGATTAGCCTCCTTAATGGCACTTTGTTTAAACGCGTTCGCCAGCCCAGAAACCTCCGTGTAAGGACCTTGGTCGCAATGGCCCAAGTGCGGCCCATCACGCCCAAGGCCTCTTACACTCCGGTTTCTAACCGGGCTGGCTCACGCTCTGTCATATAATTTAATGCGTGGGTCTGCCAAGGTGTATAGCATATCGGTGATGAACATCGTGACGATGTAGAGGATGGCCAGTAGGACGGTTTCGCCCATGATGATGGGCACATCGCGGTTATTTAAGGCGGTGACGAAGTATTGGCCGACACCAGGGATCACAAAAATGTTTTCGATGAAAATTGAACCCGTGATGCCGAATGCCAAGGTCACCGGCAAAGAAGTGATGATGGGAATTGAAGCATTGCGGACAATGTGGTGCAACACTATCTGCGATTCTGATAGTCCTTTTGCCCGAGCCGTCATGACATATTCGCTAGAGGCAACATCCACCATCGAATTTTTTAAAAGGCGGGCATAAATTACGATGTAAGTCACGCCGCCAGCAATGGTTGGCAAAATCGTATAAATTCAGCCGCCCCACCAAGTTTGATCGCCGCTGGGCCAACCAATGATTGGAAACCAGCCAAGTTTGCCTCCAAAGTAGCTTTGCAACAACAAACCCAGCACGAGGCTTGGGATTGACATCAGAAAAAGCGCTACAATGGTGACCGCTCGATCAAGCCATGTATTTTTATACACGGCTGCTAAAATACCTAGTAACAACCCTAGTGGAATGCCAAACAGCATCTGTTGAATGCCCAATCGAGCCGATGCGGGCAAGCGATCCCGAATCAAGCTGCTAATCGTCACTGACGGATCAGAAATTGATTCACCAAATTGACCATGAAACATGTTGTTCATCGTGATACCATAACGTTCCAATACTGGCTTATCTAAGCCCGTATTTTGATACACCTGTGCTCTGGTAGCTGCTGGCAGTTTGTCGGTTTGCGCACTCAACGCATCTCCCGGAACTGCTGCGACCATAAAAAATGTGGCCGTTGCAATTAAAAAAGTAGCAATCAGCAATTCAACAAATCGTCGAACAATCAATTTGACCATGGTGCTAATTGCCCCCTTTTGACATCGTCATGCCGCATAAACTGACATCTCCTTTAAACCCCTATGGACACCAACCGCCAACGTCAATCAGCATCAAAAAGTCATCATTCTTTTGATGCGTAAGTGTAATTAAACGTACCGCCGAAGACCGTCGTTTGGAGATTCTTGACAGACTTATTGATATAAATCCGCGATTGCGGGTTGGTCAATGGTACGACACCGAAGTCCTTGGCAACCAACTGATTTTCAAGCTGCTTGTAGAGCGTTAATCGTTGTGCCGCCGTGAGGTTACCGTTTAATTGGTCATCCAGATCATCAAAAGTCTTGCTGTTATAGCCACCAAAGAATTTTTGGAATCCATTGCCAGAATTCCATAGGCTCAAGTAGGCGTTCGGATCAGCCGTTGCTAACCAGCCATTGGCCAGCAGATCGTACTGATTGTCATTTCGCATTTGGATAAAGCTGGCAGTATCAGGTGCTGTTTTGACGGTCACTTTGACACCAAGATTTTCCTGAATCGTTTGCTTCAACCATGTGGCCGTATCATCACTGCCAAGCGTCAAATAAACAAAGTTGAGTTTAGTCAAATCAGTCGACTTCCCTAATTCTTGTAAACCTTCTTTCAACAATGCTTGTCGCTTCGCCTTCGTGTTGTATTGTGCCTGTGCCGTTTTCAACGGATTGCCGACATACTCGCCATAATTGGTCCCGCTCACATCCGACGACTGCGGCACCATCGTGTATGTTAGCTTGTCCCGACCATCATTCACTGCCTTGTTATAGCTCGTTCGATCAATTGACAAGGAAAAAGCTTCACGAACCTTCACATTTTTGAAAAGTCCTTGGGTTCCACCGTTGTGTTGATTCATGATCAACACTTTCGTTGTCGAACCGTTCTGTTTTCGAGAGACGAGTTTGCTGCTTTTGGCGAGTTGATTAAAATCGCTGATCAGCTTGCCTGAGGCAGATAGTGCGTCCAACTGACCACTTTGCATGAGCGAAAGAACCGTTGATGGTTTTTTCACCGTTGTGTAATTCACGGTCTGGAGCTTCACTTTCTTAGCGTTCCAGTATGTTTTATTTTTCTTGAGCGTGATCTTGTCGTCCTTTTTCCAAGACGTCAATTTAAACGGGCCATTGAAAACTTGATCTTGCACATCGGTTTTCCACTTTTTGTTGCCGACTTTGTTAATCTTGTCCAAGCGCACTGGGTAATAAATCACGGTTGCCATATCTGACAAAAGTGATGGATAAGCATAGGCCAGCCTGATTTGCAGTGTTCTCGCATCCAAGGCTTTCACCCCTAAATCGGCCACACTGCCTTTGCCGGTGTTATAGGCTTCGGCCCCTTTGATAAAGTACGCGCTCGAAGCCTGCGCAAAAGCATTTTCTTTCTTCAGCAGACGCTGAAACGAATCAACATACTGCTGGGCAGTCACGGCTTTTCCGTCTGACCATTTTGCATCGCGCAACTTGAATGTATAGGTCAATCCATCGGCCGACTTGGTATAAGATTTGGCGCCGGTCAGCACCACCTTATCCTTGCCATTCGTCGATTCAATGGTCGTCAGCCCTTCTTGCACCTCAGACAAAATGTCATTTTCGTTCGAGTTCCGCATATCATTCACATCGAGTGTGGTTGGATCATCTGTTTCTGACAAATTCAAAGTCTGCCTTGAACCCGACGCCGAAGTGTTTTTACTGCCGCAAGCGACGAGAATGGTGGCGAGTGCCAAGCCGGTGATAAGTGCTGTTACCAAGTGGTTCTTCTGCATAAAAAATTCATCTCCCAAAACAAAATAAAACTGGCATGCATCTAGAGTTCTAGATACACCGCCAGTTTTGTCCTTCGTTCAAGTCAAGTGATCCCGTCACCCAAACCAAACCCTAGCCATGTAAATAGAACTGCTGTGTGATTCACAGCAGCAGCACATTGACATGGACATGGCTTGGTTAAACTTTGTCATCACGGCGACTCCTTCCGAAGAAATTAGCAACAGCATACTTTTAAAAAAATAGTTCGTCAATGTGAAAATTTAAAAAATTGACTCATTGGCATTGCATCATCGTCATCCTTTGGCAACAAAAGTTCGATGTATCAGTGCTTATAGGCAACATAAAATCAGTATTAAAAAACTAATGTTTGAGTTGCGGTACCAGTAAATCAGTCAGTGCTTTGACAGAAAATGGGTTTTGTCCGGTAATTAGCTGACCGTCTTGAACTGCAAACGACTTATATGCTCTTTTTTGTACAAAATGAGCATTGTGTTTATTTGCAACCGTTTTGTTTAAAAAAGGAACAACTTTTTGTTTACCGGCTAAAATCTCTTCAGCATGTGTAAAACCTGTGATCTTCTTACCAGCAATCAAATACTGACCAGCTTGGTCTTTGATATTTAGCAAACCAGCGACGCCATGACAAACTGTTGTCACGTATCCTTGATGCTGATAAATTGCCAGCGCTATTGCTTGAAGTGCCTGATTGTCTGGAAAATCCCACATAACGCCATGGCCCCCAGTGAAATAAATGGCGTCATATTCAGCTGGATTGACTTGCTCTGGCCGTAATGATGCTGTCAAAGCGCGTTCTTGAAAATCGTGATCTTCATATATTTTCATGATTGCTGGGTTCGTATATTTCATGCTTCGTGGATCAAGGGGGACAAAGCCGCCTTTCGGACTCACATAGTCAACCGCGATGTTGGCTTGCTGCATCGCATCAACAAATTCTGCTGCTTCTCCCAACCACAATCCGGTTGGTTCATCTGTATGCTGATAACGTGTTGTATTCGTTAACACAACAAGTACTTTTGTCATTTTGCTGCCTCCTGAATCACGGATGTCACATCATCCAAAACTTGTTTCAGCTGATTAATTGAGCTTGTATCATGGGATAAATAATAATAATTCCGCGTTCCCTCGCGCCGGTATGCCACTAATCCCGCCTGCTTTAAGATTTTCAGGTGATGTGAAACCGCAGGCCGCGATAACGCAGTCGCCGTCGTCAGTTCACTTACGCGTTTTCCCTGACAAGGTTGATCCGCTAACAAAGCGATGATAATCGCTTGACGCTTTTCATCGCCCAGCGCGACAAGAAAATCACCAACATCAGATAGTTCTTTTTGCAACTGTTTTAGGCTTGACATTTCTTCACCATTTCGTTTAATTATTTAAACCATTAAAGCATGTAATGTTGTTAAAGTCAATAAATCGACACTTGGAGGTAAGACCACGATTACTGGGATTTTCCTTCCACAGAAATGCGCTTGTCTACTCCTGACCGGCAACAAAAAAGCTGATCACAGCGTGTTGCCGCAACCAGCTAAACTGAACCAAAAATACCATCTGACTTGACGCCTATGCGTGCGCTGATTTGCGCATCAAAACTGCTAACAAGCCAATTCCTGCAAGTGTGAACAAAATTGCCGGCATCAAATTAGCGGCCGTAAACATCACGAAGGCCATCGTGGCGAACAAGCCGCCGATCGACAAACCAATGCCCCATTTTTGAACGGCTGTCAAGCTATGGAAAGAGGTGCGGAAACCTAGCGCCAGCAACAATGAACCAGCAAAAGCAACGAGTCCAAAAATAATGTGGCCTAAAATCAACCAGTTGAACATATGTGTCTCCCCCTTATCGTTTGCGGACAAATGCCAACTGCAAAAGCCCGTGTGTCATTTAAAAGTATGACGCCTTAACTATACGTGAGACTATCACTCCTGCCAACTAAATCTTTCGAGAATAATCACCCGGTAACATTTCGCCCGCCACATGGAGTTGGCCGTCCTTCAACACGACTGCATGATCCCAAAAACGGCCAATATCATGCCGATGTGAAATGACAATCACCCCCCCCGGCAGCTGCCGCAGGAGGAGGCCAAGTGTCTGTGCCGAGGCCGCATCAAGATTTGCGAACGGTTCATCCAAAAGTAACATCGGCCGCTGAGCCAGCAAAGCGCGGGCAATCCCGATTTTTTGCAATTCCCCAGCCGACACATTGACACCGTCTTGGCCATGCACAGACGTGGCCAGTCCTTGCGGGAGACGCGCAATAAAATCGGTTAACCCAACTTGGTGAAGGACAAGTGTTAGTTGATGATCCGATACCTGCCGGCCAAGCGTGACATTCTTGGCCAATGTGTCCTCAAATAATGCAACAACCTGCGGGACAAAGCTCATGCTGTTTGCTGATGCCGCCAGATTGCGCTTGTCTGCATCTTCAAACTGAATCGTTCCAGCTTGTGGCATCAATAAACCTAGCATGAGGCGAAGCAAAGTCGATTTGCCGCCACCACTTGGACCAGTTATCAACATCTTCGCGTGTGCAGTCACGTCGAGCTTTAACTGTAGCTGGTTCAAAGTCGGTTGCGTAGCATCAGGATACGTGTAAGTAACATTGCGAAGAACAAATTTAGCTGGTTTTTGTCGCGGCTGTCCACCTGCCAACTCCTTTTTATGCAGCGCTTGGATCAACGGCAACAACCGTTTGGCAGACACCAAGTTGCGCGTCAATTCAGCATACTGACTTGGCATACTGTAAAACAACCAAGTAAAACTCGGTGTCAACATGGAAAATGCAGCAAATTGACCAATGGTGATGACCTTGAAGCCAACAAATAGCAGCTCAATGCCTAAAATCGCAATGTCAAAAACGAGCCCCAACGAAAATCCCAACACAACTGTTTTAACTTGTTGCATCCCCATCTGATACTGTGCCTGAGAAAACTTCTGATAGGCGCCGTTAAATAGTTGCATACCAAACTGTTCTTTTTGATATCTTTTTAACAATTCGCGGCCGTTCAAAATTTGCAAGAGGCTTTCCTGCATCTGACTATTCTCAATCTGTCGCTGATTTTGCGCTGTTTGCAAGCGACCGGACATCATCTTCGGAATCAAAAGTGCCGTTGCACACAGACCGATGATCAATAGCGTTAGTTGCCAAGAGCTGAATAGACCAAATGTTCCAGCGGCTAAAAAGGAAAAACCACCAACCACCAAAGCCGTCATGGAGCGCATCAACAACGGCGCAGCAGTCTGCGCATCCGTGGTGAACCCGTTGACCCGCCGCCCGCTAGCTTGATTGTCAGTTGCAATCGGCCCATTCATCAAAGCTGCCATCAATTGCGTTTGAATTCTTTGAATCAATTGATACTGACCGCGCGTTTGCAGCTTTGCCATCGCAGAGCGACCTAACCCTATCGCCAAAGCTGTAGCTGCAGCTAACGTGATCATGCTGACTGTAAAAGCAGCATGTTGCATCACACTTTGAATCACTTGTGCCAGTGATAACTCAAGACCAGCACACCCCAAGGCCAGCAACCATAAAATCGAGACAAGTGGACTGTCAACAAGCCGCCAAACTTTTTTCAAATCAGTTATCATGGTGATCACCCACCTTCAACACCTGATCTGCCGCAGTCACAAAATCAAACGTGTGCGTAATGATCACAACCCCGCGCTTCTTAGCTTCCTGCCGCAGCAGTTGCATGACTGTTTGTTGATTAACCGCATCAATGTCCGAAAATGGTTCATCCAAAACAATAAATGGACGATCTGCGGCAATACCGCGAATAATTCCTAATCGACGCTGTTCACCCGGAGACAATTGATTAGGTTGTAACGTCTGGTCAAGATCGGCAGCATACCGGTCAAGTTGCAGTTGCTGTAATAATGCTGGCAACTTTGTCGGATCAGCCTGAGAAGCCAATAGCAAATTAGCCGTCACGGATGCCGTAAACATCACACTCCGCTGCGGCACAAACGCAAACAACGATGCTGACTTGATTTTAGCAGGCACACCCTGAATCTCGATTTTGCCAGTCGTTGGCTGCAATTCGTTGAGAATCAGCTTCAGTAAGGTGGTTTTCCCAGCACCATTTGCGCCGATCAAAAAGGTGATGCCTTGATTATGAATTTGAAAATCCAAATGTTGCAAAATCTCCCGATTCGTTTGCGGATAATGGAAACTCACCTTTGTGCCACGAATTGTGATCGTATTCCGCTGATAGTCCCCCTTCATAGGCGAAAATACCGGCATTACCTGCTGTGTCAGTCGTGGCAATACGCGATCAATAGAGGTTCGTTGCTGAGCCAAAAAAACAATCGTCGGCGCCAATCCCAAAAATGGCCATAGGATTGAACCCACGCCAGCATTCCAGGCACCTAACAGACCGGCAACTGAACTACCAGTGACGGTTAACATGGCAAAACCCACCATCAACGTTAAGACCTCAGCCAAATAGACGCCACCATTGAAAATACCGGCAAGCGCGCCAGAGGCCGTTGCCATTTGCCTCATGCTTGGCGCCGCTTGCTGAAAATAATGAGCGTGTCGCTGACGACTGTAAGCAAACACATTCAGATTGCGAACCACAGCGACATTTGCCAAAAAATCATTGAAAAACGCTTTGTGCTTGTCATCAATTTGAATAAAAGTCGTTTGCGCTTGATTTTGTTGACGAAACAAGCCCCGCGAAACACCGGCAAATAAACCGCCGAATGCTACAAACATCAGTGCCAACTGCCAAGACTGCGTCACGACATAAATGACGCCAAGAAAAACCGTGATTCCAAAATCGACCATTGGCAAAACCCCTGCATCCAAAAATTGCATGATATGCTGCGTGTCCGTTACGATCAAATTAGTGGCAGTTCCATTATCGGGCACCTGTGTCGCGTCGTCTTGCAAAAAGTTAGCCATCAAAGCGGTCGCAATGTCACCACTGACTCGTCGTTTGAGACGTTCTGTGACAACGCCTGACAAAAAATAAATCCCAGTGTAGACAACCGCTGCCGCTAACATCCCAGCGAAAATGGCCACAAGCAAGTTGACCTGTCCTGAAAGTGCAACGGTCAAACCAAGCTGTATCAGCATCGAAATTAAAACGTTAAAACCATCAATCAGCACTCGTAGTGTCAGTAAGCCAAGCAACCAGCGATATCGGATAGAAGTGATTCGTAAAATAGTTTGCATGCTTTAAGTCCCCTTCAAGCGATTGTTCTGGCCAATCGCTAACTGTTGGGACTGCGCTTTTGGCAACATCATGCACCTACGCAACAGCTTCAAAACACACTTGCTCGCGGCCACACAAAAAGACGGCTTCGCAGCCGCCTTTAATCAACGCAAATAAAACATACACATGACTAACGACCAGAAGCATCCCCGCGAACCGCAACCAAAAAACTGATTGCCAACGCAGTCCCTGCGTTCAAATTTGATAGGGTAAAGCGTCCATTGATCCGCATTGGAAAATGCCTCCGTTCTGTTTCAAATTTTATTAGCTGTAGCTTAGCAAACGACAAAACCATCGTCAATTAATTTGCCTCATCAGCAACACAAAAAGTGTACCCATTTCATTTTCACTAATGCGCTAAATCATCACAGCACCAATTTTGCTAACAAGTTGCGCCGCTAACCATGATTCCCTTTTTGAAGGCTGCCAACACATCTGCACCATTGGCAATTCGAACACTGCCATCCAAATAAGCGTGAGCATCATCCTTAATGCTGATCGCTCCATTTTGAAAATCCATCGCTAAACCGCTGGCAAAGAAAATCATGTCATAGTCAGACGTGTATAGATCCAGACCCGCATCATTTTCCAATTTCACCTGATAGTCCGAATCCGGTTGATCAAGCACAATCAACGTAAACTTCGTCCCGATACTGCAGGCGCCGCCTTGCAACGAATACCGCCCGCCACCATCATCTGTAATCAGCAACAACGTCTTCTGATCAAGATGCTTCTTCTTCATCAAATCAACAAAAGCCTGCGATAATTTGATCGTTGCCATTGTATCGTCACCTTTCTTGTTACTTACTTTTAGTGTGACACTTTCAGGTGGAAAAATCAATTGTGCGCGAGTGAATTAACCATTCATTTGATCATACCAGTGATGAAACAAGTTCGATTGCATTTTGAAAAACGCCTGCAAGACTAGCTTGCTCATTGATGACAATCAACAACCCCTTCACCAACCAAAGCTGAACCGTCATCAGAAAAAGATGGCGGTCAGTAATTTGAATCCCAGATAAAGCCAAGAATTCATTCAAATATGCCGTTAGATCCTGTTTATTTTTCGGCATAAAACCTTGAAACAACGCCGCAAAGTCCAACAACTTCGGGCCAAGCCGAGCTTCACCAAAGTCGATGACAACGACTTGCCCTGATTTAATCACCAGTAAATTCCACTTCCCTAAGTCTCCGTGAATCCAAGCATCGCGGGACTGATCAATGCGCTTCAGTTCAGGAACCATGGCGGCTATCTGATGAAACAGAACTGGCTTCTTTTCAGATAATGCTTCTCGATGGGCACGCCATAATACGGCCAATGGCATTGAATCTGGTGGCGAAAATGAATAGTCAAATTGATCCAACACCTGTCGCATCTGCCGATAGCTTTTAAGCGTTTCACGTAAGGATGGCGGCCGTTCTGTGCCTGATAAAAATGCCTGTACTTGATACGTCTGGCCTTCAATGACGACAAATGGCTGACAAGCGGTACTTAATAAGATCTCAGGCGTGAGTTCAAGACTTTTCTGACGCACAGCATTGCTCACTGCAAACTCAAAGACTGCTTGCTTTTGGCTTTGAATAGTCTTCACGATGTATCGATCATTCATTGTTTCAACTTGCCATGCCGCACTCGTTTTGCCATTGTGCAAAGCCTGTAGATGTTTAACGCTACCTAAACTATAAACTTTCGCCACACGGTCAATTATCTTCAACTCGCACCTTCTTTCAAACTTATACCGATCCAATCGCACTTCATGCTTGAGGCGAAAATAACCACGTCACAAAACAATTGTCTCACCTCACTTCGCTGATGTCGCCTTTTTATTTGCGATTGACTACGGCTAAAAATTTTAATCTTGCAAAAGCACGCGAATAAAGTGTCAATTATAATTGACACATCGTGAAGGTTCTCGTATATTGATCATGTCATATAAATGTGACACCTAAAGATACGGGAGGTAAACTCATGAACCGCGTACGCGACTATCGGCGGGCAAAGAAAATGTCACAACTGGCTTTGGCGGAAAAAATCGGCGTTGCTCGACAAACCATTAATCTCATTGAAAACGGCAAATACAATCCTTCTTTAGATCTTTGTCTCAAACTGGCGTGGACGCTAAAAACCGATTTGAACAGCTTATTTTGGAGGGAAGAAAATGAATCGAATTGAAAAGAAACTGATCAAACATATCTTTGGCATTCAAGATCCTATTGACGAACACGCACTTGCCGTCCTCGGTCGTGCCTCCATGCACGCAGTTATAGGTATCTTTATTTTTGAACTCTTTTTTGCGGCTATTGGCTTAATGTTGCCAATCCACCATGATAAGAATGCTTATGACGCCTTGTTAATCATTCAGCTGGCAAGCATCCTTAGCATCTTGGTTATCACCATTAGCACGACAGTCGGTCGCCTGGGTTTAAATAATCGAGAAGTAACGGCAGAAAAGTATCCAGCTGCTTTAAAAAAATTGCGTACCAAAACAATATGGGCCGGTGCCCTAACAATGGTTGATTTTCACGTTCTGTTGGCACTATTTTCTCTCCAAGAGCGGCCAATAACGGAGAGCCTGACTAGCCCACGGCAGCTTCTTCAGACCCTACTTTTTGGTATTATGTTTTGCCCATTCATGTATTTCTTTGAGAAAAAGAACCTTAAGATTGTTCATCCGGATGTTTGATACTATAGAACCACCGCAGGAATCGAACCCGCATGCGAAAGAAATTCCGCAGCACCAGCGTGGTTGAAGATCATTTTAGGCAAACATTAATTGCCGTTGTAAGTCCCATCATTACCTGTAGCAACGGCGGTTGACGCTGCGTAGTAGTCACCCCGATCAACGACATAAACTCCGATAACAATATTCTTGAAACCAGAGTTAATGATGTTTTCGTAGTGACCGCCTGTTACGCCGTGATTGTTTTCTGGGCGTTCATCAACAATGTACTGTTGGAACATCGCATTGGCAATCAGCGTGCTGAGTTTATCAGCACTGCCGTCAACATCCTTTTTCCAGAGCGAAGAAGTCGAGATGTTTTCAGTGCTGCGATTCATGTAGACTTCGCCCTTTTGGTAGGTGACATCTTGCGAGCCAGTTGCTGGTGGATTGACCGGACGGGTGTGGCTGAATTTATACATAACTTCGACCGCGCGCGGCGCTTCCATCTTGTAGGCTTTTGGATCAGATGTGAGCACAGTCTGTGTACGACCAGTTCTTGCTTGCTCGCCATTAACCAGCACATTGAACTTCTTGGCAACTGCTAGCGTCAAATCGGCGTCAGTGTATGCTTCAGCTTGTTCAATGGAGACCTTCTGATCATTTGTCTGAACCTGTTTTTCTATGAGTTTCGTTGTCGCATCGTTGACACTCTTGATGGCGCCGATGATGGTTCCGGCAGCCTCAACGTTGCGCCAAATGTTAGTCGTGGTGACTGTCGTGACAGTGTCCCCGTATCCTTCAATTGCTGTTGTAGACGTCGGTGTTGACGAAACCTTGACGTAACCAGTCTTATCAGTCAAGGTATAGCCGCCTTCATCCACGTCAACTTCTTTGTAAACCGTTTTGGCTTGCGTCTTATGGTACTTGTTTGTGGTTGTCACAACCTTCGATACAACATTACCGTTACCATCGAGGCCAAAGTTCGTTACTGTCGTATTTCCAATAAAGTAATAACCATCCGTTGAAGTCAACACCTTGTCATTTTCATCAACATTAACAGTTTTATTAGTTATAGTGACGCCTGTCGTATCCTTCTTCCAGATAATCGTAGTCGTGAAGGTGGTCGTCACATCTCCAGTTGCAGGGTCCGTGACATCCGTTGTCTTGACAGAACTGGAGTCCTGATTGTAACCATTCGTGTTGGTTAAAATCTTTCCCGCCTCGTCCAGGTTCACGGTTTGGTTCTTGATCAAACGCTGCGGCGTCTTTTCCCAAACAACGGTTGTGGTAACAGTTGTGGTAATGTTACCGGTCTTAGGGTCCGTTGCATCAACCGACTCTTTAGAGCTGGATACAATTGAATAGCCGTCTGTATTTGTTAAAACATGACCCGATTTGTCTTCATTAACTGTCTTAAGATCGTACGTGTGTGTTGGCGCTGGGGTCTCGTTCTTCTTCCAAACAACGGTTGTCGTAATGGTGGTGGTTATATTGCCGGTCGTAGGATCGGTGGTATCAACAGATTTCTTGGAACTGGATACCTGCGTGTAACCGTCCGTACTCGTCAAAACATTGCCGGCTTCATCCACGTTCACAGTCTTATTGACAGTCACATGAGTCGGCGTCTCAGTCTTCTTCCAGACAACCGTTGTCGTGACTGTGGTTGTGATGTCACCGGTCTTAGGATCAGTGGTGTCAACGGATTTATCCGAACTGGAGACCTTTGTGTAACCATCTGTGCTGGTCAAAACATTGCCGGCTTCATCCACGTTCACGGTTTTATTGACAACTTGATGCGCAATCTTGTGATAGATATTGGTCGTAGTATAAGTCGTAATGGTATCACCATTAGCCAATGTTTCAACCGTTTTAACTGGGGTGCCAGCCGTGAGCAACTTGTAACCAGTAAGATCGGTTAGGACCTGACCATTTTCATCTTTGTTAATCGTAACCTGCTTTTCGGTATCCTGTGGTACATGGATTGTTGGAATTGTCTTTTCTGCATCAGCAACTGTTTGCTGAACTGCTGGCAATGTCTGTTGATGGTCGGTCGTATCAACCTTGGATGCTTGTGTTTCAGCAGTTGTTATATTGGTCTTGGCTGCTTCCACATTGGTTTGGGCTGTGGTCAACTGATCCTGCCATGTAGCTATCTGGGTATCTAAAGTCTTAATCTTTTGATCAAGCTGGTTGATCTTCGTATTCAGATCAGCGAGTTGTGCTTTGACTGCTTGCGCGGCTTGACTATTTTGGCTGGCAACTGATGTCGGAAGTGCCTTTAAGGTCGTTTGTGCCTGTGCAAAACCGTTTTGGGCCGCCTTGGCTTCATTGTCAACGCTGATCAGTGCCTGATTAGCCGTGTTGAGATTTTGAACCGCTTGGTTTGCAGCCTGTTTGGCTTCTGCCAAGGCAGCTGTTGCATCAGCTAATTGGCCTTCATAACTAGTCAGCTTGCCTTGTGCAACAGCTAGCTGAGCTTTAACAGTCGCAATCGTTGCTTGTGAGTCCGGATTATCTTTGGTTTGCTCGGTCAACGTGTTCAGTTGATTCTGTAAATCTGTCATCTGAGCAGAAAGTGTTTTAACCTGTGCAGATGCTTGATCAACAGCAGCCTGCTTAGCATTCACAGCTGCATTGGCGGTGTCAAAAGCAGCTTGCGCTTGGGCCACTGCAGTTTGGGCTGCTGGCAATTTTGCTTGGGTCGCATCAACCTTGGTTTTGGCTGCGTCAACAGCAGCTTGGGCAGCTGTCCGCTTGGCTTGAAGATCGGTCAATGTTTGAGCATTCTCAGTATTGAGCAATGCCGTCAATTTCGCTTCAGCTTCTACTTTGGCTTTTTCGGCCGCTGCTTTTTCAGCTTCTGCTTTCGCCTTGGCTGCCGCATCTGCCTTAATGGCGGCGTCTTTATCTTTGGCAGCCTGATCAATGCCCGTTCCTGAGGAGATGCCTTGCTGCCCAGATCCAGAACCTGAGCCACCAATAGTTGTGTATTTCACTTCAGCTTGTTGTGCAGGTGTCGCAATCGCCGGTTTAGCAGGATTCAGATTAAATGTCTGATTCGTGCCAGCAGCATTTTGTGTCGTTACTGTTGCGTTGTCGCCACTGCCTTGAAGCGACAACTTAGCACCAGCGTAAATCAAGTTCACGTTGGCAATCCGGTTGATGGCAGCCAGACGATCAACTGAAGTTGTAAAACCTGTGTGGTTCAGCGCTTCACTGATTGTTGACAGTGTATCGCCCCACTGAATGTCATAAACCTTACTATTTGAAGCCTTAATTTGCGCCTCTATCTGACTGACTGGCCGTAGCGTCCAAACTCGTCCATTGTTTGCCTTCGATTGTTGCGAAGTTGCTGGTTGATCACTTGCATGCACAACCTGGCCACTAGTCGCCAAACTAATGCCTGCTGTCCCCAATGCAAAAGCGGTCAAACCAATGGCCAACCAACCATGATGTTTGCTGTGAACCAAGGTGACCTTGTGTTCCTTATCTGTAAGTACTGACCAAAGCTGTCGTCTCATTGCTCTCATCGTTACTCCCCCACGTTCTTTTATGAAATTACAAATGTTATTATACTTCGTTATTAACGAAGCTTGTATTTATTACCCCAAATCAAAGCGTATTCTCATAATTTTCTTTTTTATTGAAGCGTCACCTTTTTGAATTGATACGTAAACGTGAATTGTACTTCCCAATTTGAACAAAACCATTTGTCGAAGCAACTAAAGCCGTCTTTTATAACCTTAACCTACTGTTTCGTCACACGACCAAGTTCCTGCGATATCCTTAAAAATTCAGTCCAAAGCTGCACGACAAACTGCGATAAGGTAACATACAATAACAGTATGCTTTTGCAAACTCATTTTGGAAACGAGGCCACTCATGAAACATCGCAACCGTTTATTTTGGCTGATTATGCTTGTGGCTGGGATCTTTTTGATCTATAGCACTGAAAGTCCGGTGCCGATCGCTGCTCGCAACACCGTCAAGCAAGGCATTAGCAATGTCTGGACCGCCACAACTGATACCGTCAGCACTTGGCTAAACGGCGGTCCGCGATCTGTCGCAAAAAATGGTGCGTCAATTGCCAGCACCGCGCCAAGTCAACCGAGTCAGGTACCTTCAGCCACACCGAGTCAAGCGGTCGATGCCACACCTGCCTTGAGTATTGTTCAAGGGCACCAACTTCGAAGTGTCTATTACTACCATTTTGATGACGACTTGCCACAGTCTGAACACGATGTCTTTTTAAAAGCCGTCAAAGCGTATAACGCAACGGGCATCGTCAAACTGGTTGCCGGTCAAGGTAAAAAATCCGATAACCAGATCACGTTTTCCAGTTATAAAAAAGAAATGTCAGCAGAAAGTTTTGGCTCAACGGAACTCGGTGCTGGTGGCCCGACAATTATTGTTGAAACCTTTGGCAGCCAAGTCACTGTCATCAACCACGCCCGCGCCAGTCTGAATCTTTCTTATCCTTTACAATCGGTCAACGATGCAGTCGCGATGCACGAGCTCGGCCATGCGTTGGGACTCGATCACAGTCAATCAAAAGCATCCGTTATGTATCCAATTACGCAAGGTGTTAGTCAGTTGTCGGCAGGCGATATTGCGGGACTGAAGGCAATTTATGGCAGTCGATAAAACTGTTTTATTTAAAACAGTCAATCTTGGTACTATCTGCATTTTTGTAAAAATTGCGTTACTCAAATCAGCATCATTATTTTAAATGGGAAATCATTGAATACTACCAAAAGCCTCGGGCAAAATTTGAAAATTTTGCCCGAGGTTTTTATTATTTGTCAAACTAATTTCCCTTACCAAACGGTCACTTGAATGACGTTGATACCTTTTCTGCGCGCTTGCTGCAACACCGCTTCATCTGCAAAACTATCTGTGATTAAAATATCAACCTTGCCAAGATCAGCAATGTGATACTGCTGGGTAGCACCGATTTTTCGATAATCTGCTAGGCAGATGACACATTTTTTCGCCTTTGTAACCATCATTGAATCGATCGCTGCCGCCTCTGCATTACTTGAAGTTAGGCCACCGTCAACCGAGATACCATCACAGCCGATCACGGTGACATCGGCTATCCTTGACGACAAAAAGTTCAGCGTTACACTGCCAGCCAGCACACTTTTCTTTGTACTGACCCTACCGCCTGTAATCATAATCTTAGTGCCCTCATGCCGCGCACAAGCAGTTGCACACGGATTGTTGGTGATAACGGTCACTGGTATTTTAGCCAGTTCATTGATGACTTGCAGACACAACGAATTGGCGTTCATGAAAAGGGTGCTGTACCGCGCAATGTAATTGGGAACAGCCGCCGCAATCCTTTGGGCAATCACCGCCAAAGTTCTCTGCTCACCCCCACCTTGTCCGGCAATCGCTTCAACAAGGCCGTTGTGCCATTTAACCCGCCCCATGGCATGCAATATTTTCAGGTCCCGCCTGATCGTGATTTCGGAAACCTTGAGCCGAAGTGCCAATCCTTTCACAGTTGTAATTCCGTGCCGATCAACCAGTCGTTCAATGTCAGCTCGCCGCGCTTGAACGTTGGCCAGTGAATTTTTCATTAAGCTTGCTCCTATATTGTGACTATTGAAGTTCCTGTCATATTGGTAACCCACCACAATTGTTTGCATGTTTGATTGACAAATACCTTAAAATGTGCAATCCCACTTTAGACTCAAGTCACTTTTCGCTTCAACGCCATCCGACTCGTTGTCTATCAAAACCAGCCTTTCACTTTCAAAAAACTGAAAAATAATCATAAAACCTGCAAATGATCTTATACCGCAATTGTGTTAACTAGGACGGTCAGCGTACACTTTTGTATGTTAATCGTAACGATTACGATTTTCAACTTCGAAAGGATGTGCTTTTTATGTCTAGTTCCTCGCATCTGCCACTCACAAGTACCCTCATAATTGTAGCTGCCCTTGCCGGTGGTGGTATTGCTACCAGTGCGTTGGTCACGTTGCCGGCTCCCGTCACCGCAGCCAGTGACGCTGACGCAACGCCGGTTTACACTGACTTTTCAACTTTTAAGCCAATCGCCGAACCCATCACGGTGATCACCCCCGGCGCAACGCCAACGGCTCCGCCAGAAAAAATCAGCGCCAATGGCCATGATTATTTTTATAATTATACGTCGGGCAAACGCTTGCTCTACTTGCCGATTGAACAGGCCTATCAGCCTAACTTAGCGCACATCAAGTCACTCGTTGACGCCGCCCTCCAACAAAAAGGTAGTCAGCATGATGATACAGTCGCTCAAATAGCCGCATCTGATCTTGCCAAGGCCATTCAAGCCGACTCGGTGCTTCGGCCCGATAACACTGCGAATAACAAAGCTTTCACGGACGCTGGCTTAGTGGGCAAAGGCGGTTCGGTCGAAACGTTTAATGCCGACCCCAGTGCCGTGAAGTGGACAGACGAAGTGGTGGCGAATCGAATCGCCGCCTCATTCCCCAAAGGCGCAACCAGTTACGGCCTCGCAATTGGTCGGCTACCAAGTGGCGAATTTGTCGCCTACATCAACTACGGAGCGAAGCCTGAGACCCCAAGTCAGGACACCTACACCGTTGCGTACAAAACCCTCGATGGCAAGTCGCTCAAGCCAGATGATCAAGTAGCCAGTGACAAAATCGCCGTCCTGCCATTCCCAGACTTTTCATACATTTATTGGAAGAAAGACGACGCTGCCCACACCGTCACCATGTACTATCAACCTGCCGATGGCGCCTATCAACCAGAGATGAGCGATGTCACCGACACATTTTACCGGCTACTAAACAAGGAGCGAGCCAACAAAGGGTTAGCCCCACTCAATCTAGACCCGCAGCTCCAAAACGCCGCGCAACAAACGGCCAGTGTCAACGCTAATCAGCTGGCCAACCCGCAGAAGCCACGAACCGTCACGCCAGCAGATCCGTCATCCCCTGATACAAACCTCATCACATTATCGAGTGACACCATTCCATTCGAACACGACGAAGGCGAAGGTGCAGAAGATTTAGTCGCAACCGGCATCCTGCAACTCGATGATCGTCCGGGCACACTCAACCTTGATGACCTCTATCAACCAGACGTAACCGCAGTCGGTTTTGGCGCGACAATGGGCCAAGACGGGCACATGTACTACACCATTCGACTCTCGGAGAAGAAAAACTCGTCAACGAATGAAAATCCAGCTGATGATCCCTCACAGTCAGCTTCTGATCGTGCCACAAAGAACGATCAGGCAGGTGTTCCTCCAACGGCTGACAAACAAGCGAATGCTCCGAGCTCACCAACACCCCAAAAGACAAATGGGGCTCCTGCAGCTAATACCACCAAACATGAAGAGCAGAAAGCTTCCAAAGATTTACCTGAGACCGGTAATCGCGTTTTCGAAAAAGGCGGCATTGTAGGCTTCCTAATGTTGTTAGCGACATTTGGGCTTGGGATGGTTCAGAAGCTGCGATCGAAGCGGTTTTAATTCTGGCAATCTTTGAGAGAGAATCCTTCTGATCCTTTTATTAACCCCCCTCACCAAAAACAACGTTGGGAATGTACCCCAACGTTGTTCTTGGTGCTCGGTCACATTTTTTAACTAGTTTAATTGGTCCACCTACTACAATCTAAAAAAGCACCCCATCAAATTGATGAAGTACTACTGCTGTGAAAAACAGCCAAATCCAAGTCGGCAAGTTATAAACTGCTGACTATTTAAGTCCTGTTTATCGTCGAAAACATGCCACCCCAAATGACCGCATTCAACTTTTCTAAACAGAACCTACTTTATTTAATTGTGAGTCATGATAAGCGCCCCACGCACTTTTCAAGCTCACAAGACGTTAACCGGCCACCATCTCACCAGCCACACCGTTATATCAATCCGGTTGACTACCCCGCACAAGACCTACTAGCATTGAAGGCTGTTGGACCTGATGCTTTCTAGATATCGATTTTCCTAACGATATCTGTTTTTATTATGAGCTATCGTCGTCGTGGCTAACTTAATGTCACTAGCCTACGTGCAACTTTTATGCAATGGCTATCCATCACACGTGTTATTATAAACCGCCATGGTCTAATAAGTCCATATATATTTAAAAAGTGTTTCAATTAGCACTAATCCTTCAATCCTGAGTCAGGTAGCGTTGATGTTATGACGAATGCCTGATAAGGGGGTTAAACGGTGTCATTACAAGAAAAAATTGCGCATCGAATTCATAACCTGCGCCTCAGCAAATCAATGACGCAAGAACAATTAGCCGAAAAAGCCAACATGGACGTCTCCATGTTGGCCAGAATTGAACGCGGCAGTCGCGGCGATATACGAATCAGTACCTTGGAACGAATCGTGAAAGGCTTGGATGTCAGTTTGCAGGAATTTTTTACGTTTGGTGATGACCAAGATGAAGTCATGACGCTGGCTGCCTCAGTTACCTTGATCAAGGATCCGGAGATGATTCGGGCATTGCAGAAGATTGTTGATGCGGCGCTGGGTAAAACTATGAAGCGCTAAAACTTCGTGCCTGCCTCTATCTTACACAACTAATGCTTTAATTTTTTGTCGATAAAGAATCTAAATTAAGACAATATTCCTTTCACTATGTGACTTCTTATTCCCCACTAGCAATTAGACCAATTTGATCACGTTTTATCGTATTAAACCTCGATTATTTTTTTTCCCGGTCCCGCCTCTCGTCGCTCAATCATAGATTGTCATTCTGTCATTTAGTTGGTGTGCAAACGACATGTACCTTCTCTTGCCGCAAAATAACGTTCTCTTCTCTTTGCTGTGTTCAGGACTTGCTATTTTCAGAACAGGTCAGTTAAAGCATTACGCCGTTCATGTATAATAGCTTCTGGAAAGTCATTACTTTGGAGGTCTATTATGCAAAAATCATTCATTGCTGTTTGTACGCTTTTCCTTGGATTAGGATTGGTCGGGTGTGGTCATCAGCAACAGGCAAGTCCTTCAAGCGGTTCAAAGAAAACTAGTCAGCAGACTTCAAGCAGGCAGGCTTCGCAATCATCCTCCCGCTCAAGCAAGATCGCTTCGAGTACCAGCGACGCCAGCCACTCAACCACCAAGCAACCCCTCTGGTCTAACGCCAAAAGCGCAAAGTTAGCTACTTTCATGGCCAGCTGGAGCAAAACAATGGGGCAGCAATACGAAAGCTACTGGCAAGGGCACAGTGTTGATATGTACGGGTTGAAGATCCCCGATGAATTAGGTCAAGCTGGCACCAACCACCCCGGCTCCATGGCAATGGCAGTTGGTGATAAAGCGGTCACCTGGGCACTGAGCACCAATGGCGAAAGCAATGCTGAATATACAATTGTCGCAATCTATTCAGATGCGGCCCATGAACCTTACCTAGGGAAACATGTTTATCTTTTTACGTTACACAATGGTCAGCCAGAGGTGCTCGTGACTCAGCAGAATCAGGGTAATGACAATAACTGGTTGTATTTTAGTGAGACGCAGAATCAGGAGTTGCAGATGGGATTTGCGAAGATTGTTCAGGGTGATTAATGGTTTAAGGGTAAGAGTACATAACGGTCCAGGGTTCTCTCGGCAGAGCCCAAAAAGGACGCCAAAACCAATCGAAGGATTGATTTTGACGTCCTCTTTTTTGGGTCTACACTTTCTGGTGTTGAGAAATAATCAACACTGAACGTGTAGGCCCTTTTTGGATAAC